>Ga0209079_10000179_pt1 | contig 29525 bp, 22 predicted proteins | sample PPLLaktember2015_2_FD_187259 | JGI IMG/M metagenome (GOLD analysis project Ga0209079, IMG submission 187259) | Freshwater sediment microbial communities from Prairie Pothole Lake near Jamestown, North Dakota, USA - PPLs Lake P7 Core (6) Depth... | ecosystem: Environmental > Aquatic > Freshwater... | reverse complement strand
ACCGCGAAGCCATCTCCTTGGTCGAGCGCGCGCTGGCCATCGCACCGGACGACGCAGGTGCATGGGGCCTGCTGGCGCTCGTCCACGCCCGGGCCGACCAGCATGCCGCGCCGGATGCGGTCGTTTCATCGACGGCCGTGATCGACAAGGCCGCCGGGCGCGCACTGGCGCTGGACCCTGCGAACGCGGACGCGAAGTCCGCGCTGGCACTTGCCATTCCCTATTTCGGCGACTGGCTGGCCGCCGAACGCCGCTTCGATGCCGTCCTTGCCAGGCATCCCGGGCATGTGATCACGCAGGATTCGCGCACGTTCATGCTGGGCGCCGTCGGACGGATGCGCGAAAGCGGACTGACGCGGGTCTCCTTTGCACCCAACGCTCCCTTCGATGTCAGCGTGCAATACCTGCTGATCTACAGCCTCTGGTTTCTCGACCGCATCGAGGAAGCGGACCGCGTTGCCAGCCGGGCCATGGAGATGTGGCCCAGGCACTACGGCGTGTGGTTCGGGCGGCTCTGGCTGCTGGCCGGAACCAATCGCTACGACCGGGCGCTGGCTCAGATCGATGATGCAGCGGCCCGACCCGCGCTGCCGCCGCCGATCATTGATACGCTGCGCGCCGCACTGACTGCGGCCAGCACGAAACAGCCGGCAGCCGTCCGCGCCGCGGTGGACCAGGTGATGGCCGGTGTGTCGCGAAGCGTCGCAGCGGTCGTCAACGGCATGATGCTGCTCAATCACCTGGGCGCGACCGACCAGGCATTCGATCTGGCGCGCGCCTATTACCTGGAGCAGGGGCCGATCATCGCCGCCGTCAGCTGGCGACCAGGCCAGCCGATGATCCAGGACCAGCGCAGGCGCAAGACCAATATGCTGTTCACACCCACGGCAGCCGCCATGCGCAGCGACCCGCGCTTCATGCCACTGATGCAGCAGATGGGCCTGGCCGACTATTGGGACCAGCGCGGCATCGGCCCGGACTTCCTGCAGTAGGGCCGGTCTCCCGCCGACCTCGTCGGCGTCAGTAGCTGACGCGCAGCTGCAGGCCCAGTTGCCGCGTGCGCGCCGTGGTCGCGAAGTAGCCGGTGTTCGGGCCGGCGCCCACCAGTGGCTCGTACCAGACGGCATACAGCTCGTCGGTCAGGTTGCGCCCGACCAGCGCCACCTCCCAGCGTCCGTCAGCGCTGCCCAGGGCCAGCCTCGCATCGAGCTTGGCATAGGACGGCTGCTTCGATCCCGGGGCGCCGTTGACGGTCGTATAGAACTCGTCGGTGGCCATCAGGTCGACGCGCGCCCGGATTGTCAGTGGTAGACCCAGCCGTTCGGCCGCCAGTGCACGCCGATATTCGAGCGACGTCGTGCCCGACCATTCCGGTGCGAACGAAGTAGCGAAGCCGCTCAGGTCCTGCGCGCAGACGACACCTGGATTGCCGATGCAGGCGGTCGCACCCGGCGGCAATGGTGCGCCGCCGATGCGTACGCATCCCTGCGCAATCGTCTGCGCCGGCGTCAGGTAGCAGGCCTGGTCATCGAACTGCCCGTAGGTCGCGTCGAGCCAGCCAAGCGACAGTCCAAGCTGCCAGCCGTCGAGAAACGCCCAGTCGAATGCGAGGTCGACGCCACGCGACTCGGCCGTTGCAGCATTGCGAACCACCGACGACCCTGTCACGGGGTCGAGCACTGCCACCTGCAGGTCGTCGTAGTCGCCGTCGAAGACCGCGATGTCGAGCCGGGCGGCGCCTTCGGCCAGCGTCAGCTTCAGCCCCGCCTCCAGGTAATCGACCGACTCCGGGCCAAAAGCCAGCTCGTCGATCGGACCGCTGAGGAACGAGTTGAACCCTCCGGCCTTGAACCCTTCCCGCCAGCTGACGTAGTAGAACTGGCCCTGGGCCGGACGCCATTCGGCCGTCACGGCCGGCGTCAGCTTGTCGTCGCTGTCGGACTGCCGGGTCTCGACGTACTCGCTTTGAGTGAGGGTTAGCGGCACTGCAAAGCTCCACGGGTCCGGGCCTGGCGCGGTCGAGTTCGGGGACAGTTGATAGACCGTGCGATCCGCCTCGAAATCGCGGCTGGCGTCCGTGTAGCGGGCCGCGAGGCGCAGCGTCAGCTGGTCCAGGACCTGCACGCCGGCCTCGCCAAATACTGACCACGAATTGCTGTCCTGCAGCGAATTCGTCACGATGGCCTGATTCGCCGGCGCCTGCAGGGCCGCCTGCGCGAACGGCGCGTTGTCGCGCGTGCCCTGCTCGTGATACGCACCGACCATCCACGACCAGCGCCCCTGCTGCAAAGAGCGGACGCGCACTTCCTGGCTGAACAGGCGACTCGAGTCCTCCCAGGCGGCAAGCATGCGCTGGTTCCACGAATGGTCCGGCTTGGCCTGCGCGTGGAAATCCTGGTCGTAGTACCCGATGACGAACGCCAATTCGGCATCGCGGGACAGTGCCCAGGATCCAGACACCAGCCCTGACAACAGCTCATTGTCGAACAGTTCGCCCGGTCGGTACGGGTCGTCGAAGATGCCGAGCGCCGCGCCGAATGCCGTGCGGTCGTAGCGGAATGCACGCGCGTCGTCCATGCGGCAGTCTTCGTATGCTGGATTCAGCAGCCGCGGCGTCGCAAAGGCCTGCGGCACGCAACGCACGTATTGCGTGTAGAACCCGTGCGTCGTGTTGTTCGAATACTCGAGCTTGCCATCCATGACCAGCTCATCGAGCGGCGTCCAGCGCAGTGCCAGGCGCGCGAGCTCGTCGCGTTGCTGCGGTGAGCGCTGACCGCCAGCGGTGTTCGTCATGTAGCCGTCGAGATCGCGCCATCTTGCCGCGACCCGCGCGGCCAGAGTGTCACTGACCGGCACGTTGACGACACCGGTGATGGCCGTCTCTTCGTGCTCGAACTCGTAAAAGGCGTCCAGGGACGCCTCGAACTCCGGTTGTGGCTTGCGCGTGACGACGCCGAATGCGCCGGCGATCGCGTTCTTGCCGAAGTGCGTCGGCTGCGGGCCCTTCAGGATCTCGATGCGTTCAATGTCGACCAGTCCCGACCTCGACGAGCGGGAGCTGCTGAACCAGACGCCGTCGACAAAGACGGGCGCCGATTGTTCGAAGCCGAAGTTCAGGCCCGACGCGATGCCGCGAATCGAAAGCACGTCGAGAGGCCCGGCGGGACCGATCTTGATGCCGGGCAGCGTCAGGTCTTCCCAGCGCGTGACCGCGAACTCGTCGAGCCGCACGCCGCCGATGACGGTCACGCTGAGCGGCACATCGGCGAGCCGCTCCTCGATCCGGCGCGCCGTGACGACGACCTCCTCGAGCGCGGGCCGGCCGGTCTCCGCCTGCACTGTGCCGGCAAAGGCGATTCCCAGCAGATACATGGCCCTGACTGCTTCCATGCCGTCCCCGCCTCTACTGCCCCGTGATGAGGTCTTGCAGCAATCCAGATGAAGCCGCGATGGCGATCGAGCCTAGCACGAAGCACGGCGCACGATTCTGGCGCGGCGTCGGGGAGGAACTTCGGCGCTCGCTGCCTGCTCCGAGCCCTCACCCGCGCTGCGCGCGACCTCTCCCGCGGCCGTCCGTACACCCTGGCCGCTCCGGGTCTCACGCGCTTCGTTGATCGCGCGGAGGAACCGCGCGATCAACGGCGATCCTTGCTCGAGCGGGCACTCGGCGATGGTGCCAGCACAGCAGCAGAACCCGCGGTGCCGCCTCGTGCCTGCGCTCGAGCTGCGGCGTTCGACACGGAGCGGCCAGGGTGTACGGACGGCCGCGGTCGCTGCCTCCTCGAATACCCGTATGACTGCAACGGCGGACCTTACACGCCGAAGACCGACCAGAAATCGCAGCGGCTGGTGTTGACACCTTCACCCATCGCAAGGGCGGTGGCGTCGAGGACCAGGTGGTTGTCGCGACCGGCGTCGTACGACGTCCACGCCGGAGCGCCTACGGCACTCGGGGTGCCGCTGGCGGCGAGGCTGCCCCAGTACGCCTGCATGGCCGTCGATAGCGTGCGTTCGGCCGCCGTCGGCAAGTACCCTTGGATGTCGAGCACACCATAGACGTACAGCAGCTCGAGGCCGTGGACGGCGCCATAAACGCTCGAGGTGGGTGCGTCGGGAACTTCCGTGAAGAAGTACCGGTACACCGGCTCGGTCTGGGCGTTCGCGAGCGCGCGTGTGATCGTCCTGGCTGGGCAGATGAACTTGAGGTCGGATGACAGCGCGACGTAGGCGCGGCGTGGGGAGCCGAAGGCGGCGGACGAATACTGGTCTGCGACCTGTGCTCGCACCACGGCGTTCGGGAAGGTGCTGGCGAGGATCAGCTGGTACTGTGCCTCGCTGAAGGTAAGCGGGACGTCGCGCCCGGTCTCGTCTGCATTGGCGCCGATGATGGTCGGCACGCGGTTGTGCTGGCCGTTGCGGATCGCATCGAGCGGGGCGGTCGGCAGCAGGGTGCCGTCGATGCTGGGCTGGTAGGGCGCCTGGCTGCCGACGATGCTCACTTCCGGTGGCAGCGCTGCAAGCAATTCGGCCGCGGTTTTCGAGCGCAGGCAGGCGGCGACGTCCGCGGCAATACTGCAGCCGGCGTTGCCGGCCAGCGTTGCGCCGGTGGTGAGTGCGTTGCTGCGGGGGCCGGCGACACAGCCGCCGCTTTCGATCAACGCGGAGGTGAAGAGGCCAGCGGCAGCGGGCGAGGCGAGCAGCGCGCAGACGTTCACGCCGCCGGCGGACTCGCCAAAGATCATCACCCGGTCCTTGTTGCCGCCGAAGGCGGCGATGTCGCGCTGGACCCACTTGAGCGCGGCGATGAGGTCCTCCAGCGCGTAGTTGCCAGAGCGTGCGTCAGGCGCCTCCGCATCGAGTGCGGGATGCACCAGCCAGCCGAGGGGTCCGAGGCGGTACTGCAGCGTGACCACGACGTTGCCCGAGGACTCGGCGAGCGCGGCGCCGTCGTACAGCAGGCGACCGGGGACCACTTCCTCGCGCGCCGAACCCACCACGTTGCCGCCGCCATGGATGAAAACCATGACCGGCTTGAGGCCGGCCGGAAACACGCTCTTTGGTGTGAAGACGTTGACGGCCAGGCAGTCCTCGTCGCCCTCGGGAGCGCCGCTGTCGCGGTCGAACTGGGGGCAGACCGGTGCGTAGGTGTTGGCGGTGACGGTGCCCGAAGGGCAGGCGGCGGGTTCGGGCGAACGCCAGCGCCGCGCGCCGGCGGGCGATGCGGCATAGCGGATGCCGAGGAACGACCAGGCGGTGCCGCGGTCGTTGCCCTGATAGTCGCCACAGCTGGTCTTTGCCAGCCCGGGTGTCGCCGGGGGCGGCGGTGGTGTGTTGCCGCCGTCGCTGCTGCCGGAGCCGCCGCCACAGGCTGCCAGCAGCAGCCACAACGGAATCAGTCTGAAGTATCTGCGCACGGGGGCCTTGCTCGGTCGTCGTCGTTACAGGGGTGTAAACGAACCGGGTCGATTGTGGTTGACGCAGGCGACCGCCCAGTAGCGTGAGTGCTCGAAGCTGCGACCCGGTTCACCCTCGCCCGAGGCGACCGCTGCGTTGATTCCTTATTTGGAAACCGCCCCGTGGCGCCACACTAGTTATCCAAGCAGCCACCGCGTGGCCGCGTCACCTTGAGGAGCCGCCGATGGTCAGCCAGGTCAAGAAATTCATGAATGACGAGAACAGGATTTTCACGGAACAGGCACGCCTGCTGCGCAAGGCGCCGGGTAAGGCCGTGCGCGGCGCGGCCGCGAAGTCGGCGAAGGGCATCCGGGCGTTGCAGGAGCCCGTCCGCGTTCTCACGCACTCCGGTGTGAAGCTGACCAACGTGTCGCACGAGGCTGTGTTGAACCTGATGGCACTGCAGCTGGAGGTGGTCACCCGGGCACTGTCGGACGCCGCCGCGCAACTCGAACGCGTGGCGCAGTCGGACAACGTGCGCGACCTGGTCAGCGGCCAGGCGCAGGAATTGCGAGCGGTCCGTGAGCGTGTGGTCAGTGACGTGGGCCGCGCCGTCTCGATCGTGCGGGACGCGGGTCGCGGAGCACGCAAGGTGGCGACCGAGACCTACACCAAAGTGGCGCGGCCGGCCAAGGCGGCCAAGGCCAAGACCACGCGCACGGTGAAGCGCGCGGTGCGCAAGCCTAAGGTGAAGGCGAAGGCGCGGGCGAAGAAGACGGTGCGGCGCGCGCGGTAAGGCGCGCGTCGCGACAACTCGCGTGCCTGCTGAGCGGGGCGATCGGCATAGACAGAAGCGGACGTTCGCGTAGGCTCACTTTCGGCCAGGAGAAGCCGTTCGTCGACTTTCCCGAAACCGGACCTATCGATACGTCATCGATCCGCGCCTGCCGGTGGATCACGGTGCATTACAGGTTGCGTCGTAGCGCCCGGTGCGCACCTTGTTGAGCACGGTGGCCCGCAGGCACACTTGCGCCGTGAAGAGGCGCGATTTTCTACAAGTTGACGTCTTCGCCACGCAACCGGGCCGCGGCAATCCGCTCGGGGTGGTTCTCGACGCTGAGGGCCTTGATACCGCTGGCATGCAGGCCATCGCGGCCTGGCTCAATCTGTCTGAGACAACTTTCGTATTGCCCCCTACCCACGCTGGTGCCGACTATCGCCTGCGCATCTTCACGTCGCGCCAGGAACTGCCCTTTGCAGGGCATCCGAGCGTTGGAACGGCCCACGTGGTGCTCGACCGGTGTCTTGTCACGCCTCATGAGGGGTGCCTGGTACAGGAATGCGCGGCGGGGTTGTTGCCGGTGAGGGTCGAAGGCGAAGGTACGCAGCGCCGTCTGCACGTGCGCGCGCCCCGCGGCGCCGAGCGTGCCGCTGACCCGATCGCAGTCCTTGCCAGCCTTCGCGGCGTCCGTGTTGGCGCGCTTCGCCCGGCACTTGTCGACAACGGCCCGAAGTGGTGGTGCATCGAGCTGGCGGACGAGGCATCAGTGCGCGCGCTTCGCCCGGACCTCGAGGCGATGACCAAGGCCACTGAGTCGACTGGTGCAACCGGAGTGGCCGTATTCGCGCGTTGCGTCGGCAGTTCCTATGCGCTCGTGGTGCGCGCCTTCGTCCCCGCCGATGGCATACCCGAGGATCCAGTGACCGGAAGCGCGAATGCTGCAATCGCTGCCTGGATGCATGCGAACGATGTGCTTCCCGCGCCGCGCTTCATGTCCTCGCAGGGGCGCGAGGTCGGCCGCGACGGAGTCGTCGAAGTTGCCGTGGATTCCGACGGCGAAGTCTGGATCGGCGGGCAGACGCAGACCGTCATCGAGGGCGTGCTCTATTGGTGATGTACGACCACATGCCACCACGTCTCTTCCGGCGCCGAGGGAAAGCGGACAGCCATGCAAGCGTGGAATCGGCCAGGAACGGACGTCGGGTACCGCTAGCTTCCACTGCCCGCCGTGCCGAGCATTGCTTCCGAAATCTCCTGCTCGCCGCGCTTGCGGAGTTCTCCCGCCGCGTTGACGCGGTCGCGCTCCTCCTTGTTCTGGCTCAGCTTCCACTTTCCGACCATCCTAGTGATCTCGATTTCGATGCCAACGATCTTCGAGATCATCTCGGCAATGTACTCTGGCGACGAATCCGTCATCTTCCAAGGCTTGGGTGAACCGCTCCGGACTTCATGCGTGCGGGTCAGTCGAGCGACGACACCGCGCACAAAGCGCTCGTCGTCCCGGACGTACAGCCGCCCGTGGACATGCACGACGCGATAGTTCCACGTCGGAACTTGACGATGAACCTCATGCTTGCTGGGATACCAGTTCGGTGAAATGTAGGAGTCGCCGGCACGGAATATGACGAGCACCTCGTCGCCGTCCTTTGCTTCCTCACACAACGGGTTGGCTCGTGCAACGTGCGCAAGGAGTTTCTTGCCCCCGCTCGTCTCGTCGACCAGGAATGGCACATGATTGGCATCCAGGCCGTGTGGACCGTTGACGACCAAGGCGCCGAGCGGATGCGCTGCGATCGTTCCCAGCAGCTCCTCGGTGCGAGCCTCTTCGAAGTGGTCGGGTAGATACATGAGGAACCTCGACGCAATTGCACCGCTATCGCGGCGTTCAGTTCCCACGCAGCATCTCGGATTTCTGCAATGTCGGCTTCGGGTCTATTCTGTTGAAAAACTCGGTTTCGGCACAGGGGCGAAAAATCCCCGGCGATATGGCGCGACTTGATTGCGAAGTGCTGAGGGGCTACCGCCAGAAAGTGCCCGCCTCACCTGAATCATCTCTGTTTGGCTCGACGGAAACTTGCTGGCTCTTCTCGCTTTCAACGCCCTGCAGACGAAAATATACTCGTCCCGGGAAACCGAGTTTTCAACAGAATAGGTCGATCCTTGCCGTTCGATGTCCGCTCTGAGCGTCCGCGGGCAGGAGAATTCCCGGGTGACGTCACCCCGACTTTTCGCAGCCAATTAGAACTGTAGTAAGGCGCTTCCGGCTGGCACTGAGTTCGGAGAGCAGGGTACGCATTCCTCAGCCGGGCGGGCAATTCTGCCCCGAAACGGAGAATGCTTAGAGTTAAGCTGACAGCACCGCCTCGTCCATCCGTGACATGCCGATCGGTCATCGACGGAGATCGAGCACGATCGACTTTGCCTTCATCATCGACCGCAAGCCTCTCACGCCGCCCTCCGCTCCAAATCCCGACTGGCCGTGAGGCTCAAACGTTCCCATCGTGTTCTGCGCATCACCGCCGGGAGCGCCGGCCACCGACACGTGTCCGCAGCTCAGGCGCCTGGCCAGCTCCAGGCCGGCCTTGGTGTCTCGGGTCCAGACGGTGCTGATGAGCCCGTAGACCGTCGAGTTCGCGAGCGCGACCGCCTCATCCATCGTGTCGAAGGCCATCACGGAAAGCACGGGGCCGAAGATTTCCTCCTGCGAGATGCGCATCTGCGGTTGGACGTTCGTGAAAACGGTCGGGGGCACATAGCAGCCGGCATCGGGCGACTCCGGCACCTCGGAGCCGAGCGCCACGATTGCGCCTTCCGCCCGCCCGACCGCGAGATATGCCGCGACTCGCCGATACTGGGTTGCGCTCGCGAGCGGCCCGAAAGTCACCGCCGGGTCCAGCGGATCGCCGCCGAAAATCTTTCCGGCAATGGCCAGCACGCGATCGAGCAGCGCCATTTCCAGCGAGCGGTGCACGATAAGCCTCGTGCCCGCAGTGCACACCTGTCCCGTGTTGTAAAGAAAACCCTGGGCGATCTGCGTGGCGACACCATCGAGGTCGACGACGTCGGGCAGCACGATCTGCGGCGACTTGCCGCCGCATTCCAGCGAGAGTCGCTTCAAGTTCGACCGACCCGCCAGCTCCATGAGCAACTTTCCGGTGGCCGTCGAACCCGTGAAAGTCAGGTGGTCGACGTCCGGATGCAGCGCGAGGGCAGCGCCGGCTTCCTGGCCCGTGCCGGGAATGACGTTGACGACACCCTCGGGAATTCCCGCTTCGACGGCGAGATCGGCAAGGCGCAGCGAGCTCGAGGTCGCCACTTCCGTGGATTTCAGGACGACGGAATTACCGACCGCTATGGCGGATGCGATCTTGCCGAGCGCGATCACCATCGGAAAATTCCACGGTGTGATCGCCCCGACGACGCCATGCGGCTCGTGGACGTTGAGTACCAGCGCACTGGCGTGACTGGGGATCACCTCGTCCGTGAGTTTGTCGGCGGTCTCCGCGGTGGTGCGCACACCATTGGCGCAGAACGAGACGTCCGCAAGAGACTGCGAAATGGGCATGCCCATCTCCAACGTGTCGCACAGCGCCAGCGTCTCAGCGTCCGCCTCCACCCGGTCGGCGAATGCGCGCAGGCGGCGACTGCGTTCCGCCGGTGCCAGCCCGGCCCAGCGTCCGTCCTCGAACGCCGCACGCGCGGCCTTCACCGCAAGGTCAATCTCCGCGGCGCCACACGCCGGATACTCGGCGACCACCTTTCCGGTGGCGGGGTTGCGGGTCAGGTAGGTCGCGCCGCGATCGAGCGCAATGCGTCTACCGCCGATATGCGGCCGGACGTCAGGCACGAGCTTTGCGGCCGCGCTGTGAAAGCGCCGAGATTCCTCCATGACTTCCTCCCTGTTCGTCATCCCCAGAGTTCCGGTTGTGGCGGCTGCATCCAGCCCGACTCGAAGCGGATCGGCGAGCGGCGATCGAGTTTCTGCAACAGGGGTCCGTCGAGATCCGTGAATTCACAGGACTGGGCAACCAGGAAGGCCGGCGCCATCGCCAGCGACGTGCCGCACATGTTACCGACCATCAGGCCGAAGCCGAGCCGCCGTGCCTCGCCGCACATCGCGAGTGCCTCCGTGAGCCCGCCGCACTTGTCCAGCTTGATGTTGATGTACTGGTAGCGGCCAACCAGCATGGGCAGCGAATCGCGATCGGTACATGATTCGTCTGCAGCGAGCGGCAGCGGGCTGCGTAAGCCGTCCAGCGAGGCGTCCTCATCGCGGCGCACCGGCTGCTCCACCAGCTCCACGCCGAGCTCCGCCAGCGGTGGCAGCAGGCGCTCGAGCAGGGAGCGCGACCAGCTCTGGTTGGCGTCGACGAGAATGCGGGCGGATGGATGGACTTCTCGCGCCATGCGCACCAGATCGAGATGGTGATCGGCGTCGACCTTGAGTTTCAGTAAGGGATAGCCGAACGCTTCGCGTGCCTTGCGTCGGAAGTCGACCTCGCTGGCGAGTCCGATCGTGTACACAGTCATGACGGGTCGCGGGGGAGCCAGGCCGGCCAGTTGCCAAACCGGGTGCCCTGACTGCTTGGCGCGCAGGTCCCAGAGTGCGCAATCGAGCGCGTTGCGCGCCCCGCCGGCCGGCAGCAGTTCGAGCAAGTCGTCGCCGCTGATTCTGTCGTGCAACGCGTGCTTCAAGGCCTCGATCTGTGCTGCGATCGATTCCGGAGTCTCACCGTCGTAGTCGACGCCCATGGCCTCAGACCAGCCTTGCACACCTTTGCCGTCGGTCATCTGCGCGACAAGGACCGGAACGTGCGTGAGATAGTCGCGGGCCGTCGCGAACGGCTCGATGAGTTCCCAGCGTTCGATGCGAGTCGTGACGGCGATCATGTGCGGAGCAGCGCAGCCGCGAGAGGCTCGATGCCGCCTCTCATCGGGTCGCACACCGGAAGTCCGAGCTCCTTTTCGAGCCGCGCACTGTACTCGCGCCACTCGGCATCGCCGAGCGTGGAGGAGTTGATGCTGAGGCCGATGCAACGGATGCTCCGGTTCGTGAGCCGGCCGGCACGCAGATACGCATCGATGACTTCAGGCAGCGGCGGAATCGGGTAGTCGGGATACTCCTCGATCGTGATTCGCTCCGGCGCATGGCACAGCACGATCGCATCGGGTTGCGAGCCGTGCAGTAGTCCGAGCGTCACGGCGGCATACGCCGGATGAAAGAGCGAGCCTTGCCCTTCGACCACGTCCCAGTGCCCAGCGTCATTGTCCGGCGAGAGCGTCTCGGCCGCGCCGGCGAGAAAGTCGGCAATCAGCGCATCCACCGCAATCCCGCTGCCGGAGATCATGATGCCGGTCTGACCGGTCGCACGAAACGTGGCGGCAACGCCCTTGTCCTGCAGGGCCTTCGCCAGCGCCAGAGCCGTGTACTTCTTGCCGAGTGCGCAGTCCGTGCCGACCGTTAGCACTCGCTTGCCAGCGCGTTTGCGGCCGCTGCCGACGGGATACTGCGCGTCCGAACGCCGAACATCCACGAGCCGCACTCCCGCCTTTTCGGCGGCGCGCACCAGTCGCGGGAACGACCTCAGGCGCGTGTGCAGCCCGCTCACGACATCGAGGCCGGCAGTGAGTGCCGCCTCGAGATCGTCCTGCCAGTGATCTGGCAGCACGCCGCCCGTCGGCGCGACGCCGACGACGATCGAGCCGGCGCCCAGGGCTGCCGCGGCCGCCGGCGACAACCGCGGGATGTCGAGACTGATGCGCGCGGACGGGCCCGACCACTCGCCGATGACGTCGGCGCCGCACCAGTCACGCAGGCCGAAGGCTGTCTTGCAGTCGGACTTGAGCACGGCGTCGCCGAGATACAGGAGATAGGGCTTGCGCAGGACCAGCATCGAGGACTCCCGGAGTGTGGATGGCCAGAACTAACGAGCGACCGCAAACGGTACGCGCAGGCAAGACCCGTCTGCACCGCCGCACAGCACTTCGATGTTCGCAGTGACTGAATCGGCTGCCACCTGGTCATGGACCGGGCTCCAGCGATTGCGATGTCTTTCGAAATAGATCGACGCCGGCGCGCGAATGGTGAGTCGGAGCCGCGATCCCGCTGGAATTCGGCGCGCATTGAAGCGCGAGTGCTCGAAGCGAATCGTCTCGACGACACCGGGCTGCATGGGTCTCTCGCCACCGTCCCAGCCTCGATAGCGCAATCGCAGCATGTCGGCCGACACCGCCAGCGCGCGGTCGTCGGGCAGCACCATTTGCAGCACGTACATCAGGTCCGTATCGAGCACATCGACCCGCAGCCGCAGCGTCAGCGCCGGGGCCCCGAGCAGCACGACTGGCTCCTCGAGCGGCGGCGTTTCGAATCGCAATCCCTGGCGAAACAGGTGGTCAGCGAATCCGCTTTCCCAGGGCGCTTCGCCGCTCATCGCATCGAACGTGTTGCCGACTGTGCCGGCCTCCTCCAATGCCGCAAAACGCTGGTCGTTGGGGTCATAGCGGAACGCGGCGACTGTCGCCGGCTCGACGGAAGAACCCGCGCCGCCGGACCGAACCTGCAATCGGCCCGGATTTCGCTCATCGCAGGTTGCGCTCGCCGGTGTGAGATCGAATTCGAATACTCCGTCGCTGAGCGCCGCGAGTGACTCGCCACCACGCCATGCTTCCTCGCCGGCGACAAAGACACTGACCTTGTGCCGCAGCAGGTCGGGGAGCGGTCCGCGGCCGAACAGGTAATCGAACCAGGCGGATTCCAGTTCTCCGCCGCGAACGGGATCCGCGAGCGGGTCTGGCCCTGCACCGTCCCCCGCGAGCCGTTCCGGCATTCGGCCGCCTGCGTGATTCCACGGACCGATGACCAAGCGACGCAAGGAGTCGGTTCGCGCCAGACGGTCGTGCTCCTCGAAGTAGCGGATCGCACCGCGCATCGCGCTGTCGGCCGTGCCCGTGAGGCTGAGCGCAGGAACGTCGATGCCCGCGAAGCCTGCATCGTCTGGCCGCGCGAAATCCCAGTAGCTGCCCGGCTGGGGATGCTCGAGCATGCGCACGAGCGTCGTGTCACCTGGGCACGGCGGTTGCGTCATGGCGGAGGCCGGCCGGCCGCTGCGCGCCTGGTGGGCCAACTCTGCGCGGAACAGATCGGCGTGTTCAATCACCCGCCACTTGGCCGATCGGCCTGAGACGAGCCTTGCCCAACTTACATGATAGAAGGGAAACACGCCGCCCCACGTGTCGGAGTCGTAGCCCGGCATCGGCGCGACCAGCGGCGTAATGCCGACCAGTGCCGGAGGATGGGCCGCGGCCACGGGCCACTGCGCGAGCCCCGCGTACGAGCCGCCCTGCAGCGCGACTCGCCCGTCGGACCACGGCTGCCGCGCCGCCCAGGCGATTGCGTCGACGACGTCGGGCGCATCCTCGTACATGGCAAATCGTCCCTCGCTGTCCCCCCGACCCCGGCACTCGACGATCAGATAGGCATAGCCACGCGACGCTATGCAGCGTGCGGTCTTGATCTGGTAGTCGGCGCCATAGGGCGTCAGCGTCAGCACGACGGGCAAGGGCCCGGCATCCCGCGGCCGATAGAGGTGCGCGGCGAGTAGCGTGCCGTCCCGCGCTGGAACCCGCTCGCCGAGCCGCATCTCGAGATCGACGTTCGTTGGGGAATTCATTTCGGGCAAACCCTCAAGCCAACCTGCCGCGGCGCTCCTGCCGCTCCACTGCGCGGCGCACCACGGCGGAACGCGCGCGCGTCAGCGGGAAGGCCAGCACCAGAGCAATGGCGATGAGCAGCAGCGACGCCGGGAACGCGCCCATCGTGACCTTCAGACCCAGCGCACCATGCTCCGTGACAGTTTCCGCCTTCGGGTCGAATCCAAACAGGGCGACGATCGAATAGGCCGAGGCGCTGCCGATTGCCAGCGCCGCCTTGCAGGTCAATGTCCACGCGGCCGTGAATTCACCGGCACGCTGCTCGCGCGTGCGGAGCTGGTCGAAGTCAACGATGTCACCAATGCTGGCTCGCATCGCCGATTCGATCGCGACGAGCGAGATGTACCAGCTGGCGTCCATGACCATGTAGAGCGGCAGCGCGAGTTTGCCCGGATAAAGGACGTGTGCCATCAGCAGCGAGCCGATCAGGACGATCGTTCCGCCGAGCATCACCGTGCGCTTCGAAGTTCGCTCGATCACCCGGTTCCACACGGGAATCGATGCGATCGCCCAGGCCATCGAGTTTACGGTGACCAGCGTGAAGTGAGGCCCGAGCTTGAGATAGGAGCTGAAGAACAGGAAAAAGAGCGCTCCGGCCGACCCCATGGCCAGGTACACGAAGAACGAGTACCCGCAGAACCACTGGAACGGACGATTCGACAGGGTACGCATCAGGCTCCGCAACGGGTTCGCACTCTCGGTCGGGACGTGGCTGTCGCCCTGAGGCACCGTTACAAGCGTCAGCGCGGCAACCAGCGGCATCGCCAGCAGCGAGAACCACGCAGCAGCATGCAAGACGTCGAAATCCATTTCGTGCGTGCGTGACAACGCGAACGGCGCGAGAGCGAGGCACAACAGGCCGGCGTTGGAGAAGAACTGCCGGATGAACGCGATCCGCGCCCGGCCATCGTAGTCATGAGTGAGTTCCGCGCTCCACGCCGTGTAGGCGACGTCGAAGATCGTCCATCCGGCGGTGACAACCGAGATCCAGATCACCAGGTAGTGCAACGATGCCTGCTGCGGCGGCACATAGAGCTGATAGATCCCGAACACCGAAATTGCGGCGCCGATGATGATCCACGGCTTGCGACGGCCGATGGGCGTTCGCGTGCGGTCCGAAAGATAACCGATCACCGGGTTGAGCGCGGCATCGAAGAGGAGCCGCACGACCAGCAGCGCGACGCCGAGTTCCGCAAGGTCGATCGGGAACTTCTGTGCGTACAGATTGGGCAGGATGGCGAGCCCCGGCCCCTGCATGATTACGAACGGGAACGCGAGGAAGCCGAGCAGGCCGTACTCACGACGCCCGATGCGATGTGTCGAAGCGGTGGTGATGCTCAAAGCGTGTATCCGGTGCGAGCCCGCCTCTGGTCCGAAGCGCTCAGGCTACGCAGCCCGGAGGGTCCGCGGCCATGTCCTATTCGGTATGGGGTGCCGCCGGCCTGGGCCGCCGCCGCTCGTATACCACCAGCGGATCGGCCGGATGCGATGGGTCGGCAAAGGGCACACACCCCAGGAACAGTGCCAGCAACTCGGCCTGCGAGCCGATATCCAGCTTCCGGTAAATGCTCTTGCGGTGGTTGCGAACCGTGCCCTCGGAAATGCCGAGTCGCTCGCCCGTCAGCCCGGCGGAATACCCGTTCAGCATGTACATGAGGATTTCACGCTCGCGCTCCGTGAGGCCCTCGGACGCGAACCGGGCGTAGGTCAGTTGCAGCTTGCGGTGCCAGAGATCCGGTTCGTCGGGCACGCGGACGCTCTGAGTGGTGAGGCTCACGTGCCGACAGATCGCCGTGGTCAGCAGGTCGGCCAGGGCCTCGATCGCCTGTACCTCTTCCCGTGTATACGGCGGCGAGTCGATGCAGCGCACCAGAAACAGCGAGAACCGGCGGCCGTCCGGCCCGTTCATGTGCACGTCGATCTCGTCGAAAGCATCCGTCCGCAGGTAGAAGGTCTTGTAGTACTCGCTGGCGCGGAAGTCGTCGCCGGCAATGTCCTGCAGCCAGTACACGCCGGGGCCGGCCCCCTGCGTCATGTGCAGCCGAAAGAAAGGATCGAGTACATACGGGCCCTGGAAGTAGGCGTCCAAGGGCAGCGAGCGGCGAGCGGATGGCTTATGGAACAGGTAGGCCGGCTTGCGATCCGCGAAGAATTCCATGACGACGCCGCCGGAGAACGGTACGACGCGCGCGGTGGCCGCAAAGAGCGTTGCAAAGAAGTCGTCCCGGCCGACGGACTCCAAGAGCGCCAGCGCGATCTGGGTCGGGACGTGTCCCGTTCGGGATGGTTCGGGCTCGGTCATGCTCTTTTCGCGGCCGCCTCGGGCGATGATGCGCCACACCTCTCCAGTTTGCATCCGGCAGCAGCCCATGCGCGTTTTTGTCGGCGGTCTCTTCCACGAAACCAACGCCTTCTCGCCCGTTCCGACCGGGCTGGAGGACTACGAGATCACCGACGGGGCGGAGCCGCTCGATGCCCTGGGGCGACGGATCTTCGGGTACGGGGACCTCGCCCAGGCGGCTGCCGATGCGGGTTGCGACGTGCGGACGGGCTTCTTCGCCAGCGCACAGCCGAGCGCGCCGACGGACCGGGCCAGCTACGAGGAACTGCGGCGCCGCCTGATCGCGAGTCTGCGCGAGGCCGGGCCCGTTGATGGCATTCTGCTCTTCTGCCATGGTGCGCAGATCGCCGAGGGCTACGACGATTGCGAGAGCGACATCGTCGAGCACTTGAGGCAAATCGTCGGGACGCGGGTGCCGATCGGCGTCGAACTCGACCTGCATGCCAACGTGGGCCGGCGGTTAATCGACGCGGCGAGCGTCGTCCTGACCTGCTGGGAATATCCCCACATCGACTTTCTCACGAGGGCCCGCAAACTAGTCGCCGCTTGCCAGGCCATTGCCGGCGGCACGCCACCGCCGCGCGCGCAGTTCCAGACACTGCCCGTGTTCGCGAACCTGCCCACCCGCTCCGGACCGGGAGCTACGCTCATCGCCGCAATGACGCGCGCCGAGGAAACGCCGGGCGTCCTGGTGTCCGTCGCTCACGGCTTTGCGCTGTGCGATACGCCCGCAACGCATGCATCAATCTGGGTCTATTGCGCCCAGAATCAGACCAGCGTCCTGAAGACGCTGATTGACACCTATGTTGAGGCGGCTGTTAGGCGCGATGCGGAGGTGCCTCTGCATTCGCTCGACCCTGCGCTGGACAATGCGTTGGCCCGTGCAGAAGGTCCTGTGGTACTGGCCGACCGTGCAGACAATCCCGGGGCCGGCGCGCCCGGCGATTCGACTTTCGTGCTGCGAGCTCTCCTCGCCAGGGGCGTAAGTAACGTCGCCGTCGGCATGATCTGGGACCCGGGCGCCGTTGAGGCGGCGCATCGCCTCGGCGCAGGCCATCGCGGACGGATTTCAATCGGCGGTAGGTTCGGTGAGGTGTCTGGAGCGCCGGTCGACCAGGAGGTCGAAGTGCTCGAAACACGCTCCAACGTCACCCAGCGTGCGTTCGGCGTCGGCCAACCCATGCCCATCGGCCGCTCGGCGGCCCTGCGCATCGGCGGCGTTCTCGTCGTCGTGAATGCCCTGCGACAGCAGACCATGTCGCGCGAGGTGTTCACGGCGCACGGCATCGACCCACACCGGCTCCGGCTCATCGTGGTCAAGTCGACCAATCACTTTGAGGAAGATTTCCGCAAGTTCGCCCGCGAGATCCTCTATTGCGATGCACCCGGTGCGTCGTCGGAAGACCTGCGCACCTACCGGTTCAAGCGACTACCGCGACCGAGCTGGCCGCTCGATCGCATTGAAGATGTCATCCCGGATAGACGGAGCACCACATGAGGTGGTTGGATCTTGACGTTTGGCGGTTTGCGTTGGTGGCTGCCGCCGCCTTCGGATTTATGGAACCCACCCCGGCAGCGGCGCAGCAGCCACCACAGCGGGCGCACTGCAGTGCCGTTGAGTACCGGCAGTTCGATTTCAAGCTGGGCTCCTTCGATGTGACCACAGGTGATGGCAAGCCGGCCGGAAAGGCCATGGTCGAGTCGATTCTCTCCGGATGCCTGCTGGTGGAACATTGGCACGGCGCTTCTGGCCGGCGTGGGCGGATCCACTACTACCTCGAACACCCCGAGAAGCTCTGGCATATGGTCATCGTGCTCGATGACGGTGAAACGATGAATCTCACGGGTACCCTGACGGGCGACGCCATGGTTTTCACCGGTGTTGGCAGATTCGAAAAGTTTCAGGGCTTCCACCGCATGACCTGGTCACCGTTGCCCAACGGCGGCGTGCGGCAATTCTGGGAGCTCTCGAGCGACAACGGTGCGACGTGGAAGACGGATTTCGTCGGCCTGTACCACCGGCGGCCCTGACACCGGCCCAGGTCAGAGGAACATCTTGCCCGGGTTCATTATGCCGTCCGGATCGAATGCGGTTTTCAGCTGACGCATCGTATCGACCGCCGGCCCATGCTCCAGCGCCAAGTATTGCCGCTTTCCAGCCCCGATCCCGTGCTCGCCCGTGCAGGTGCCTCCCATCGCGAGAGCGCGGCGAATCAGTGCATCGTGTGCGTCCTGCGCGGACGTTGCTTCGCGACCGTCCGTTGGATCGAAGAAGATCATGGCATGGAAATTTCCATCGCCAACGTGGCCCAGGATCGGCGCCAGCAGGCCCCGTTGCTCGAGGTCTGCACGCGTCTCGAGGATGCAGTCGGCCAGCCGGGATATAGGCACGCACACGTCGGTCGTCAGGATCCCGGCCCCGGGTCGCAGTTCCTTCGCGGCCCAGAACGCCTCGTGACGGGCTTTCCACAGTCGGGAGCGATCCTCCGGTCGCTCCGCCCATGCAAATTCGCCACCACCGTTGGCCGCGGCAATCTCGCGGAACTGGGCAACCTGCTCATCGACGCCCGCGGGCCCGCCGTGGAACTCGATGAACAGCGTCGGTGACTCGGCATAGGCTGTCCCGGAATGACGGTTTACGGCGCTCACCGATGTTTCATCCAGCAATTCGATCCTCGCCACCGGAATTCCGAGCTGGAAAGCCGCGATCACGCTCTCGATTGCTGTCCGGAGTGTCGGGAACGGCACGACCGCGGCGGCGAACCGTTCCGGGAGCGGATGCAAGCGCAACTGGATTTCGGTGATCACGCCGAGCGTGCCCTCCGAGCCGACGTACAGCCCAGTCAAGTCGTACCCGGCCGACGACTTACGCGCGCGCCCTCCCGTGCGGATGACTTCGCCCCGAGGGGTCACAACCGTCAGGCCCATCACGTTGGTCCGCATCGTCCCGTAGCGCACGGCGTTTGTCCCGGATGCGCGCGTCGCTGTCATGCCGCCGAGGGTTGCGTTTGCGCCCGGGTCGACAGGGAAGAAGACGCCTTGGGTTCGCAGTTCGGCGTTCAGCCGCTCCCGGGTCACACCGGCTTCGACGCGCGCATCCATGTCCTCGGCGCTCGCCTCGAGGATCCGATCCATTCTCGAGAGATCGATCGACAGGCCACCCAACGGAGCGCTGACCTGGCGCTCGAGCGAGGTGCCGACACCAAAGGGAATGATGGGCTGCCGATACTCAGCGCACACGCGCACGATCGCCGCGACCTCTTCCGTCGTCAGCGGATAGGCGACGGCATCCGGGAGTTGCGGTTCATCGTGCGCGGCATCCCGGCCGTGCTGCGTGCGTTCGGCCATCGAAGTCGTGATTCGGCCCGGCGCCGCGGCACGCAGATTGTCGAGCCAATTCGCCATCGATCCTCTCCATATCAATTAGGGCGTTCACCAGCGCGAGGGCGTTGCGCCCGTCCGACGTCCCGCCGACACCTATGACCTGTAAGGCGGAATCTCGTGCTCCGTCACGATCAGCCGCTCGAAGCGGCTGGTGTGGGTCAGCGTGTCGGCCCGGGTCGGGCTCGGGCCGCTATAGGCCGCGCGGAAAGCTTCCTCGTCGTCAAACCACTGCTCCGCGATCCCATCCCACTGAGTCTCGCTCGTGGTCTTGCCCGGCAGGTCATCCTCGACCCGGACGTTCACCACGTACCGTCGCAGGTGCGGCGCCTGCGCGCGTGCCACGTCATAGCAGTGCTTGTCGAGCCACCAGCGCCGGAACTCGTCGAGTGACAGGTGTTCGGCGCGCTTCAGGAACCACGTAACCTTGACCATGCTTGCCGTCCTCAATTGCCCTTGATCGGTTTGGATGTCAGGCGCGCGCGGGCCTCGCCGAAATAGGCGAGCCCGCTCGCCATGAAACCCCCGTCGACGACGATCGTCTGGCCTGTCATCCACGTCATGTCCGTCATGGCGCGAATGGCCCGGGCGATCTCCTCCGCCCGCCCGAATCGCTGCTGCGGAATGCGCTCGAGGTCGTGGCGCAGCACTGCCGGGTCCGATCGCGTCGATGTCATCGACGGCGACCTAGCTTCGAGCGGACCGGGCGCGATCGCGTTGACCATGATGCCGAACGGCGCCAGTTCGACAGCCATTGCCTGCACGAGTGCGCCTTGCGCGGCCTTGGTCATCCCATAGACGGATTCCTGCTGCCAGGCCTGGAACGCTGCAATGGACGTGACCACGATGATCTGGCCTCCGCCCGCGACTCGCATGCGACGACCGGCTTCCTGCCCCAATACGAACAGGCCCCGGACATTGACGGCGAGCTGCGCGTCGACATCTTCGATCGGCACGTCGAGGAAAGTACCGCCGCGACTGATGGCGGCGGAGCACACCAGCAACTCGGGCGCCTCATCGCCGAAGAGACGGTCCACGTCCTCCATCGCGATCCCGATCGACAGCGCATCGCCAAGATCGCAGCGAACGGTATGGAAGCGCTCGCCGCACAGAGTGCGCGACGAGGTCCCGTCGGCGACGTCGAGATTGACGACCGTGGCCCCTTCGTCGGCGAAGATCGCGGCGACGGACTGGCCGACGCCACTCGATGCTCCGCTCACCAGCACTCGGCGCTTTGACTGCATGACTCACCCCTCGGATGCGCGGGCCGCGAGCGATCGACCGGCAAGGAAACCGAACGTCAGCGCGGCGCCGACGGTCACGCCCGCGGCGGGATAATCTCCGCCGGTTGGGCTCGCCACGTCATTGCCTGCGGCATAGAGACCGGGAATCGGCCCGCGCTCGCCACGCACGCGCGCGTTGGCGTCGACGTCGAGCCCCACAAACGTGCCAATGTCGCCGGGAAACAGCCGCACTGCATAGAACGGCGGCTCGACCAGCGGTCCCACGCAAGGATTGGGCTCCCAGCTCGCATCCCCGTATGCCCGGTTGAGCGCGGACCGCCCTTTGCCGAAGTCGCGATCGACGCCCACGGCGGCGTCGGCGTTGTAACGCTCGATGGTCCGCAAGAGCTCATCGCGCGGCGCCGCGAGCCGGTCCGCGAGTGCCGCGATGCTATCGGCCGCCAGCAGGTAACCGTTGCGCACGAACGGACTGATGCGTCCCGGCGCTGGAGGTGCTGCACCGAGGCCATAGGCGCGGACCGCGCGAGCATCGGCGATCAGCCAGACGCAGCCACGCGGGCTGCTCGCAGTTGCCTTGATCATTTCCGGCACGAAACGGTGATACGAGTCCGCTTCGTTGCAGAAGCGCCTTCCCTCCGGAGTCACAGCGAGCACGCCGGGTTTGGCACGATCCACGTAGTGAGGAAACGGCACGGGCGGGCCCTTGGGCTGAGGCACCAGCGAAGCCGGCGTCCATGCCACGGGCGCCGACACGTGGTCACGAATTCGGGCCCCGGCCTCCACCGCGAGGCGGAGGCCGTCGCCGGTATTGGTTTGCGGAGCCAGTGTCACGTGCTCCTTGCCTACGGCCACGTGCGGGAGGAACTGCCGTTGCATCGCCGGGTCGCCGGGAAATCCGCCGCACGCGAGCACGACCCCACGGGATGCGCCCACCGAAGTGACGGTCGCACCCTCCCGCACGCGAACTCCCGTGACAGCGCCGTTCGCCGTGACGAGCGACTCGGCAGTCGCGTCAGTCAGGACCGTAACACCACTCCGTTGCACCGCCTCCAGCAGGCCGGCCACCAGTGCGTTGCCGTTGGTGAGCCGCGTGCCTCGTGCCTTACCGGTGAGCCGGTCCCAGCCAAATCGCGCCGCAAGCCTGGCCACGTGTGTGAATGACCGCAAGCTGCGCCGCATGGCCAGCACGTGTTGGTAATCCGGGCTGCTCAGCATCATCCCGCCCCAGGCCATGGTCGTCGCAAGGGGCGGACGAAGTCGCGCAAACCACGGTCCGAGCGACCGGCCGTCGAAGGGTTTCAGCCGCAGGGAGCGGATGCCGCGAGTTGCCCCAGGAAGTTCCGCGTGATAATCGATCGACGCCGTGGCCAGTTCATATCGCACGCCGCTCTTGCTCTCCAGGAAATCCAGCATCCCCGCCGCACTGCTGCAGTATGCGTTGGCGCGGTCGGAGTCGAGCGTGTCCGGGGCACTGGCCAGCAGGTAACGGCTGGCCTCGTCGGCCGAATCGATCGCGCCCGTAGTCTGCGCATGTGAATTCGCAGGGACCCAGATCATGCCCTCGGAGAGCGCTGTGGTCCCGCCGACCAGATGCGTCTTCTCGAGCAAGATGGTCTTGAGGCCGGCATCGGCAGCCGTCAGCGCCGCCATGAGACCGCCAGCGCCGGAGCCGATCACGATCACTTCTGCCCGCATCGAAAGTCGCCTTGCGCCCGCTGTCCAGGGGGCAAGCTCAGTCTGCGGGTTCGCCGTCGCTCCCGGCATAGCCGGTTCGGGACAGTCACGCGGTCGAGCGGGCACCCCGAACGTGTCCCAAACTGGACATGGTTGCGGGAGCGACCCCGCCGTAACTTCCCCACGTCCGGGAAAAAGCATCACTCAGGGGGTTTCATGCCACATCGCGACGTCACCGTCCGGCAAGCAGTCACCGCCGCATTGTCGGCGTGCCTGACCGTCGGGGCCTTTGCCCTGGCACCGGGCGCCATCGCGGCCGGCGAAGCCGCGGCCCCCCGGCAAGACGCACTTGAAGAGATCGTCGTCACGGCGCAAAAGCGCGCGGAATCCCTGGACAAGGTGCCGATCACGATCGACACTTTCTCTGGCGAGGATCTGGCCAACGCAGGCCTCACGAACACATTCGACCTGCAGTTCGTCACTCCGGGCCTTTCGATCGTACCCAACCAGTCGGACGGCCAAATCTTCATCCGCGGCGTCGGCACGAATCTCAACGGTGTCGGCAACGATCCCTCGTCCGCCGCGTATGTGGATGGCGTCTACCAGGCGCGCACACCGCTCCTGCTGACCCGCATGTACGATATCGATCGCATCGAGGTCTTGAAGGGTCCCCAGGGAACCCTCTACGGCCGCAACTCGACCGGCGGCGCGATCAACGTCATCACACGTGCCCCGCAGGACGACTTTGGCGGCTACGTCAACCTTTCGGCCGGCGACTACGGCCTGTTCGGCGCCGACGCCGCAATCAACGCTCCCTTCTCGGGAGGCGCGTTCCGACTGGCAGCGACCTATGCGACGAGCGACGGTTATGTCGACAACGTCCTCAGCAAGGACGATCTCGAGGCCGTGGACTTCAAGGCGGTGCGCGCAAGGCTGCGCCTGGGCGACCTGGAAGGCTGGCACGCAACGCTGGGTTTCGAAGCCGTACGAGATGATGGCTCGCGCGCGTTCGGGATTAGCGGCATTCCGTCGTACGGCGGTCCGTACTTCACCGACTTCGGGCCCGTCTACCCCAACACACCATTCAAAGTTGGGGTCAGCCCCAAGATGGGTGCCACGCGCGATGCCGACAGCGCGACGCTGCAGGTCGACGGCCCGATCGGCAGCCTTGGTTTCCGTTCCATTACGGGTTACTCGGAGCTCGACCTCAATGAGTTCGTCGACACCGACGGCGTGAGCGCGGACATCGAGAATCTTCCGGACATCAACCACGCCAAGCAGTTCTCGCAGGAGTTCCAGCTGTTCTCGACGGGTGAAGGACCGTTCACGTGGATTGCCGGCGCGTACTACCTGCACGCCGAGCAGGAAGAGACCTGGACTTTCATTTTCGTGCCCGCCGATTTTTCCATTACTGACGTCCGTACCGCCGACACCGACGCTTACGCGATCTATGCGGAGGGCAGCTATGCATTCAATCCTAAGGCGAAGCTGACCCTGGGGGCGCGCTACAGCGGCGAGAGCAAGGACGCGACTGGCGGCGGCAACAAGGGCTCCAAGAACTTCTCGGACTTCAGCCCCAAGATTGCCTTCGAGTACACGCCGTCCGATTCGGCCCTGTTCTATGGCTCGGTGCAGAAAGGCTTCAAGAGCGGCGGATTCAATACCTCTTTCGACGCGGCGCCATTCGACCCCGAGGAAATCATCGCCTACGAAATCGGCGCCAAGATGACTTCGGCGGACCGGCGTTTCCGGCTCGGCACCGCGGTATTCTATTACGACTACAAGGACCTGCAGACTCTGACAGCCGTGTGGGACTCGTCGACGACGTTCCAGGCGCTGGTGCAAAACGCCGCCAAGGCGGAGATTTACGGTCTCGACTTCTCCGTCGAGGCGGTGCTGGGCATGGGCTTCTCCGCCGACCTCAACGCGGAAGCGCTGCACGCCGAGTACAAGGATTTCGTGTTCGTCGATGATCCATTTAGTCCCGAGAACAACGTCAACCTGAAGGGCAACACGCTGCCTCAGGCGCCGGAGGCCAGCGGCACTTTGGGCCTGCAGTGGACGACCGGCGCACGGGATTTTGGCGGCTTCACCGCGCGCGTCGAGTACAACTACCAGAGCTCGATCTACTTCGGGGTCGAAAACTCGAAAATCGAAAGCCGCGATTCCGTCGGCCTGTGGAATGCAAGAGCGGGTTATGACAGCGCGAGCGGCAACTGGTCTGCAAATGTTGCCTTGCGCAACTTCACCGACGAGACCTATCCGATTAACGTCCTCGACTTCAGTTCGTGCTGCAACGTGCTCGGCATCTACGGTGCGCCGCGTACCGTGGAAGCCAGCGTGGAGTACCGCTTCTGAATCTGGGCGAACGCTCCGGGGACCACCTGCCCCCGGAGCAGGGTCATCGTGTCTACTTCGAAACGAACGGGAATCCCAACGGGGTCCCCGTTCTGCATTTTCACGGCGGACCGGGCTCGGGGGTCGAACAATCCCTGTATGACTGTGTCGATCCGGCGCGCTTTCGCGTCGTGCAATTCGACCAGCGTGGTTGCGGACGATCGACGCCGACCGGCGAACTCGACGGCAATACGACCTGGGACCTGATCGCCGATGCCGAGCGCATTCGTGAATATCTCGGTATTGAGCGCTGGATCGTCTCCGGCGGCTCATGGGGATGCACGCTGGCGATACTTTACGCCGAGCGGCATCCCGGCCGCACGCGGGGTCTCGTGCTGCGCGGCGTCTTCCTCGGCGAGGCAGTCGAAATCGAGTGGATCGGTCGTCGGTCACGCATGATCCGGCCGGAAGCCTGGGCATCGCTCGCGGCTGAGCTTGGCATGGAACCGGACCAGAACTGCTATGACGCGATGGACGCCGTGCTGGGCCCGGATCGTGAACTCGGTACTCGGATCGCCGTGGCCTTCAATCGCTACGAGGCGACGTGCGCATCCATCGAGCCCGATCTGGAGCAGATCGAGAGTTCGCTCGATCCCGATGCGTGCTACACGACGACCCGTATCGGGCAGCACTATGTGGCTCATAGGTTCTTCATCGACGAAGGTCAGTGCCTGCGCGATCTCTGCCGCATCCGACACCTGCCCGGCATCGTCATCAGCGGCCGCTACGATCTAGTGTGTCCGCCGGACGCCGCCTTTCGATTGCATCGAGCATGGCCGCGGTCCGAGTGGATCGTGGCTCCGCGGGCGGGGCATTCGGCAGGCGAGCAGGAAATCCTGGAGGCACTGCGGCGCGCCTACACTCGGGTGGCCGAGCGTGTGATGGTCCAGGGCCGGTAAGACGCGCTTCTCAACACCTGGCCCGGGCGCCTGCTCGTCACCTGACCGTCCCGTGCGACGCACATGGAGAAAAGTGAGCACCAAGTGCCAGGCCTGTTAGCCTTCTAATACCACATGCATCGCCGCATATTTGATAGCCAAGGAACCATATCTATGCCTGAAGTTTCAATAAAGTTGGAGCGCCCTCGCGTAGAAGAGTTACTCGCAAGATACAAATCAAAGGTTGGTAAAGACTTTTCTGGCTATCGCAACCATGTTTATCGCGCAATCACTTATGCAATGTATTTTCTTGACAATAAAGTCGAGCATGAGCAGCTCGTAGAGACCGCATTCGTCTATCACGACATCGGGCTTTGGACAGATCATGAATTGGCATATCTGGAACCGTCCGAGGCTGTGGCAATTGCTGATAATGAGCACTATCGCTGGGGCCTAGATGCAGACCTGCTTCGTGGCGCTATCCACTGGCATCACAAGATTTTCCCTTACAGAGGGCCCAACCAGGATGTCATCGAGGCATGCCGCAAGGCTGACTGGATAGATGCATCGAAAGGTATTCTCCGCAAAGGCATGACCAAATCTGCTGTCACGGCAGTAGAGTCTGCATTCCCTAATCTTGGATTCCATGATTCGTTGCTGCGCCTAGCAAAAGATTACGGTGGATCGACGATTGTCGGTGGTCTGAAAGTTACTCTTGGAATTGTCAAATGGTAGGCATGCTGAGGCAGAGGGCTAACAATTCGTTCAAGCCGACCGTCGAGGTCGTTGTGATTTCATAGCCACTGCCGTCGGCCTGAGCCGCTATGACGGAACCGGACCATTCTGAAGGTTAGATTTTCGGCAAACTGGCCCCTGGAGGGGCAAGGAGTTTGCCGTGAAGAAGAAACGGTTCTAGGTCGAGCAGATCGTGGCCACGTTGAAGCAGATCGAGCTCGGGATGACGGTGGCGGCGGCCTCGCGTCAGTTGGGCGTGTCGGAGCAGGCGATCTACCGCTGGAAGAAGGTCTATGGCGGCCTGCAGTCGGACCAGGTGCGGGAGCTGAAGCTGCTGCAGGAAGAGAACGCCCGGCTGAAGAAGCTGGTCGCAGAACTGAGCTTGGACAAGGCGATCCTGCAGGACATCAATTCAAAAAAATGGCCCGGCCCGCGGTGAAGCGTCAGGCAGTGGACTACGTGGTAGGCCACTACGCGACGAGTCGCCGGCGGGCCTGCCGCGTGGTGTGCCAGCATCGCAGCGTCCAGTACTACCGATCGCGCAAGGACCCGAAGACGGCGCTGCGACACCGGATGCGGGAGCTGGCGCAAGTGCGCATTCGATACGGCTACCGGCGCCTGCACGTGCTTCTGCGACGCGAGGGCTGGTCACTGGGCAAGGACCAGACGTACCGCCTCTACACCGAGGAAAGCCTGCAGTTACGCAGTAAACGACCACGTCGGCGCAAGATGGCGGTTGCTCGGCGTGAGCGTTACGTTCCGAAGCGACCCAACCAGGCGTGGTCAATGGATTTCGTCGCCGACCAGCTCGTTGACGGCACGCGATTTCGCGCCTTGACCATCGTCGACGTTTACACGCGAGAAGCACTCGACATCGCCGTGGGCCAGCGCCTTCGAGCGGAACACGTCGTGGAGGCCTGCAATCGGTTGGTAGCGACTCGCGGATCGCCGGTGCGCATCTTCGTCGACAATGGCAGTGAGTTCTCCGGGCGCGTGTTCGATCTCTGGGCCTATCACCGCAAGGCTGCTATCGACTTCAATCGGCCCGGCAAGCCGACCGACAACTGCTTCGTCGAGACCTTCAACGGATCACTACGAGACGAGTGTTTGAACGTTCACTGGTTCGAGACGATTGACGAGGCCCGGGCGAAGATCGAAGCTTGGCGAGTTGAGTACAACGTGAGTCGTCCTCACCAGGCTCTCAAAGATCTGACGCCAGCGGAATATGCCGAGCAAGCAAGACATTTGGTGACATCGGAAGAGTTCAGCAACGCCGAAATCTAACCGTCCGATTGGTCCTGGAAACTCAAGCGATTCAGCAACGCCGAAATCTAACCGTCCGATTAGTCCTGGAAACTCAAGCGATTCACAACGCCGAAATCTAACCGTCCGATTGGTCCTGGAAACCCAAGCGATTCAGGCCGGCGGCGGCTTAACTCAAGCGTTGGGCCGCACAAAGAGGGCAGCACCATGCTCACAGGTTTTTGCCACTGCGGTGCGGTTCAGATCCATGTTGCAAGAAAGCCGCGGCGGCTTACGAGCTGCAACTGCTCAATCTGTCGCCGCCAGGCTGGGCTTTGGGGTTACTACGGGCCAAGCCAAGTAAAGATCACGGCTCGCAAAGGAGCCATCGACCGCTACGTATGGGGTGATAAGTGTCTTACGTTGTGTAGATGCGCAAAGTGTGGCTGCGTAACGCACTGGCTACCCATAGCGCGGGGCGGGAAGCGGATGGGGATCAACTTCCGCAACTTCGATCCGTCAGTCATTGAGGCAACTCGGATTCGTAGATTTGATGGCGCCAAGACCTGGAAATTCTTGGACTGAACGGCGCCCCGTAGTGCTTGCAGCGCGTGTGCGGCCTAAACGTTAGCGAACGGCCGCTCAGGGTCGATTCCAGACGAACCCAGCACTGACAGCCGCGCCCCGGGACGCCGCCGGCACGCATCCTTGCGGCGCGATTTGTCGAGCGCCGAAGTTCGAGCGCAGTCGCGAGGCGGCATCCATCCTGCCGGCCAGCCGCTGGCACCATCGCCTCGCGGCCGCTCGAACGAGGTTCGCCGTGGACCGCGCGGTGCCTCCGCGCGATCCACGAGGCGCGCGAGACCATGAGCGCAGCAAGGATGCGCGCCGGCGGCATCCCGGCCGGCTCACGCACCCGGGCAAGAAAAAGGGCGCCCCGCGGCGCCCTTCCTCAGGCCAGCGATTGCTCGCCGGTCACTTCTTCACGAACTTGAGCGTCATGCGGTCGGACTCGCCGATCGCGATGTACTTGCTTTTGTCGAAGCTCATGTCTTCTTCCTTGCCGGAACCATAGGCGGTTGACCGCAGGCTCGGCGGCAGCGTCCACACGCCGAACGGATGGTCCGTCGTGTCCTTCGGGTTGGCGTTGATCTCGGAACGTGCGGCCAGCGTGAAGCCGGCCCGTTGCGCCTGTTCGATCACGTAGGCCTCGGTGACGTAGCCTGTCTCCGGCTTCTCGGGATTGGTGCCGGCCTTTGCACGGTGCTGTTCGACCGCCAGGATGCCGCCCGGCTTCAGCGCCCGGTAGAACTCCCGCAGGGTCGCCTCGACCGTGCCGGGCTCGGACTGCATCCAGCCCTGGAACGAGCGCGCGGTCAGGATGAAATCGAACATGCCGGCCGGCAGCGTCGTCGACACTGCACCCCAGTTCAGGATGCGCACGTCGCCGAAGAGGTCCGGCTTGCCGAGGTAGCGCGCCTCGAACGCGGCGCGTGACTTGCGCGAGCCGTCGGACAGCTTGGGATCGGCCAGGTCGGCGCCGGTGACGTAGAACTGCCCGCCGGTCAGCCGCGCATACGGGGCGAGGATGTCCGTCCACCAGGACTGGCTGCCCGGCTGGATTTCCAGGATGGTCATGCCGGGCCGCAGGCCCCAGAACGTCAGCGACTCGACCGGGTGGCGGTACTGGTCGCGCGCCCTGGCCTCGGCCGAGCGCCATTCGCCACTGACGGCCTCGTGCAGGGCCT
>Ga0209079_10000177_pt1 | contig 29745 bp, 28 predicted proteins | sample PPLLaktember2015_2_FD_187259 | JGI IMG/M metagenome (GOLD analysis project Ga0209079, IMG submission 187259) | Freshwater sediment microbial communities from Prairie Pothole Lake near Jamestown, North Dakota, USA - PPLs Lake P7 Core (6) Depth... | ecosystem: Environmental > Aquatic > Freshwater... | reverse complement strand
AATACGAATAAGGCGTTGGCGCTGCTTCAAGACCAATCGCTTGATGAGTTCTAGGCCATGAAGGGCTCCAGGCCCGTTTCCGTCCGTCCTTTTCTTACCTCAGCCGCTGCGCTCTTGGTCTGCACGGTTTTTGTCTCCTGCCAATCCCAACCGCCTCCAATTCACCGATTCCCTGGATATCCTGTCGGGTTCCATGAGCGAGGGGTTGCCTCCTGGTACGGTCCTGGATTCCACGGAAACAAGACCGCGAACGGTGAACGGTACGACATGCATAAACTCACGGCAGCTCACCGGACATTGCCGCTGGGTTCAATCGCCGTTGTGCGATCGGTTTCCACGGGGAGACAGGTGACGGTACGTATCAATGATCGCGGTCCGTTTGCCAGGGGGCGGGTACTGGATCTTTCGCTGGCCGGAGCCGAAGCGATCGGGATGACCGGAAACGGGACCGATCAGATTGAACTTCAGGTGGTCGGATACCAGGCCAGACCGGAGGGTATGGGAGTTTTGCGAGTCCAGGTGGGGGCTTTTGCAGATCCTTTGAATGCGCGTGGATTATTCGAGCAGGTCGGGGCCCAGTACCAGGGCGGTCGTGTGGTGCAGGTGGAGTTGGTTGAAGGTCGCAGATATCGAGTCCAGGTGGGGCAGTTCTTAACTGAAGCCGCTGCCCAGGCTGCCTCATCCCGTCTGGACGCTCAGTATCATCTTCAATCATTTGTGGTGAGAGATGATGGCTAGATCATACGTAGTGGAGCGTAGATTCCTTTCAATAGTCTGCATGGCTACACCTATATGGAGCATTCGAACTGATTGATATTCCTGTCAGTTTCTTTGAATCTCTTGCCCCTTCCCGGTTGGTGTGATAGATCTATCATCCGATGATCATCCTAACCCCCATATGGTCTATTGAATCTGTTCAGTCAGGGGAAGGTCTTATCTCTCTCTGCTGCAAAATCCACGCTATTCGCCCTTTCAGGCTAGCCTTCGTGGCTAGTCGTCCCTAATCAAGAGCCCTCATGGATATTCTGATCCTGCTAGCGTTGATAGGGTTATCTGCCGTTATTTCGACGGCCGAGATCGGGTTCTTTTCCGTCAATGAGACCCGCCTTCGCGCCCTTGCCAAGAATGGTAACAAGCGCGCCTCTATGGCGTTGACTCTCCGAAGTGACCCGCAAAGGCTCCTCTCGACCATTCTGGTCGGCGACCGGCTGGTAGGAACCGCCATTCCGATGTATGCCACCTTCATCACCTTGAATGCCTATGGCGGGAAAACTGTCTTTGAAGAAGCTATTGCAGTTATGGTCGGGGTCCTTACCTTTGTGTTGTTGGTCTCGGTCGACGTCATTCCGAAGACCTTGGCGGCCAAGTTTGCCGTACCGGTCACCTTGAACATGGCCTATCCGGTCTACGGCGTCCAGATCTTCCTTAAGCCGCTCTTGTTCCTGATGGTACCGCTCATTCAAAAGCTGACCGGTGGCAAGGGACTCACTCTCCCCTTGGTGACCGAGGAAGAACTCAAGATCATGCTGGATGAGGGAGGGAAGGCCGGCGAGTTGGAGTCGGAAGAAGTGAAGATGATCAAAAATGTCTTTCAACTGAAAGATATTACGGCGGAAGACGCCATGACTCCGCGTATCTACGTGTTTTCGCTTGATGGGAATTTACGGCTGAAGGAGGCGCAGGAGTTGCTCTATAACTCGAAGTATTCCCGTATCCCGGTCTATGACGGGACGCTGGATAATATTACCGGCGTGCTCTATAAGACCAAAGCGTTGACCGAGCTGGCGAAGGGGCGTTCAGATGTTCGTCTCAGGGATATTGCCCATCCGGCTCTGTTTGTGCCGGCAGGGAAGACTGCCGACGACCTGATGAAGCAGTTCCAGCAGGAAAAACGTCACATGGGGATCGTCGTCAACGAGTATGGCGGCGTCATGGGACTGGTTACACTTGAAGACCTTTTGGAGGAAGTGGTCGGTGAGATTGTTGACGAAACCGATATTACCGAAGAACTCATCAAGCGAATCGGGAAGAACCAGATTCTGGTCCACGGCAGGACCGAAGTGCGAAAGGTGAATGATTTCTTGAAGGTCGATCTCGGCGACGAGGCCCTGACTATCGGCGGGCTCATTCAGGGCGAACTCGGCCGCATCCCAAAAGCCGGGGAAGAGCTGCATATCGCACATTGCCGCCTGGTTGTGCACGAGGCAGATCCCCGATCGATCCGCAGCGTGAACATTTATAAAGAAGAAAAGACTCCCGCCCCGGTGGAAACGCCTTCACTGAATCCCGTCAGCTAGCCTTCTCTTCTTTGACCAAGTCAGCGAAGCCCTGTTCGTGTAACACCGCTATCCCCAGCTTCTGTGCTTGATCAAGCTTCGATCCTGGCTCATGTCCCGCGACGACAAACGACGTGCGTTTGCTCACGCTTGATGCAACGGTTCCTCCCAGGCGTTCGACCAGGATTTTGGCCTCATCGCGGCTGAAGCGGTCAAGTCCACCGGTAAATACGAAGATCTTCCCGGCAAGGGGGAGTGATTCGGGCGAGGCGGGACGAGCCTGTTCCGTAATCTTCAGGCCGAACTCGCGCAGCTGGGCGATCACCCGACGATTGGACTCTTCGCTGAAATAGGACGCCAGACTGGAGGAGATCTCGGGACCGATTTCTTTGACCGTCAAGAATCGAGCTTCATCCGCTTCCATGATCGCGTCCAGCGTTCCGAACTCCCTGGCGAGCACCTTGGCGATGTGTTGGCCGACCTGTCTGATTCCCAGGCCCATTAGGAAGCGATCCAACGACACGGTCTTGCTCTGTTGAATGGCTTCCAGCAAGAGGGATGTCGATTTCTCTGCAAACCCCTCAAGGGGGAGCAACTGATCGCGGGTCAGGCGATAGAGATCGGCCAAAGTTCCGACCAGTTTATGGTCCACAAGCTGTCCGACGGTCTTTTTTCCCAGCCCCTCGATATTGAGCGCCTGCTTGGAGGCAAAATGTTCGATGGCCCCTTTTAATTGCGCGACGCATCCGGCTTGGCCGGTGCAGTAGTAATAGGCTCCCTCCCGTCCCACCGCCGATCCGCACACCGGGCAATGATCCGGCATCGCGAACGGATCGGACCGGGATTCTCCGGGAACCGGGATACGCTCGGCAATCGCGGGAATCACGTCGCCGGCCCGCTCCACCTTGACCGTATCGCCCGCACGAATATCCTTCCGGGCGACTTCATCGGCATTGTGCAACGTCGCCCGGCTGATCGTGACGCCGCCAACCTCGACCGGCCGTAAGAGTGCCACCGGAGTGAGTGTGCCGGTGCGTCCGACCGAGACGACGATATCCTGCACCACCGTGATTTCCTTGCGCGGAGCGAACTTGAAGGCGATCGCCCAGCGGGGGCTGCGGGACTTAAAGCCCAGCTGCTCCTGCCAGTCACGGCGATTCACTTTCACCACCAGGCCATCGATTTCATAAGGGAGGTCGTCGCGCACCTGTTCGGTCTCACGGTGGAATGCGATGACCTCATCGATGGTTCGGCATCGCCGCCGATGGCTGGGAATGGGAAGTCCCCAATCGGCTAAGGCCTCGAGTTCTCCCCAGTGAGAATCCGGCGTTTCAGCGGATGTCGCCATGGTTTCGTAGCAGGTGACTACCAACGGGCGGGCTGCAGTGATGCTCGAGTCGAGCTGCCGGAGAGACCCGGCCGCCGCGTTGCGCGGATTGGCAAAGGCCTCTTCCCCTCGTTCCGTGATCGTCCTGTTCAACGCATGGAAATCTTCGAGCTTCATATAGACTTCGCCGCGCACAGCCAGATGGGCCGGCGGAGAGGAGCCATTGCGCAGCTGAAGGGGAAGGGAGCGGATCGTCCGGAGGTTGACAGTGACATCCTCGCCCATGGTGCCGTCGCCTCTGGTGGATCCCCGGACCAATCGACCCTGCTCATAGACCAGTTCGACGGAAAGACCGTCGAACTTCGGTTCGACTGTATATTCCACTTGCTCCGTTTCCAGTTCCCGCTTCATCCGTTGATCGAATGCCAGGACGTCGGCCGGATCGACGATGGAGTCGAGGCTGAGCATCGGCCGTTCGTGCCTGACCTTACCCAACTCCGCGAGAGGCGGCGCGCCGACCCGTTGGGTTGGCGAATCGCTGGTCACCAAATCCGGGTAGGTTGTTTCGAGATCACTCAGGTCTTTGAACAGCCGATCGTATTCGCCGTCGGAGATTTCAGGACGGTCTTTGACGTAATACAAGTAGTCATGTCTTCGGATCTCCTGGCGGAGCCAGTCGAGCTGTTCTGTGACCGGAGCGGAGGAATCGGGTCGCCGGGACGGCGAGAGGCTATCGAATAAATCTGGCGGCATAACTTCTGATCTCATGGCCGTTGAGCACGTGAAAGCGACGGAGCCGGTCGAGCGTCTGGCTCGAAAATCTCGCGAGTGGAATCGGCACGAGGGTCCGTCCGAATTGTTTGGCAATTCTTCGCCAACTGGCGCGGGGCGGAATGGGCGTCACGAGTGCGATGTGGGTCTCCCGGGTGTGAACGGCTGCCGCCGCAATCAACCGTTCTTCCAGCGTGGTCGCAAACGCGAGCAGGGGATCGCTCCAGATATCCTGAATGGGACGGGGCGGAAACAGAAAAAAGGCGCCGCCGTAGCGTGATTGGGCAATGCCGGGTCCCACCATGTCATCGGCGAAAGGGGTGGCGTAAAAACAGAGGGTGGATTCTTCCTGGTGCTCGGCAAACCAGGTCGCTTGCCAGGAATAGGTCAGGGGGTCTGCGGGAGTATCAAACAGGAAGATCACGACTTCCACATTGCCGCGGGCGGGCGGGATCTCCCGCACATAGAGATCCATGCGCGGGAGTGAACTCAAGGCACTGCCGGACGGTGAGCCGGCCGATCGTTTTCCGCCCAGCCACCGGCGAAGACTTTCCCGGAGATCCAACCCGTCTTTCATCGACGTCGTGAATTTTTCAGTCTTGGCCAAATCCGCGCCGATGAGCGCGGATGCCTGGGCGCGCACGTGGGTGGTGAAGCTTTCAATTCTCTGATCCTCAGGAGGCCAGGAACATTGCCGTTGCGGGTTCCAGAGATGGGACCAACGGCGGCTGGTTTTCCGGTCGGGCTTTGGTTTCAACGACAGCTCTCGCCAGACGAGCGGCGGTCCCTGCAGGCGGTTGGTGGCGGAGGCGATGGTGCCGTCAGGCAACTCCACTTCATTGAGTCCCAGAGTTATCGTATCTAGCTGCGACTGCGTGAGGTCTTCCTGGTAGCCGTAGTCCTTGGCGGTTTTGAGCAGCATCACCGCAAAGTCGTCTCCGGCTGTTTGCTTGGCGGCGACGATGAGTGAGTACAGTGATGGCGTCAGGCGGCGTTCAAGCAGGGTGAGATTCCTGACGTACTGTAAGAGGACCTGGAGGATCTGCGGCGTCACCCAGTCGGGAATGGAGGCGCCTTCAGCTCGATGATGTTCAATCCAACGCGCCCTTGTCTCAATGAGGAGTTCCTTTACGCCATCGATGGCAAGATTCCAATCCGAGTGCAGCGTTTCACGGCGCCGTTCATACAATTCGGTGAGAAAGGGCAGCTCGCCCAAGGCGAAGTAGAGGGAGTCGCGGTTGACGCTGCAACGGACCGGCCGTCCCGTTGTTGCTTCCGGCCGGTCATAGGGGGCATTGGCCTGATAGGCGGCGCGGAGCCAGGGCCAATCCGTCATGTGGCAAAGGCAGAGGATAGAGGCATGATCCAGCTCCAGTTCATGGAGCCGAAAGGCCATCCATGTGATCCGTTGGTCCTGCTGTGAGCCGGGCGGCGGCATGGCGAGAGAGGGCAGCGTCGCAGCCGCCAGCATTGGAAGCGAGACGGATTTGACGGCATAGGGATCAGGTCCGACAAAAGGAATCGGTTCAAATCGGGCGACCTCCCGGTCAATGTAGGCGCGGGGGATGGATTCGCCCATCGCCACGCGGATGCCCATGATGACGGCCTGACAGGGATCGATCGGGATCATGCTGACGCCGGCTTTTTCCTCTTGCGCCGGTTCCGGCAGGACAATCAGGCTGATCTCGGGGAGGCGATCGACTGCTTGCTCGACGCAGGATTCCACGGAAGGCGGGAGAGGAACGGCAAGGCAGTCGTACCGTTTTCCGATCAAGGTTTCGCGGACTTCCTGCGCGATGTCGCCGCTGCCATGGAGGATGGGTAGGAGATCGATGCGAGGCGACAGGCTGAGTATGCGTGCGTCGGTCGGCGTATAGCGAGACATTCAGCGTCCCGGGTGAAGTGGGTCGTCTTCCTCGAAAAAGAAATCGCCGAAGCCTTTGGGGAGCGCTTGATCGCCCATCGCCCGTTTTCTCCGCTTCGACTGCTCCTCCAAGTCCAGCGACTCGGCTCCGAGCACTTTCAAGAGGGCTTCCTGCCACATTCGATCGAGCGCGACCGGATGGGACGAATCCTGGGCGAGCCGTTTGACGGCGTATTGAATGAGATGCAAGCCGTCGCGGATCGAATATTCCAGGTTCAGCTGATGGGCGTCCTGCAGGAAGCCGACAGCGATGCTCAAGATGTCTTCCTTTGCAAATGGGAGATGATAGCGGAGGATTGCCATTTCATCCTGGCGCGACGGGAAGCCGAGGCCGAGGGTCGGTTGCAGCCGGGAGAGCATATAGTCCGGCACTTCATACGTGGACGCATCCTCGTTCATCGTGACGCAGCAGCGGAAGTCTTCGTGCGCTTCGATCAGAATACCTGCGATGATCGATTCGACGGAGCGGCGATGGTCGAGCAAAGAGGCCAGGGAGGCCCAGCTCTTCTCGTTCATCCGGTTGCCTTCATCCAGGACACAGATACTTCCGGTGAGCACCGCCGTCACCAGCGGCGACGCGTGGTAGGCGATCGATCCCGATTCGGCCAGGACCGGTGTAATCAGCAGGTCTTCCGGGCGTGTATCGGCCGTACATTGGAAAACATACAGGTCCTGTTTGCGTTCCTTGGCGCCCGACATCGCCAGGGTTGTTTTTCCGATGCCCGGGGGACCGGTAATTCTCGGCGACAGAGGGAGATCACGCGGGTCCACTTTGAGCCAGCAGGCGAGGAGTTGTTGCAGAGGCTCCCGACTCCCGATCCATTCCTGTAAGGTCGTAATCGGCTGCGCCAGGTGCAGCGTAATGCCCTGTACTGAGATGGTTCTGGCGGAGGCGGTTTGCGCGCGATTATCCATGGATACATATATCCGAATCGATCATTTTCATAGAGGGGACGGTAGCATAGCGTCAGGAGTGGGTCAAACCCCTGTCACGCCCCAATTCGCTTTGACTTTCACAGCGTTGGACCGTATTCTAAGTGACCCGTCGGTTGTGCCGGGAGCGGGGATTCAGGCGGGCGGGATGGCCGGTTCAGGACGGATGAGGCTCCGGCGGCGGAGGTGGACAATGAAGATGGAGGATCGTCGAGTGATGAATCAGACTTGCAAGATGGTGGGATCCGGTGTCCTCGTGCTGTGCGGCACCATGTTGCTCAGCGGTTGTGTGGTGCTGGAAGAAAAATACAATGCGGAGAAGGCCCGGAGCCTCAACTTTCAGCGGCTGCTGGCCCAGGAGGAAAAGCGTACGGCTGAGCTCGATAGCGAAGCCAAGCGGACGAAAAAGGAGTTGGCGGAATTCGAGGCGAGAAACCGCGAATTGGCGGCGCAAGTCCAAGCGGCCCGTGAGCAGATGGGACGACTCCAGGAAGAAACAGAGGCGATCAAAGAGTCCGCCATGCTGGAACGGAAGGCCATGCAAGACATGCGGAAAATGGCGCCGCCCGCGGCAACGAAGCCCAAAAAAGTAGAGGAATTGGCGCCGCTTGCGCACGAGACGGATACGCTCTTGCAGGATGCTGAAAAGGAGCTGGCCAGCTTATCTGCTCCGGTGGAGTCCGCCAAGCCCAGCGCAAAATCTAGCGCCAAGGCCGGGACCACGATCCACGTGGTTAAGCCCGGGGAAACCTTGTTTCGCGTCAGCCGCCTCTATGGCGTCCCGGTCGATAAGCTGAAAAAGTGGAACAAGCTGCCGGACGATATTATCGAAGTGGGCCAGAAACTCATCGTCGGGATGGAGTAATTCCGCAGGCATGGCAACGCCAACGTATTCGCTCAGTTTAGACGAGTTCCGTCGGTACGCACAGTCGGGGAACCTCATTCCTTTGTACCGAGAAATTCTGGCGGACTATGAGACCCCGGTTTCGGCCTTTGCGAAGATCGATCATGGTCCGTCGGCGTATCTGCTGGAGAGCGTGCAGGGAGGGGAAAAGTGGGCCCGCTATTCATTTCTCGGCAGCGGGTCGCCGATTCTCATGGTGGAAGATCGCGGTGATCTTCTGATCAAGGAAGGGAAGCGCACCCGCCGCCTCGCCTGCAAAGGCGCCCCGCTCGATCGTCTTCGGGAATTCATGGAGACGTATCGTCCTGTGACGGTTCCCGGACTTCCCCGGTTTGTCGGCGGAGCCGTCGGATATCTCGGTTACGACATGGTGAGCACGTTTGAGAATATCTCGGTTCGCCGGAAGGAGAGCCTGAACCTGCCGGAGTTTGCGTTTCTCCTGACCGACACACTGCTGATTTTCGACAATGTCGCGCAGAAGATTAAAGTTGTCGCCAATGCCCATGTCACATCGCAATCGGAACGGGCCATCCGCCAGGCCTATCGTCAGGCCACTGCTCGTATCGAACGTATGATTGCCCGGTTGCGCCGGCCGCTGCGTCGGGTTGCGCCCAAACGCCGGCGGACGCCGATCACCTTCACGCCGAATATGAGCAAGGCCGACTTCGAAAAAATGGTCAGCCAGACGCAGGAATACATCAAGGCAGGCGATATCTTTCAATGTGTGCTCTCGCAGCGCTGGGAAACGAAGCTCCATGCGACGCCGTTTCAGCTCTATCGCGCGCTCCGGGTCGTCAATCCGTCACCGTACATGTACTATCTCCGGATCGCAGGCGTTGAGTTGGTTGGGTCGTCTCCGGAAATTCTCGTGCGGTGCGAAGACGGGGTGGTATCCGTTCGTCCGATCGCAGGCACCCGTCGTCGTGGGGCCACCGCCGAGGAGGATGAGCAACTGGAGCGTCGTCTGCTGGCCGATCAGAAGGAACGGGCCGAACATATTATGCTGGTGGACCTGGGCCGAAATGACGTCGGGCGGGTGGCCGAGAGCGGTTCAGTCAAAGTCGAATCGCTGATGAACGTCGAGCGCTATTCGCATGTGATGCATATAGTGTCCAACGTCAGCGGCCGGTTGGCCCCGGAGAAGACCGTCTACGATGTGCTGCAGGCCTGTTTTCCAGCCGGAACTGTGTCAGGGGCCCCGAAAATTCGCGCCATGGAAATCATCGAAGAACTGGAGCCGACCAGGCGGGGACCTTATGCCGGCGCAGTGGGCTATTTCAGCTTCTCCGGTAACATGGATATGTGCATCAATATCCGCACGGTCGTAGTATCCAAGCGGCGAGCCTTCATTCAGGCCGGCGCCGGTATCGTGGCGGACTCAAATCCCGAACACGAATACGAAGAGACCTGCAATAAAGCGCGCGCCATGATGAAAGCCGTCGAGTTGGCCGAGCAGGGGCTGGAGTAGCGTCATGCTCTTGATGATCGACAATTACGACTCCTTTACCTACAACCTGGTGCAGTATCTGGGCGAGTTGGGCGAAGATGTCCGCGTGTATCGGAACGACAAGATCACTTTGCAGCAGATCGAGGACCTTCGGCCCGACCGGATCGTCATCTCGCCGGGCCCCTGCACGCCGAAAGAAGCGGGCGTCTCCGTCGAGACGATCCGCCAATTCGCCGGGCGTATGCCGATCCTCGGCGTCTGTCTCGGTCACCAGTCGCTGGGCGTGGCGTTCGGCGGTGAAGTAATTCGAGCGCAACGGTTGATGCATGGGAAGACATCGATGATTTCGCACGACGGAAAAACGATTTTCCACGGATTGCCGAATCCCTTCGAGGCGACGCGCTATCACTCGTTGCTGGTGAACCCCAGGAATCTTCCCGACTGTCTGGAGGTTTCGGCCAAGACGGCGGAAGGTGAAATTATGGGACTGCGGCACCGGACGCTCGGGGTCGAAGGCGTGCAATTTCATCCGGAATCGATTTTGACCAAGTCCGGGAAAGACCTGCTCAGAAACTTCTTAAAGCTCTAGCCTAATCGGACTGCCCGTCTTCCATGATCAAAGACGCTATCGCCAAATTAGCCGACCGCACAAACCTTTCCGAACAGGAAGCGGAAGAGGTGCTGTCAGAAATCATGGACGGCGTGGCCACCCCGGCGCAGATCGCCGCCTATCTGATGGGTCTTCGCCAGAAAGGCGAAACGGTGGATGAGATCGCCGGCTCGGCTCGTGCGATGCGCGCCCGCGCCACGCGAATCCAGGTGGGCAGTTCGATTGTTCTCGATACCTGCGGAACAGGCGGTGACGGCGGGCATACCTTCAATATTTCGACGACCGCGGCGTTTGTGGTGGCAGGTGCGGGACTCACCGTGGCAAAACACGGAAACCGGTCGGTGTCGTCCAGGTCGGGGAGTGCGGATGTGCTGAGGGCATTGGGCGTGAAGATCGATCTTCAGCCGGAGCGCGTGGCGGATTGTATCAATGAGGTGGGCATCGGTTTTCTTTATGCTCCGCTGTTTCACGGTGCCATGAAACATTGCGCGGGGCCGCGACAGGAAATGGGGATTCGAACGCTCTTAAATGTCCTTGGTCCGCTCGCCAACCCTGCCGGGGCCACGCACCAGGTTCTCGGGGTCTATGATGCGAAACTCACCGAGGTCATGGCCAAAGTCCTGGTGCAATTGGGTTCCCAACATTGCTTTGTTTTGCACGGGATGGACGGCCTTGATGAACTCACGGTCTGCGACCGGACGAAAGTCTCCGAAGGAAGAGGCGGGGTTGTGTCGAACTATTTTGTGGCGCCTGAGGAATGTGATCTGCCCCGCGTCCACAAGAAGGAAATAGCCGGCGGAACTCCCGAAGAGAATGCCCGGATCACGAGAGATATTCTGCAAGGGATGAAGGGACCGAAACGCGACATTGTCTGTCTGAATGCTGCGGCTGCGATCGTCGCCGGGCAACAGGCCAAGACGCTAAAGGACGGACTGAGGATCGCCCGGCAGGCACTCGATACGGGTGCCGCGGCAGAAAAACTTGATCGACTTGTGGCCTGGACGAACAAGGTGTCGTGACACATGATTCTGGATCAGATTCTTGAACATAAAAAAGCAGAACTCCGGCACAAGCAGAGCCGCGGCTATCTGGCTGATCTGAAATCCGCCATTCGGGATGCGCCGCCGCCGCTCGGCTTTGCGGTCACGCTCGATGCGACGCGGACGGCGACGAGTCCGGCCTTGATTGCCGAGGTGAAAAAGGCTTCGCCGAGTCTCGGTCTGCTACGCCCCGAGTTTTCCGAGAACTTCGACTATCTGCGCATTGCGCGTTCGTACCATGAACATGGGGCCTCAGCATTGTCCGTGTTGACCGACAAAGATTTCTTCCAGGGCGACCTGCGGTATCTGGCAGAGATCAAGAAGGCGGTTCCCATGCCGGCGCTGGACAAAGAGTTTATGGTGGGGGACATCCAGTTTTATGAAGCCAGGGCCCATGGCGCCGACGCGGTGCTGCTGATCGTGGCCGCGCTGGAAAAGCGCCAACTCATCGATTTTCACGCGCTCGCCACCGAACTGAAGATGGACACGCTGTTTGAAACGCATCATGAACGGGAATTGGATACGGTCCTGGAGTGGATTCCGACGGCCCGGATGATCGGAATCAACAATCGCGATCTCAAGACGTTTACCACGGATCTGGGCGTGACGTTCCGGCTGGCTAAACGTATTCCGTCCGATAAGATCATTGTCAGCGAGAGCGGCATTCATACGCGCGAGGATGTGTTGAGGCTGGTCGAAGCCGGCGTGCATGCCATGCTGGTCGGGGAGTCCTTGATTAAGTCCGAGAGTATCGAGAAGAAGATCGCAGATCTTCGTGGGACAACGGTGTGAGTCAACAACCCGTGAAAACGACGTGATTCCTGTGAAAGTCAAAATCTGCGGGATCACCAACGAGCAGGATGCGCGGGTGGCTGTTGAGGCGGGAGCCGATGCGCTCGGCTTCATCATGTATCGCAAGAGCCCGCGCTTCGTCGAAGCGGCGGTGGCAAAACGGATTATTGACGGATTGCCGCCGTTTGTGGCGGCGGTCGGAGTGTTTGTCAACGAGGAGGCTGCCGCTGTTCGACGGCTTATGGATGAATGCGGACTGACCATGGCTCAGCTGCATGGTGACGAGTCTGCGGCCTACTGCGAAGGGCTCGGGCGTCCGTCCATGAAAGCGCTGCGGCTCAAAGACCGCGGAACGTTTCTGGCGCTCGCCGAGTTTCAAGGACGCGCGAACGTCCGCGCATTCGTGCTGGATGCCTTTTCCGATCAGGCCTATGGTGGCACGGGACAGACGGTCGATTGGACTCTGGCCGCCGAAGCGGCTCGCGCCTCCCGGGTTCTCCTTGCCGGAGGGCTCAGTCCGGACAACGTCGCGGAGGCGATTCGACAGGTGCGGCCCTACGGCGTCGATGTCAGCAGCGGCGTCGAGGTGCGGCCGGGACTGAAGGATCACGCCAAGGTGCAGGCGTTTATTCAAGCTGCGAGGCTTGTCTGGGCCTGAGTCGCCCGATTATACTCCGCCATCATCTGAAAGGATTGAATTCCACAATGAAGAAGGTCCCCGACAGCCATGGACGATTCGGCCCCTACGGCGGCCGCTATGTGCCGGAAACGCTGATGCCGGCGCTGCTCGAATTGGAGCAGGAGTATGCAGCGGCCAGAAAAGATCGCGGGTTTCGTCAGGAGCTGGCCTACTATCTCAAACAGTATGTCGGACGGCCGACGTCGCTGTATCATGCTTCCCGGCTGACCAAGAAGCTTGGCGGGGCCAGGATCTATCTGAAACGGGAAGATCTCTGTCATACCGGCGCGCATAAAATTAATAATGCGATCGGCCAGGTGCTCCTGGCCATGCGGATGAAAAAACCCCGGATCATCGCCGAAACCGGCGCGGGACAGCATGGCGTCGCAACGGCGACGGCTGCCGCGATGTTCGGCCTGGAATGTGAAATCTACATGGGCACGGAGGATATGCAGCGGCAGGCGCTGAATGTCTTTCGTATGCGCCTGCTCGGGGCGAAAGTGACCGGCGTCGACGCCGGAAGCAGAACGCTCAAGGACGCGATCAGCGAGGCCATGCGCGACTGGACGACGAACGTGCGGACGACTCATTACATTCTCGGATCGGTGCTGGGCGCGCATCCCTACCCGATGATGATCCGCGATTTTCAGGCAATTATCGGACAGGAAGCCCGCAGGCAGATTCTTGCCGCGGAAGGAAAGCTGCCCGACTATCTGGTGGCCTGTGTCGGCGGGGGGAGCAACTCCATCGGATTGTTCCACGCGTTTCTCGGCGATAAGAAGGTCAAGATGATCGGCGTCGAGGCGGGAGGCACCGGCATCGAAAGTGGAAAACATGCCGCGCGATTCTTCGGCGGAAAGCCCGGCGTGCTCCAGGGCACGATGACTTATCTTCTGCAAGACGAAGATGGTCAGATCAATCTGACCCACTCGGTGTCGGCGGGGCTGGACTATGCAGCCGTGGGGCCGGAGCACAGTCTCTACCACGACTTAAAGCGCGTTGAATACACGTATGCGACCGATGATGAAGCGCTGGCGGCCTTCGATCTGCTTGCGACGGTGGAGGGGATTGTGCCGGCGTTGGAAAGTGCGCATGCCATCGCTGAAGTTGTGAAGCTGGCTCCGAAGCTCAAGAAATCCAATGTCATCATTGCGAATCTTTCCGGTCGTGGCGACAAAGATGTGCAGCAGGTGGCGCGGATGCGGGGGGTGACGCTATGACCGGACGGATCGAATCGACCTTTCAGCGATTGCGCCAAGCAAACAAAAAAGCGTTGATCGCCTATCTGATGGCCGGCGATCCCAGTCTACCGGAAACCGAGCGGCTGGTGTTGGAGATCGAGCAAGCGGGGGCTGACATCATCGAGCTGGGCGTGCCCTTCTCGGATCCGATCGCCGATGGCCCGGTCATCCAGTTGGCGGCTGAGCGGGGCCTGCGAAGCGGCACATCGCTCAGGAAGATCCTGGCCATGATGAAGGCGTTACGGACGCGAACGCAGATTCCGATCGTGCTCATGGTCTATTACAACTCGATCCACGCCATGGGGCTTGAAACTTTCTGTCGTGAAGCAGGGATGGCCGGAGTTGATGGACTGATCGTGCCCGATATGCCGCCGGATGAAGCTGGTCCGTTGAAGGGGCCTGCTGCTGCTGCCGGGCTGCGGCTGATTTTCCTCCTGGCGCCAACCAGCACGACGCAACGACGGACCTATGTGGCGAAGGAATCTCAGGGGTTTCTCTACTATGTCTCGCTCACCGGGATTACCGGCGCCAAGATTCAAAACATGGCTGAAGTCGGAAAGAACGTCGCTAAGATCAAGAAAGTGACTAAGACGCCGGTAGCGGTCGGATTCGGTGTTTCAACGCCGGAAGATGCTGCCAGGGTGTCGGCCATGGCGGATGGAGTTATTGTCGGGAGTGCCATCGTGAAACAGATCGCCGCCCACCAGCAGGATCCCGATATGCCGGCAAAGGTGGGACTCTTTGTCGGCTCGCTGAAGGCCGCCATGAAACAGGCCGCCCCTCGCCAGATAGACCGCTACAATTTGTAAGACGTAAGCTTTTCGCTCTGAGCGCGATTTGATTCGAGCGATCTGAGGCGGGAGGGATCGCTACCGCTTGGGACCGATGGCGGTGGGTGGCATATACTTCACCATCTCATCCGTCAATTCCGCGGCGACATCTTTCAAGTTGGGGCGACTAAACATGTAGCTCTCGGCTTTTTCATGCCGCGCTTTCCAGATAGTCGCACCGGTGGTCGCGTCAATCAACCGCAACGTCAGTCCGACTCTGCCGACATTGTCTCCCTCTTTTCTTGCGTACTCCCAGGCGTTGATACGCAGGACGATAAAGGATTCAACGTTCAAGGCCTTCCCGAGCTTGATGGCCGATTCTTTATCGGATTGGCCGGTCATCTCCAGGCGGGAAAAATAAAACACCAGCGTGTCGAACGCTTCCTTTGAACTCTGGAATACGTCGGTGACTTGTTCCGCGTGGACCACCCGCTCGATCCGTCCGCGCTTGATCAGGGAGGCCGCGAGGACTTCCTGGATATCTTCTCTGGCGTTATCGTACTGACTGGCCATGGGAGGAAGGGCGGCAATCGATTGGGGACGGAAGACCTTCGCGCCGGGCCCTTCCCAGGTTTCCAAAAGCCCGCCGGCGCATCCGGTCAAGGCGGCGAGGAGAAACGTCATTGCTGTGACAGTGCAACCTTTCAAAAATCTCATATCTAGTAATATACCATGATAATTAGAAGGTGAGGGACAATGAGCCTGAACCTAAGACTCCGCCTTCCTTAAAATCGTATCCGGCACCGAAGTCCATTCGGAAGGCAAAAATCCGCAGGCCGAATCCTGCGGTGGGGGTGACGTTCGAGGCTGCATCCGCCACATTCTTATAGGCGCCGAGGCGCAGCGAAAGAAATTGCGAGAAGAGCGTTTGTTCGGCACCGAGGCTCAAGACCTGGCTTTTCACGTTCGGCACCAGGGTGGAATTCGAAAGGATATCGCCGTCGAAGGAGATCGTGAGCGACGAGTAGGGATTGACAGCCACCCCCCCGCGGTACTGCGGACTTATCTTGAATTGCTCCCCGTTGGGCGCGTCGAAGGTGGGCGAGGTGAGGTCTTTCGCCACCACGCCGAAACGCAGCCAGGAGGTCGGTTTATAGAGAGCGCCGACGTCGATTCCGAAGCCGGAGGAGATTTTCGCTTTTCCGAAATGGTCCGACAGGGTGACATCCTGGCCGTTCGTAAGCGTCGCCAGTCCGGTATAGGCGGCACCCTGCATAATCTTTCCGCTCACGCCGATGGAAAATGTTTTATCCGCAAAGGCATAGGCGTAGGAGAACACGGCTTGCCGGGTTTCCAATCCCCGCATCGCGAGCTGCCCGGTCACGTTGGCGCCGGTTGCTTGAAACGGCTGATTCGGATAGGTACCGGCCCAGGCCACATCGGAAATATTGAACCCGAAGGCATGGTCTCCGAGATGTCCTTTGAAATAGAGACCCGCCGAAGCGTTGGCTGAGCCGGACTGGCCGTTGATCTGGTTGGCAAAATTCTGTGCGTCTGCGGGCGTACAGGAGCCGCAGTTTTCGATATTGCGGAACGTGTCATAGGCCCCGTTTCTGGCCACTCCCTGGGCGGTGACTTGCATCCGGATATCCAAAGTCTGAGTCATGGCGAGACCTGCCGGATTCCAGTAGGTTGCCAGAGAGTCTGTTGTGACGGCCACCCCGGCGCCGCCCATACCCGCCGCACGCGGACCGACAATGGAAAACTCCATTGCCAGGACATGAGTGGGAACCAGTACCAAAACCGTCAGGCCAAGCGCCCGCACAAAGTGCTGTTTCATCGTCTTACCTCACAAAAAATCTGGAAAAGATTTTCTGATGGATGCCAGTCTAGGTATATCGTCTGCGTCCGTCAAGACTTAGACGATCATTCCGTCTTGCATGTGAATGATGCGGTCGGACTGGGAGGAGAGCTTGTCGTTGTGGGTGACAATGACGAAGGTGGTCTTGCGAGTCCGGTTCAAATCCCGAAGGAGTTCGAAGAGGGACTCGCCTGTGTGGGTATCAAGATTTCCGGTCGGTTCATCGGCCAGCACGAGGTCGGGTTTCTGCAAAAGTGCCCGGGCGACAGCGACACGCTGTTGCTCGCCGCCGGAGAGCTCTCCCGGTTTATGATGGAGCCGCTGGCCCAATCCCACTTCCTGCAGCAGGGTCGTGGCCTCCTGCTCGACTTCCTCGAGCGGACGCCGCTGGATGAGCGCCGGCATGCAGGCATTTTCCAACGCGGTGAATTCCGGCAACAGATGGTGAAATTGAAAGACAAAGCCGATGCGGCGGTTGCGGAATTCGGCCTGCTGCGCCTCGGACATCTGGAAGAGATCCTGATTGTCGAAGTAGACGGTTCCTTTTGTCGGCCGGTCGAGCATGCCCATGATATGGAGCATGGTGCTTTTCCCCGCGCCCGATGCCCCGACGATCGCCACCATTTGCCCGCGTGGAATCTCCAGATCGATTCCCTTGAGGACGGTGAGTTCTTGTGAGCCCATGATGAAGGATTTGTGGAGGTCCGTTATACGGATCATCGGGTGGTTCTCACCGGTACTTGATGTGGGTGTGGTGTTCATTCGTATCGCAAGGCCGCGACCGGTTCGAGTTTGGCCGCCTGGAGCGACGGGTAGACGGTCGCAGCAAAGCTGATGAGGATGGCGGAGCCGGCCACGAGGAGTACATCGAGGGCCTGGACGTGGACCGGAATTCTGGAGATGTAATAGACCGTCGGGTCAAAAGTCCAAAAGGTCTGAATGAGCCAAAGGAAGGCGTAGCCCAAGGGGATTCCGATGGCTGTGCCGCTGAAGCCGATGATGAGGCCGTTCAGCATAAAGATGCGCCGGATACTCTTCCGCGTGGCGCCCATGGCTTTCAGAATCGCGATCTCTTTCTGCTTTTCCGTCACGATCATCGTGAGCGTGCTGACGATATTGAACGAGGCGACGATGGTAATCAGGACGAGCAGGAGGAACATCATGGTTTTTTCCAGCTTGAGGGCTGAAAACAGATTGCGGTTCATCTGCATCCAGTCGCGGGCCCCGTATACAAAGCCCAGAGCGCCTTCGATGTTGTGGGCGATGTCGCTCGCGCGAAATACGTCGGTGACCTTGACTTCGATGCCGGAGACGGTTGCCCCCATGTTAAAGAATTTCTGGGCTTCGGCGAGATCGATATAGGCCAGCGATGAATCGTATTCGTACATCCCGGAATGAAAGAGCCCGACGACGGCAAAGGTCCGAATCTTCGGCACCATGCCCATGGCGCTGATCGGGCCGACGGGCGAGACCACGTTGACGGTGTCACCGACGAAGACCCCGAGGCGCATGGCCAGCTCTTTTCCAAGAATGATTCCCGGTTTTTCCGTTTCCACGGCCGGACCGGTGGGGTCGTCGGCCGGAGGCTGCTTGATTTTGACGGGTTTGCTCAGATCTGACAGCTCGCCGGTTCCGAGATTCTTGGCGAGTTCGGTGACATGCCCTTCCCGTTGAGGGTCGATCCCGCGGAGCACGATGCCTTGGACGCCGTTGGGTGTTGTCAGCAGGACCTGCTTGAGGACAAACGGGGTGGCGGCCACGACATCCTGCACTTCTTCAATCCGCTTGGTGGTCGGTTCGTAGTCGGACATGCCGTCTTTCATCCGGTCCTGCACAATAATATGGGCAGTGGTGCCGAGAATTTTGGCCTGAATGTCTTCTTTGAAGCCGGTCATGATGCCGACCGTACCGATCAGGGCCGCCACGCCAAGGGTAATCCCGGCGATCGACACAAACGTGTTGAGCGAGATCGTGCGGTTCCGCCGCTTGGCGCGCAAATATCGGAGGCCGACAAAGATTTCGTAGGGCATCGACATGGGCGATTATTTCTCCGGCCGGAGTTGGGGAAACAGCACCACATCACGGATCGAGGCTTGATTCGTGAACAGCATGATCAAGCGATCGATACCGATGCCTTCGCCGGCGGTCGGAGGCATTCCGTATTCCAATGCGCGCAGGAAATCTTCATCCACCAGATGGGCTTCTTCGTCGCCGGCCTCACGTTGTGCCGCCTGGCCCTCGAATCGTTCCCGCTGATCGAGCGGATCGTTCAACTCGGAAAACGCATTCGCGATTTCGCGCCCGGCGATATAGAGCTCAAACCGGTCGGTGAGCGCAGGATTGGAATCTTTCCGCCTGGCGAGGGGAGAGATTTCGATCGGGTAGTCGGTGATGAAGGTCGGTTGAATCAGATTCGGCTCGACGGTTTCCTCGAAGATCTCATTCACTATATTAAAGAGCGTGGCCTTGGGGTCCACCTGGAGGCCGAGGGATTTCGCGGCAGCGGCGGCCTTGTCTCTGTCTTGCAACACGGATGGATCGAGCTTGTTCACTTCCAGAATGGACTGGTGGTAGGACCAGCGACGCCAGGGTGGTGTGAGGGTGATCTCTTTGCCCTGATACTCAATCACGGTTTTGCCGAGCAGCTGCTGGGCCAGACTGGAGACCATGTCCTCGGTCAGCACGATCAAGTCCTGATAGTCCGCATAGGAAACGTAAAACTCCAACATCGTGAATTCGGGGTTGTGAATTGTGGAGATCCCCTCGTTGCGGAAGTTGCGATTGATTTCGAATACGCGGGGAAAGCCGCCCACGATGAGCCGTTTGAGGTACAGCTCCGGTGCGATGCGTAAATAGAGATCGATGCCGAGGGCGTTGTGATGGGTCACAAAGGGTTTTGCCGCCGCGCCGCCGGGGATCGGGTGCATCATCGGGGTTTCGACTTCCAGGAATCCGCGCTCGATCAAGTAGGACCGGATGCCCGCAATGATTTTGCTGCGGATGGCGAAGATGCTATGGACGTCCGGATTGGCAATCAGATCGACATAGCGTTGCCGATAGCGCGTTTCGACGTCGGTGAGTCCATGCCACTTTTCAGGCAACGGCCGGAGGGCCTTGCTCAAGAACGTGAGTTCACGGACTTCCACGGTGAATTCATTGGTCTTGGTGCGGAAGAGTATGCCGGTGACTCCGATCCAGTCGCCCAGGTCAAGCTGTTCCGTCACCATATAGGATTGCTCGGTGAGGAGATCTTTCTTGAGATAGACCTGCAAGCGGTCTGCGCCGTCCTGCAAGACGGCAAAGCCGGCTTTCCCGAACCGGCGCAACGCAACCACCCGGCCGGCGAAGGTGCAGCCGATCTTCTCCTCTTCCAGGACTTCCTTCGACTTTTCAGCATGCAACTTGATGAGCATTCCCGCGCGGTCTTTAATTTCGAATCGAGTGCCGTAGGGGGCCACTCCGGCGGCGCGCAATTGATCGAGCTTCTTGATGCGTTGCTGTCGTTGTTCGTTCAATTCATCCATGGTCGTTCTGTATCCTGTTAATCTTCATCCGTTCCGGCCGTGGTCGGCGCCAGGAGCGCTCCGGCCATCTTTTTCTTCAGATACGCTTCGATAAATGTGTCCAGATCACCGTCCATGACCGCCGCCACGTTACCGGTTTCATGGGCAGTCCGGTGGTCTTTGACCATTTGATAGGGCTGGAACACATAGGACCGGATCTGACTGCCCCAGCCGATCTCTTTCTTTTCGCCGACGATGGCGTTGAATTCCGCCTCTTTCTTTTTCTGCTCCACCTCGAAGAGACGGGCTTTCAGAATCTTCATCGCACCATTGCGATTCTGAAGCTGCGATCGCTCGTTCTGACATTGCACCACGATGTTGGTGGGAATGTGCGTAATCCGGATCGCCGTCTCAACCTTGTTCACATTCTGGCCGCCGGCGCCGCCGGCTCGAAAGGTATCGATTCTCAGATCTTTGTCGTCGATCACGACATCAATGTCCTCATTGAGTTCCGGATAGACGAAGACCGAGGCAAAGGAAGTATGGCGCCGCTTGTTGGCATCAAACGGGGAGATCCGCACCAGGCGATGCACGCCGGCTTCGGCCTTCAAGTACCCGTACGCATAGGGGCCCGTCACCGAGATGGTCACACTCTTAATGCCGGCTTCGTCGCCGTGGAGCAAATCCAATGTTTCCACCTTGAACTTTTTGGTTTCAGCCCATCGGACGTACATGCGCAGGAGCATTTGCGCCCAATCCTGCGATTCCGTACCGCCGGCACCGGGATGAATGGCCATGATCGCATTGTTCGAATCAAGTTCTCCGGAGAGGAGCATCTCGACTCGGAGCGTGGACAACGTTGTTTCAAGCCGGTGAAGCTCCGTCGTGAGCTCCTGTTCAAGGGAGGTATCCTGGCCTTCCTCCGCCAGTTCCAGCATGGCCTGAAGGTCGCCGAGCTTTGCCTCGATCTCACGCCATTGGATGAGTTCGCGCTCAAGTGTGACTTTTTTCCTGCTGGTCGATGCGGCTGATTTGGTGTCGTTCCAGAATGTCGGGACGCCCATCTTGGCTTCGAGCTCTTCGAGCTCAGCGGTCATGCGAGCGAGGTCAAAGATGCCCCCGTAGTTCCGAGACCTGGGATCCGACCGTCTGCACGCGACTCCGCACCTCTTCTAACATGACAAGCATCCTTTCGAATTACACCGGGGTGATGGCGGTCGTGCCGTGAACCGGCTCTTTGGGCCGGAGGAGACTGATCAGGCACAATAGGGCGCAGATTACCACACAGCCGTAGGCAAACACATCCCCGTACCGGCTGTAAAATGTGTGCGGTTGCCAGACAGGAATCGTCGCCTGAACCGAATCTTCCGTGAAGAGCCCGGTGGCATGCAGGATCCGGCCGTAGGGGTCGATGGCGCCGGTGATGCCGGTGTTGGCGGAACGCGCAAAGGCCAGGTGATTTTCTATGGAGCGGAACACCACCATGGAAAAGTGTTGCGCGGGCGCCGATGAATTGCCGAACCACCCGTCGTTGGTAATCGTCACAAGGAAATCGGCGCCGTTGATCGCGAGCTGCCGGACCAGATCCGGAAAGATCACCTCATAACAGATGGCCACGCCGAACTTCAGGGGGCGTGACGGAACGGACGTCCCGTCCTCCCGGATCGTCGCCTTGGGAGTCAGCGACAACGTTGTTCCGCCTGGACCAGCCTCAAAGTCGCCGATGCCTTCAACCAGCTTATCGAGAAAAAACAGCAACGATGACTTCAGCGGAATATATTCCCCGAACGGGACTAAGTGGTGTTTGTCGTATCGCCCGAGGATCGTCCCGTCAGCTGACAGGAGATATGCGCTGTTCAATAAGTAGGGACGCCGATCGGGGTAAAAGCGCAGCGCCGGACTGCCGAACAGGATTGGAGCCTTCGCCCGGTCGGCCAGGGCCATGAGTTGGAGCTGATAGTCTTTCTCCCGTTCGAATATAAACGGCGTCGCGGCTTCCGGCCAGATGATCAGATCGGCGGCAGTGCCGAACCGGCTGGTCAGACGGTCGAATCGCTGCATCGTCTCATCGCGAAACGCGATGTCCCACTTCACGGCCTGCTCGATGTTGGGCTGCACCAGTCCTATGGTGATGGTGCCTTTGGGCGGCGTGAGGCCGGGTCCGGTAAGGAGCGAATCCCCGTATCCGTACGTCAACACCATGAGGAGGGTGGTGATGGTGGCAAGTTCCCAAGGGAGTTTCTTCGGATGAAACCCGCGAAAGAAGGGCATCAGCCAGAGGAGCAGCTCCGCAAGTGTGAGGTTGACCAGGATAATCAGGAAAGAGACACCATAGACACCCAGATGGTCGGCCACTTGAATCAGCTCAAGCTCACGATATTGGGAGTATCCCAACAGGCTCCAGGGGAACCCGGAGAAGGCATAGGTCCGGAGGAGTTCGAGTGAGACCCAGACACAGGGGGAGAAAAAGATTCCATACCGTGGTAAAAACTCGCGTAACCAGACGACGCTCCAGCTATAGATTCCGACGTAGAGTCCGAGATAGGCAGTGAGCAACAGGAGAATGGCATAGCTGACGGGGAGCGGGACCTTGCCGTAGGTAGTCATGGCGGTCACGACCCAGGCCATAATTCCGGTGAATCCAATGGTGCCGGAGAGGCATCCAATCCAAAAAGCGCGTCGTCTCGTAGACGAATCCAGAGCAAAATGGAGGGGGATCATGGCGACCCACGCGAGCAGGCCCAGATCGAATTTCGGGAAACAGAAGGGAAGCAGGAGACCGCTGATGCAGGCGAGAATGAGCTGGCGCGCACGAGTTCGATCCATCGTGCGGTACCATAACGAAAGCGATTTCGACTTGCAAGGGAACGATAGAAGGAGCAGATTGCTGAATGGGATCGGTGTGAAGATGTGGTTCTTGTTGACGGTACTTGTTGCGAGCCTGACGGTGGATGCTCCGGCCCACGCCGATGAGTCTCAAGGATTTGGCGACCGAATCACCGGGAAGCTCATTCGTGGTGTGGTGAATCTTTCGACCGGATGGATAGAGGTCCCGCATCAGATTTATGAAGTCGGGACTCATGAGGGTTGGGCGCGTGGTCTGCTGCGCGGTCCGTTCGACGGGATTGGAATGTTTTTCGCTCGCACAGTCGCCGGAGCCGTGGAAACGGCGACATTTCCAGTTCCGCCGGCGACCTATAAACCCCTGTTGACGCCGGTGTATGCGTGGGAATCCGAGAATCTCTCCGGCGTGATGGCGGCTGACAGCAAGTAGACATAGAACATATTCAAGGGGAGGCTATGGACGAGTTGAAACAAACCCGCAGGATACGCATCACACCATTCTCAAAACCGGCCGTCGCGCCGGTGGATGACTCAGCCATTTGGATGGGCGGAGAAGCATCTGTGGGCACTCAGGCCAGGCGGCATGTCCGCCAGACTGAGCGGAACACGCCGGGTCTTGCCCTCACGATTCTCAGTCTCACCTTCCTGGGTGGCCTTGCCTTGGGCACCGTCACGTCCGGACTCTTCCGAAAAACGCGGCCATAGGCTGCTCAGCAAGGCTGCAGCCGGCAGACAGGTTGAGGTCAAGGTCGAGCCAAGTAGGTTGAGGTTGAGAAAAGGCGCGACTCCCTTCATGTCAGCCTCAGCCTAAACCTTCAAAGCTCTGGTGGCTATTTTTCGCAGCCTGTTACTTGTTCCGCTCAGGTTGTTGGTGGATCCAGAGTTCGGGGGAGTAGGCTGTTGCTCGGTAGGTTTGGCCAAACCCCAGCACCAGATGGGCCTCCTGTAGCTGCAGTTCCCACAGCGAAAAATCTGCAAAGCCAAATGTCACAGCGGATTTGGGAAACCGCGCGAGATAGCGTTCTTTCATCCCTGCATACGTGGGCGCGTCCGGTGCGAGGATTGCGGCCGTGCTCTGTAGATTGATTCTGCGCAAAGCCAAAGGGCTTTTCTCAGCGTGATCCGGTTCTGAGAGGAAGAGCGATACCTGCGGGTCTTGAAGCAGATGTTGCATGTGCAGGGCCAGTCGACTCAGATGCAGATAGGCCCGCGTCCAATTCTCGCCAAGCACATAAGGGTACATGCGAGCCGAAGGGCTTCCCGTTTCGCATCGTGAGGAGCACGCCTGTTCGCACCTCCTGCGTCATTTCCCCCATGCTTTCTGCACATCTGTATTCGACATCGATTCGTTCATCGCCTCATCCTTTCACTGCCATTCAGGATTCCAGCATAATAAGACCTTACGCTGTCGCCCGGCCTTTTCTATGTTGAGATAGATGATTTGCAAAGCAAAACGTTGTACTCTTTGACGTCGATAGATGGAGAGACAACCGTCCGCCATATTCGCGTGAATCAATAGGCAAGGGAGACATCTCATGAAACGAACATGGATTGCATTGGGATTGTGTTTGTCCGTTGCCGTAGCCGGCTGCGGAGGCGGGAAGGCCGAAATTCAAGAAGACCGGCTCACGGTGGGCAGGGTTCAGGGAGAAATCAAAGTCGGCATGGCGGCTTCTCAGGTAGCAGAGTTGCTCGGCAGCCCCAACATCGTCACCACGGATGAGAAGCGCCGGGAAGTCTGGATCTATGACAAGGTCTCGACCGATCGGGTCGATACGTCCAAGTCGTCCTTTGCGGGCATCATTCTTCTTCTGGGAACGCAATCGAGCGACAGTTCCAGTTCCTCAAGACAACGCACCCTCACCATCATTATCAAATACGACGAAGAGAAGAAGGTTCGCGACTTTGCCTACAACGCCACGCAATTCTAGCAAGAGTGGCGGTCTGAGAGTCTGGCGAGCGATCCTGACGGGGGCCTGTCTCCTGCTCTCGATCCAGCTCGCCGGGTGTGTGACGCATACCCAGCCGGAGGAGTTCTTTCAGCTCACGGCTGAGAGTCCGCGTAACAAGGCCATGCAGACCCGGTTTTTCGAAACCAGGGACGAAATGGAGTTGTTGTCCGCTTCGGCCGCCGTGCTGCAGGACCTTGGTTTTCAGGTGGAGGAAAGCGTGCAGGATGTGGGGTTCCTCCGAGCCACCAAGGAGCGAAGCGCTCGGGAATACGGTCAGGACATCGGCCGGTTTTTTGCTTTCGTACTCTCCTTGGGGAAATTCATCATGCCGGTGGATCTCCACCAGAAAATCGCGGCCACACTTATCGCGCGGCCGATCAATCCGGAGGGGACGCGCCAGGAAGTCCGGATCATGTTTTATCGAGTTGTCTGGAAGGGGGATGGCCAAGCCGATCGCCAATACATCCCGCCGGGCCAGCAAATGATGGAAATGCTCCGCGATCCCGTAATGTACCAACAATTTTTTGCCAAGCTGTCGAAAGCCGTCTTTCTGGAAGCCTTCACGCTCTGAACGAGGAACTATGAGCCACATGATGCGGGCAATCGCAGGCATGATCGTCATCGCGGGGGCATGGCTCCTACAGGGGTGTGCCGCGCCCGAACCGAGCCAGGATTTACTCGCCCCGACCGAAGCGCAGATGAAGCTTCGCAGCTTTCAGTCGCGTACCTTCGACGTCAAGGACCGCCAGTTGGCGATGCGCGGAGTCATCGCCGTGCTGCAGGATTTGGGCTTCATCATCGAACGTGCGAACGAGCCCTTGGGCCTGGTGACAGCCGCGCGGTTTGCCGCGCCGAACTTCTACGACGTTCTCGGCGTCACGGTCACCGTGCGCCAGCAGGAAGAGGGCCACATGCTGATCCGGGCCAACGCAATCTACAACAATAAGCCGATCGAAGATCCCAAGGTCTATCAGAACTTCTTTGCGGCGCTTGAACGATCGCTCTTCATCGCCAAGGAGTAAGGCATATGGGGCGCCTCACGCCCGACATGCGAAGGAAGGCCGGCCGCGGCGCAATGGCACGGGGCTTCGCCGTCGTACTGGGTCTCGGGCTCAGCCTGCTGTTGCAAGGCTGCCCCACGCCGTATGAATGGCGCCATCAAGACCAGTGGGACGCACGGGAGCAGATCTGGCTCTCGGAAGAGAGTCAGGTCAAATTGCGTGCAGCTCAATCAAGAGTGTTTGACAGCACCGATCGACGGCGTACTCTCGAAGCCATCGTCGACAGCATGCAGGACCTCGGGTTCATGGTCGAAGTGCTGGATGAGAACTTAGGTATCGTTTCGGGCAAGAGATTCGAACCGCTCGAACGGTCCAATACCGGAACGGATCCCTATTACCACCTCTACGATGACCAAAGCCTGCTGATCTTCACCAAGTCCTACCAGACGTGGGGCCCCTTCCAGCATCGCAGCGACCTCGTCCGTCTCACCGTCACAGTGCGCAAGCGAAACGAAAGCCAACTTGTCGTGCGAGCCAGTGCCCAGTACTATCTGCGGGCTGTCGAAGCTCCCGAACCATACCAGAAGTTCTTCCGTACCTTAGAGCAATCCCTCTTTCTTCAAGGTCAGACGGTGCAGTAGAGACGACGCACAAGTTCTCGCTCGGGGTCGATACGGCTCACCAACATCGTCCGGTGGTCTGTCGAAGTACGTTCTGGTCGACGTTTCCGTCTTTCGTCAGGTTTGAGAATCGGTCCGGCATTCTCAGGAGCGTCAGGAGTCTCGTCGCTCAGGAAGCAGGCAGCGTCGACGTCTTATTCATGCTATGAGAGGTTTGCGACATATTGAAACCAGTGCTGTGAAAAGGAGGGGCTATGAAAAATGTTGAGATGACGGTTGAGGGAACAATATTGACGATCAAAGTCGATCTGGCCAAAGAGTTTGGCCCGTCTGCATCAGGGAAGACCACGATCATTGCCTCAACAGAAGGCAATGTGACGATTCCGGAACGTGAAGAGAAAGTCGGATTGAACGTGTATCGCAAGAAATAGCTGGCTGCCTCTGCATGAGCTGAACGATGAGCGGAGAAGAGGAAGAGATCTCTCGTCGATCGCCGACAATCTTTGCCGGAAAACGCGCAATACCCATGAAATTCGACCGGTTTCTCCACAGTGAGATCGCATTGCTGTGCATAAGTCTGGCTGAGTTGGGCCTATTCGGCTCTAGACAAGATAGTTTCGGTCAACCGATCACTCCCGGATTCATACCCACCCAGGGATTGTGGAAAAGAAAAAGAATCATCCGTCAACCCACTAAATATGGGGGGTCAGCTGGTGGAGGCACAATGCCTATTTATTAGGCAATCTGCTCGTGGGTCTGTTGAAATCAGCCATTTCAACGACAAGATCTCACTCATGCACAGAGTTATCCACAGAAGTTGGGGAGTCCCGGCAGAGCAAGGTCATGAATCACGGTTTCGGCAGTGGAAGTGCTTGGTTTTTGAGGAGTCTGGCAGATTCATGCTCACGTAAGGCGAAGAACCGCGGCGTGTGAAATATTTTTTCTTCCGGAGTGAGAAAATATTTTCCATGCTCCAATAAAATATTCACCTGTATCTGTTTCGGCTCTTGCTATTTATAAAAAATATTTCTGCACAGGAGATAGTGGCGGATTATTGAAACGATCGCGGGTGTCCCGCGGTTTGGAATCAGCAGACGGATCCCTTCCGGCGACGTTCGTCATTTCCATCGGAATGTTTTCCCGGCTCAAAAGAGAACCCTTGACTCACTCAGACCGTGGGCCTACTCTAAACGCGTGGGGGGAGTTAACGCCCCGGGGGAATATGGTTCATAAGGGGGTTGAGTGTGAGAGCGGTGTGCAGGACCAGCTTGTACTGGGAAGCCTAATGCTCTCCCGAGATCTCCGCCGTACCTACTAACTCCTCGGTAGGTGCGTGCTCCTCCCACCCTAAAATTGTTCCGGTGGATTGTCGCCCTGCCTGCGAATTTCCTCCTGCCATCAGGTCGCTCTCGATCCTGTTACGAGGGTTTTCTCGGCGGGGCAATCTGTGTACAATGCCGCCCACTTTTCCAACATGATGCTGTGAGAGGGTGAATGGCCATCGTGCGTTCCGTTTCGAAGTCCGCTTCTGCTGCTCAACCCGTTTCTGAATCAGCCGGTCAGAAGAAGGCTGCCGCCAAACCGGTCCAACAGGTCACCGCAGCCGAGATGGGGGCGCGCCAGCGGGAAATTTCCGTTTCTGAATTCTTTACGAAGAACCGGCACCTGCTCGGGTTCGACAACCCGCGTAAGGCGTTGTTGACCTGTGTGAAGGAAGCGGTCGATAACGCGCTCGATGCCTGTGAAGAAGCCGGGATTCTTCCGGAAGTGTCCGTTAAGCTGGAGGTGGTCTCAAACGGGGAGCCGGTCTCTCCCAGCCAGGCGTCCAGATTTCGCATCACGGTCACGGACAACGGGCCGGGCATCGTCCGTCAGCACATTCCGCGGATCTTTGCGAAGCTGCTCTATGGCTCGAAGTTTCATCGCATGAGGATGAGCCGGGGACAGCAAGGCATCGGGATTTCGGCCGCGGGTATGTACGGGCAGTTGACGACCGGAAAGCCGGTAAAGATTATTTCCCGCACGGGTCCGAAGGCGACGGCCCACTATTTTGAAGTCCAGATCGACACGAAAAAGAACGAGCCGCTCGTTCATGAAAATAAGCAGATTGAATGGAGCCAGCCGCAAGGGACGCAAGTCGCGATTGAGGTCGAGGGAAAATATCAAAAGGGCCGGGCCTCAGTCGACGAATGGCTGGAGCAGACCTCCATCGCCAATCCGCATGTGCGCCTGATCTACTATCCCCCGGAAGGTGACGCGAAGGAGTATCCCCGCACCTATCACGAGCTGCCGCCGTCCCCGCGTGAGATCAAGCCGCATCCCTACGGGATCGAATTCGGCATGTTGCTGAAGATGTTGCAGGATACGAAAGGCCATTCGGTCTCCGGTTTCCTCTCCGGCGATTTCTGCCGGGTCTCGCCGCAACTGGCGGATGAGATCTGCAAGGCAGCCAAGGTCTCTCCCAACATGAAGCCGCGAGACCTGAAGGGGCCGGCAGCGGAGATTCTCTATCGGACCATTCAAAGCACCAAGATCATGGCGCCGCCGACGAATTGTATCTCTCCGATCGGCGAGCGGGCCATTCTCTCGGGACTCTACAAGCAGATCAAAGGTGAATTTTACACGGCGGTGAGCCGGCCGCCGGCTGTCTACCGGGGCAATACCTTTATCATCGAAGCCGGGTTGGCCTTTGGCCATCGGCCGGAGGATCAGACCAAACCGAAACAGCCAACCATGCCGAAGGCGGAAGGTGAGGACGACGAGACGGATTCTGAACTCGCGCGGGTGATTCGTTACGCAAACCGGGTTCCCTTGCTCTATCAGCAGTCCGCCTGTTCCACCTTCAAGGCGGTCCTCAGCACGTCGTGGAAGAATTATGGTGTGACGCAGTCACGCGGAGCCCTGCCGGGCGGGCCGATGGTGATCTTCGTGCATATGGCCTCGGTGTGGGTGCCGTTCACGAGCGAATCCAAAGAGGCCATTGCGGACTACGATGAGATTCAGAAAGAAATTACCCTCGCGCTGCGTGAGTGCGGCCGGCGGTTGGGGCTGTTCTTACGGCGACGGGAGCGTGCGGCCAGCGAATTCCGGCGGCGCAATATTTTCGAGCTCTACATTGAAGAAGTAGTGGAAGCCTGCAATCGCCTCAAAGGCGGCACGCTTGCAAAAGAGAAGTTGAAAGCCCAGCTCCACAAGATTGCCACGTCGCGCACAGGCGGGCTCAAGACAGACGAAGCTTTGGGGAAAACCG
>Ga0209079_10000176_pt1 | contig 29875 bp, 23 predicted proteins | sample PPLLaktember2015_2_FD_187259 | JGI IMG/M metagenome (GOLD analysis project Ga0209079, IMG submission 187259) | Freshwater sediment microbial communities from Prairie Pothole Lake near Jamestown, North Dakota, USA - PPLs Lake P7 Core (6) Depth... | ecosystem: Environmental > Aquatic > Freshwater... | reverse complement strand
GGCTTGCTTCTCGGGAGGCCCGCTCGTGCGGACGGCGGGGCGGACCTCGTAGCGCCAGATGCCCTCCGTGGCCAGGTCAAGGTAGCGGCGGTAGTCCGCCGCGTCGGCAGGCGCGGAGCCTCGAGCCGCCGGGGCCGCCGGATCGGCCTTCGCGGCGCGCGGGCGCCCTGCTCTGTCAGGCACGGAGTTTCGCTTTCCGGGGCGCGCCATCGCTTGCCATCTCCTCAGGTGTCACCTGTTTGGTCTCCTGCTTGCATGCTAGCGCTGGAACTCGCTCGCGGCCAATCTGCACTTCGCGACGCGGGCTCGGATCAGTTCGGGAACGAGCGTGCAAGGCCCTCCCCCTCCGCACCGCCTGGCGCACGGACCGGGAACAAGCGTAGCATCGGGAGCATCGGACGTCTCGGGAAGGAGAAAGACATGGCAAGGCTCGGACAGAAGCCGCGAGTGTTGGGAGTATTCGGAAGCCCACGGCTCGATGGGAACTCGTCGACGCTGCTCGAGGAAGTCCTCGGCGCGGCGGAGCAGCGGGGCGCCGCGGTCGAGCGCGCCGTCTTGGCAGACAAGACGATCTCCCCCTGCCGCGCGTGCGACGCGTGCCTGGAAACAGGCGTCTGCGTGCAGGACGACGACATGCAGGAGTTGGTGGACCGGATGGTCGAGAGCCACGTATGGGCCCTTGCGACGCCCGTGTACTGGTGGGGTCCGTCGGCTCAGCTGAAGGCGTTCGTCGATCGCTGGTACGGCGCGTGGCACAATCCGGCGCACCGGGCCGCGTTCGCGGGAAAGCGAGCCGTCCTCGTCGCTTCGATGGGCGACTCGGATCCCGCGACGGCGCGACACGTCGTCGGGATGTTTCAGGACGCCTTCGCGTACATCGGCATGACGCTGGCCGCCACGGTGCTTGCGCCGAACGTGTCGAACCGCTCGGATGCCTCGAAGCGCGCGGACCTGATCGACGCCGCTCGCGCCGCCGGACGGAAGGCCGTCGCGAACCTCTAGCCGGCCACGTAGCCGGCCTTGCGGAGGAGTGCGACGCCGGCTTCAACGTCCTCCGGCGGGACGGGGCGTTCGACGTCGAGCGAGAGGCGAAGGGCGATCTGGGCGGCCGTCCGCGTGCCGTCGCAGAGGGCGAGGAGCCCTTCCGCGAGCGCTCGATGGTTCGCGGAGAGCTTGTCCTTGAAGAAACGCGCTTCCTCCTCCGTGAAGAAGTCGGTCACGGCATAGACAAGCGGGCCGTCGATCCGCCGGCTCGGGCGTTCTCCGACTGCCTTCGCCGCGCTCAAACCCGCGGGGGGGAGGAAGCCGGCAACATGGTTCCGGAGTTCCCGGAGAATGTGCTCGTGGCGATCGAAGAGCCGCGTCCTCCGTCCGTCCGTGTCGAGCGCCGCAGCCGTTCGGGCCCGCTCGGTCTCGACGGACAAGGCCACGTCGAGAAGCTCGTGCGCCGACCCCGAGTCGAGGTCTCGCGCCAGAGAGCTTGCGCGAGCGAACTCGCGAGCGCTGTAGCTGAGGAGCCATCCGAACAGGCGGTCGTCGTTCGTCATGCTCTGCGGAAGCACAGAGGCGGCGCAGGCGAAGAGCGCGACGTGCTGGAGGCGGGTCGGGTCTACGTTTTCGATCGTGTCGTAGCTCGTATGCCAGTACGGGTCGTCGTGTCCGACCATGAAGGACGGGATCCGGTGCGGGGATGCCGCGAACACGAGGTGGTCGCTTCCGCCGCTCGGCGCGTCGTAGCTCCAATGAAGAGGCCGACGCGAGCCTCCCGGCGCGGCAAGGGATGAGCTCGCCACCCTCGCGAGAAGGGGCTCGACGAGCGCGTGAACGTACGTCGGCAAGTGATTCGGGGCGCGGAAGACTCGGAGAGGCTCTCCGATCCCTTCCGGGGACTGGCCGACCATGTCGAGGTTGAACGAGTAGCGAACGCGCTCGAGCTCGCGTGTGTGCGCCGCCGCCCAGGGAAGCGTGCCGTAGAACTCAGGAACCCAGAGGAGGCGGACCCCCGCCCGGAGGGGAAGGAGATTCACCGTCCTGCGGAGAACGCGGGCGACCTCGACAAGAACGGCGCTTCCCGAGGCGTTGTCGTTTGCGGACGGGCGCGGATGGCAGAGGTGCGCGACGAGGAGGACCTCGCCGGCCGCGGGATCCGTGCCGTCGATCCACGCCTCGAGGACCCGTAGGGGTCGATCGGTGTACTCCGCGTCGATCTCGCCTCGCAGGCGGACCGTGTCCCGCGAAAGCCGGCGGAGAAGGCCATCGGCGGTCCGGCGCGAGACCGAGAACGTCGGAACCAGGTCGGGGATCTCCTCCGCGGCGGGGAAGATCCCGTGGTATCCAACGAGGTCGTGCGACGCCGCGGACCGCTCGTCGTCCGGGTAGACCACGACGCCGACGGCGCCGCTGCGCCCGGCACGCTTCGTCACTTCGGAGGCGCGGCCGCACGCAAGCACGACGCGGCCTCGGACGTCCACAGCGGTGTAGTCGGCGTCGCCCTTGCCGACGTGGGCGAGGTCACCCTCGAACGTGCCTCCGGGCGAGTGAGCCGCGACGCACGTGGGGATCTCGTCGAACGAGGCAAGGCGCCTCTCGTCGGGAGCCGTCTGGGCGAGCACGGCGCCCCGCACGGTCCAGGCAGGCGGCGACGTCCAGGCGTAGGTCTTCGAGCGCCCGTCGGCCGGGTACTCGTGGACGCGCGTCGCGACGCCAAGGCCGAGCAGCTTGTCGCGGACGACGTAAAGCGCCTCGTCGTACCCCGGCGACGCCTGCGTCCGATGAAACCGAGCGATCTCGGCCGCGATGTCCTTCGCACGGGCTCCCGACACCTCTGCCGACAGGGTCGCCAGCGCCTCTTCGAGTCTCATTCGAACCTCCTCCCTACGATCCAGGACCTCGCGACTCGGCGGGCGGCCGTCCTTCCTCCAGGGACCACGTCGCGGGGTCCTGCTCGTAGTACCTGCGCAGGACATCGTACAGACTGGGCAGCGCCGCGAGGATCCTCCGCGGCTGCTGGAAGAACGCCTCGGTGGCGACGGCATAGAACTCGGACGGCTCCTCGGCCCCGTATGGATCCAGGACGGTCGGCCGGCCCCGGTCGACGAGCCGACAGTGGTCGGCGTAGGCGGAGTCCATCTCCCGGGCCCAATCAGCTCGCAGCCCGGGCTCCGCGATCGGCGGGCAGCCGTTCATCTCGCCCGTCTCGGCGTCGAGCTGATGCGCGAACTCGTGCAAGACGACGTTCAGCTCGCCGAAGGGGTCGTCGAGGTCGGCGAGGACGTCGTCCCACGAGAGGACGAGGCTGCCGTGCGCCCACGACTCCCCGGACCGCGATTCGACGTCTTCAATCACGAAGCCGTTGTCGTCGACCTCCTCCAGTGGGGCAACGTACTCCCCCGGGTAGACGATGATCGAGCGGAGCTTCGGGAAGGATCTCGATGCCCGGTGGAGAAGGAGGACGCACGCCTGGCCCGCGATCGTCACCCGCACCGCGTCGTCGATCGCCAGTCCGCCGGCGCCTTCGAACCGCTTCTCCGCGAGGAAGACCTGGACGTGCCCCTGCAGCTCCAGAAAGTCCTCGCGCGGAAGCCGCCGGCACAGAGGAACACCGTCGAGGATGGCCGTCCAGTCGTTCGGGAACGGCCGCGCCCGCAGCCTCGCCCGCCGCTTCTCCGCAAGACCAAACACGACGACCTCCTTCCCAAACGAAGGATGCTATCACTCCTCGTCGTCCGTGTCCCTCCCCGGGACGAGTCGGCCGTTGGGAGGCGCCCCGTCGCGGGCCGCCGGTGCGCAACGAGAATGGGATCGCGAGGGGAGCAGCGAAGGTCGTACGCCGAGGCGCCGATCCTCGAGTGCGGAACGCGTTGTCAGACGAGCGCGGGGCCCTACCGACTCGGGGCGGTGCGGGCTGAGGCGACCGCAACGCCGGCGTCGGCCCTCGCTTCCTCGCCGAAGATCTCGCTCAACAACCGCGTGCGCCGGTCGGCGTACGGCTCGGGGACCGAATTGTGTCGAACCGCTCGGACGCACGCTTCCCGCGCATACAGCAGTTCGTCTCTCGCCGCCGCCAGGTGGAGCTCCGAGAGAACGAGTGCGGTGTAGAAGAGCGGGAAGCGCTTCCACCTGCCGTCCCCGAGCCGGTGTTGCGAGAGGGTGTGGATCCGCGGCGCGATCTCCGCGTGCGCGTCGTCCCCGACGGCCGTCGCAAGGAAACGGACGTAGCCGATGAAGCTTGTCGCACACTCGCCGATCGTGCAGTGTTGCACGGCGTAGCAGGTTCCCGCCAAGCGGGCGGCAGCGGCCGCCACGGATTGCCTGACCGCCGGATCGTCGCCTCCAAGCCGACACAGGAGCCGCGCGGCCTCCTGAGAGAGGACGTGCTCGGCCGCCAGTTTCGTGCGGATCGGTTCGCCGGTCCAGAGGCGAGGCCCGCACTCCCAATCGGCAGGGGAAGTCGCAAAGAGTCCAGCCTTCCGCCCTGTCCGGATCTGCCGGTCGAGGAGCGAGCGCACCAGAACGCGTCGTGTCGCGACGACCACAGGCCCGCCTCGCTTCAGTGCAGCAGCCGCCCGCTCCAGAAGCTGCGTAAGGCTCTCGCTCGACTCCATCGCATCCCCCGCCCCGTCCCCCCGCACGGTATCATGGCAGTCGTCTCCGTTCCGTTTCCGGGGCGGTGCGGCCGTCGTATACTGGTCCTTCTCGGGCAAGGAGAGGTGAGGTGGAACCACTTCGCATACGCTTGTTCGGCTATCCTCAGGTGGAGTGCGCCGGTGAGCCGGTGACGGTTCCGCGCCGCAAGGCGCTTGCGCTTCTTGCCTACCTCGCCGTCACGCAGAGCGCCCACAGCCGCGACGCGCTGGCCGCGCTTCTCTGGCCGGAGCAGGAGAGCGCTCGCTCGTACGCGTTGCTTCGGAACGCTCTGTGGCTCCTCAATCAGACCCGCCTTGGCGAGTGGGTGACGTCGACACGGCACATGATCGGCCTGCGCCCGGGCCCCGAGCTTTGGATCGACGTCGTGGAGTTTCGACGTGCGCTCTCCCCTTGCCGAGCCCACTCCCATCCGGGCATCGCGCTGTGCGAGCGAGGGGCGGCGCAGCTGGAGGAGGCCGTCAGCCTCTACCAGGACCGCCTGTTGGCCGGGTTTGCCGTCGACGACAGCCGCTCCTACGAGGAATGGCAATACTCCGAGGCCGACGTGCTCAGCGAGGAACTGATGGGTGCGCTCGACTCGTTGGCGGACTACTTCGAGCAGGCCGGCCGGCCCGAACGCGCTCTGGGCTACGCGCAGCGCCAACTGACCGCTCAGCCGCTGCACGAGCCGGCCCACCGCCGAGTGATGCGGCTGCGAGCCGCCATGGGCGACCGCGCCGGCGCCCTGCGGCAGTTTGACGAGTGCGTGCGCTTGCTCGAGGAGGAGTTGTCGATCTGCCCCTGCGGGGAGACGGCCGCGCTTGCCGAAGCGATCCGGACCGCGACGCTCATCGCCGCTCCCGCGCGCCCGCCGCGCCCCTCGCCGCCGACGTCGTTGCCGAGGTTCCGGACGCCCTTCTTCGGTCGAGAAGGCGATGTGAAGCACCTCATCGAACTCCTCACGCGGGAGGACTGCCGGGTCGTAACCGTAACGGGCGTCGGGGGCAGCGGCAAGACCCGACTGGCTGTGGAAGCGGCTCGTTGCGCGGCGCCGCGGTTCTCCGACGGCGTTGTGTTCGTACCCCTGGCGGCGGTCGAATCGGCGGCCCTAGCCCCCGCTGCGGTCGCCGAGGCTCTCGACGCGTCGCGCTCGCACGGCTCGCGCGTCGGCGCGGCCTCGCTGCTCGACGATCTGGTCGATCAGCTGAGGGGACGATCCATCCTGCTCATCCTGGACAACGTGGAGCACTTGGGTCGGGACGTCCGGTGGCTGCAGGCGCTGGCGGACATTCCGGACGGTCCTCGCTTCCTCGTCACGTCACGCCAGCAGCTGGACATCGACAGCGAGTGGGTCTATCCCCTCGAAGGGCTTGCGTACCCTCAGGACGAGCGTTCCGGCGAGGACTCCCGGAGCTTCCCAGCGGTTCGGATGTTTCTCCAGGCGGCCAAGCGCTCCGACGCGCGTTTCGATCCGTCCGCGGAGGAGTTGGAGTCCGTCGGCGGCATCTGCCGCCTCCTCCAGGGGCTCCCGCTCGGGATCGAGCTGGCCGCATCGTGGAGCCGGACGATGACGTGCCCGGCGATCGCCGAGGCGATCGCCCGTGGGTTGGGCTTCCTCAGCGCGAAGAAGACGCTCGCGCCTCGCCGTCACCGCAGCCTGCGCGCGGCCTTTGAGGGATCCTGGGCGCTCCTCGACCATCCTGGGCGCGAGGCATTCCGCGCTCTGTCCGTATTTCGTGGGGGGTTCAGCGCGGAAGCCGCGGAACGCGTCGCGTCGACCTCGCTTCCCACCATCGCCTCCCTGGTGGGGAAGTCGCTCGTGAGACGATCCTCGTCGGATCGATTCGAGATGCTGGAGATCGTCCGCCAGTTTTCGGAGGAGCGCCTTCAGGCGCTTCCCGAGGAACGCGCGCGTCTTGAGGCAAGACACGCCGGGTACTACCTCGCCTTGCTCTCCGGCCAGGAGAGCCGGCTCAAGGGGGCGGATCAGAAGGACGCCCTCGTGGTTGTGGGTGGCGAGGCGGCCAACGTCTACGCCGGATGGCGCCATGCGGCCGCGGAAGGGCGCTTCGCCGAGCTCCGGCAGTCGGCGATGGGACTGTACCTGCTGTGCGACATGACGACGCGGTTCGCGGAAGGCCGCGAGCTCTTCCGAGCAGCATCCGTGGCCGCCGCCGAGCACGGAGCGCCTCCGCCCGTGTGCGGATACCTCCGCGGGCTGGAGGCATGGTTCACGCGCTTCTTCGACGCCGGGGAGGCCGAGCGCCTTTTCGCCGAGAGTTACCGAGCGCTGCAGGAAGGGGCGCGCGACCGAGACAGCTCGTTCATCCATGTCCTCATCGCGTTCTCGGGATACCGCAACGTGGGACTCGCCACGGCCGAGATCGAGGAGGACCTCGCATTCCTCGAAAGCCAAGGACATCGATGGGAGTTCGCGGCGGGGGCGGAGGCCGTCAGCGGTCGATACGTCGACGGCGCGCCCGAGAAGGCCGTGAAGTCCGTCAAGCGCAGCATTGAGGTTCGAACGGAGCTCGGCGACGCGTGGGGACTTGCTCTGGGGGCCTTCTCGCTCGCGCTGTGCGATCTGCGGCTCCAGCAGTTCGAGGAAGCTCGCGCGGGGTTCTTGAAGTCGGCGGCGATTCGCAGGCGCCTGGACATCGACCCGTATGGGCAGATGGAGTGTCTCATCGAGGTCGCTCGCGTCGATCGGCGTCTGGGGCGCTTGGAGGATGCGTCGGCCCGACTGGCCGAGTCGCTCGACCTCGCGGAGCGGGTGCACCAGCGGCTGAGCGCTGCGTACTGCCATCGCGTCCTCGCCGAAATCGCCCTGGAGATGGACCGGCTCGGCGAAGCCGCGGAGCACGCCCAGGCGGCTCTCGACATCTGCGACGCGCACCCCGCGCCCGAAGAGGCGGCTCGCTGCCGTGACCTCATCGTGCGGGTCGCTGCCGCCTCCGAGTCTGGGTCCGCGGGCTAGCCGCGGACCCAAGCGCGGGCCGCTTCTCCGCTCCCTCGACATCCCCCTTGTGCGCCGCGCAGGCGCCGCGCATAGTAAGACCGTGGCGAGAGAAGAGCGCCGCGTGGAACGAGAAGGAGAGCGTATGAAGGTTGTCGTGCTCGGAGCCGGCCGCGTAGGCGGCGCGATCGCCATCGATCTCGCCAAGGACGCGGAGTTCGAGGTCCGGGTCGCCGATCGCGACCCTCGCCTGCTGGAGTGCCTGCAGGCTCGGCACGGGATTGCTGGAGATCGTGTGGACTTCTCGGTCGAGGGAGCCACAGCGCGGGCGGTGGCCAAGGCAGATCTCGTGGTCAGCGCCGTTCCGGGGTTCCTCGGATACCGCACACTGCAGACCGTGATCGAGGCGCGGAAGCGCGTTGTGGACATCGCCTTCTTCCCCGAAGACCCGTTCACGCTGAACGACCTTGCACGGGCCAACGGGGTCACCGCGCTCGTCGATTGCGGCGTCGCTCCGGGAATGAGCAACCTCCTCATCGGGCGGGAGAGCGCTCGACTCGACCGGACGACTCGGGTGCGAATCTACGTCGGAGGACTGCCCACGGTCCGCGTGCTTCCCTACGAGTACAAGGCCGGGTTCTCGCCGATCGACGTCATCGAGGAGTACACGAGGCCGAGCCGCGTGGTCGAAGCCGGAGAGCTTCGCGTGAAGCCGGCTCTGTCGGACGTGGAGTTCATCGAGGTCGAGGGGATCGGCACGCTCGAGGCGTTCGTCACCGACGGGTTGCGCACGCTCTTGGAGACGATCCCGTGCTCCGACATGGCGGAGAAGACGCTGCGGTACCCCGGGCACGCTGAACGGATGCGCCTGCTTCGGGACTCCGGGTTTCTCGACGCGAAGCCGATCGACGTCAACGGAGCATCGGTTCGCCCGGTCGACGTGGCGGCCGCGCTCCTCTTCCCCTTGTGGGAGATGAAGGACGGGGACGAGGACATCACGGTCATGCGGATCGTCGTCGACGGGGAAGTGGGCGGCCGTGCCGTCCGCATCGCCTACACGCTCGCGGATCGGTTCGACCGGCCGACGGCCACCTCATCCATGGCGCGAACGACCGGATACACCGCCGCGATGGCGGTTCGCATGCTGGCCAAGGGCCTCTTCCGCGAAGCGGGGGTCGTTCCCCCTGAGTCCGTTGGACGAAACGAGGATTGTGTCCGGTTCCTCCTTGCCGGGTTGGCGGAGCGCGGCATTGTCTACCACCGGACGGAGGCGCCAAGCGGGTCGTAGTCCGATGCGCAGTCCGCGAGTTGGGGAGGCCCCCATGCTCGGCGGAGGGGCCCGGCGTCGCCGTTGCCGCCGCTCCCGAATCGGATCACAATCCCTCCCAGGAGACCCGAAAGGAGTGGGCCATGTTCACCCGACGCGCCGCCGCGGTTCTGTGCGCTCTTGCCGTTCTCACCGTGGGCTCAGCCATAGGCCTGAGCCGCGACGGGATGAGTTCCTACAACATCTCGGTGACTCTGAGTCCGCAGGACGACACCCTCGCGGGCGCCGAGTGGGTCGACTACGCCAACGACACCGAGAAGCCCGTGGGCGAGGTGGTCTTTCTCCTCGTTGCGAACTGGGGAAGAGAGAGGAACCCGTACGTCGATCCTGTCCTCCTCGACGAAGGGTACGTGACCGGGTTCGACCCGACATGGACGGTGATCGACGACGTCTCCGACGCATCCAAGGCGCCGCTCCCGTATCGATTCGAACCGTCGCCGCCGAGCCTGCAGACCTACTCCCTCGACGATGTTCTCTTGGTCGTGGATCTCCCGGAGCCGCTTCTCCCCGGCGAGCGCGTGACGCTGCACGTCGGCTTCCGGACCAAGTTCGCCCGGGCGCTCGGCGCAGACATGTGCGTCTACCGCGACACGTACGTTTGGCGATTCGGGTGGAATCCGATTGCCGTCGCGCGCCCGGAGAACGAAGACGTGTTCGCTTTGCCGGCCGCCCTGTACCACGCGGAAGTCCTGGTTCCGCCAGGATACCGAACCTTCGGCGGCGCGGATGAGCAGACCTCGTCCGCCGCGGCGACAGGCTGGACAACCACCACGCTCTCGAGCGACCGGCCGGTGCGCTCGGTGCCCCTCGTGATCGGACGCGATCTCTTCGTCGCGAGCACGACGTGGAACGGCGTTCCGATCGATGCGGTTTGCCGCCCCGGCGCCGAGGACTTCGCGCGGGTCGTCGCATCCGAGGCGACAGAGATCCTCTCGGCGTACGCCGTCCGATTCGGCGCGTTGGCGTCCCGGCGATTGGTCATCGTCGAGGACCCGACGCCGGGACTCTACGGCCTCAGTTCGGACGGGATGGTATTGCTGGGATCGCACCTGTCGCGCATGAAGGACATGCCTGCGATCGGCATGTACGACCGGCTCATCGAGTACGCCCTCGCCCACGAGTTGGCCCACCTGTGGTGGGGAATCGGGGTGGGCGCCGACTTCAACGCGGAGAACTGGATCTCGGAAGGGTTCGCGGAATACCTCTCGGTGCGCTACTTCGAGGATCGGTACGGCGCCGACGGGCCGAACCTCTTCGCCGGGCTCGGCGAGGGACTCGTGGAGGACCTGATCTCCGACGTCTTCGGGTACTACAACCTTCGGCAGCACATGATGGAGGCGCCGTACGTGGCCCTGCTGAAGATGGGGTTTGACGAAGGCATCGTGAAACCGCTGCGCGACGTCTCGTACCTGAACGGAGAGTCGATCCGGACCTACAAGAAAGGATACCTCGTCCTGCGTGCCGTGGAGAGCATCCTCGGACGAGATCGGATGGACGAGGTTCTACGAGACACGGCCGCCGCGTGGACGGGGAGAACCTTGACCGTGGCCGCGCTTCGCGAGATCGTCGAGCGTGAGGCGGGAAACGCGTTGTACCCGGAGTTCTTCGACGATTGGGTCACGGGAGACGCCCAGCTCGACGTTGCCGTGGACGGATTCGAGTCGTCCCTCGGAGACGACGGGTACACGACGACGGCGTTCATGCGCCGCGCGGGTCCGCCGCTTGCGGTCACGATCGCCGCGACGCTCTCCGACGGATCAACGGTCCGCACGACCTGGATCTCAAGCGACGGAGCGACGGCCGCGGTTCCGTTTTTCGTCACGGCGCTTCCCGTCGTCCACATCTACGTCGATCCGGAGGAGATGCTTCCCGACCGGAATCGGTTCAACAACCATTGGCCGCGCCGCGTGCTCGTCGACAGCCCGCTGCGCGCCGTGGACGCGCCCCCCGTTGGGAGGCCGCTCGACGCCTACGTGATCCGGATCGAGTCGCTTTCCGTGTCCGGGTCGTTCCGGAACGACCACGAGTGGAGCATCATGGCGTTCCCCCACGTGGACGAGGACACGGACCTCTCGACCCTCGACTGGGCGGAGTGGTTCAGCCGCTGGGACGTGCTTGGCGCCTTCGCCGCGGACATCGATCGGCGTCTCTCCCTTCAGGGACGCTTCTCGGTGCTCGATCTCGACGTGACGCAAGGAGTGGGAGACGTCGACGCGAGCTTCACGGCGATCGTCTCCTTCTACACAAACCCGGACACCGGAAGTCCCGGACGCTACTGGTATCCCACGTACCGATTGGACATGACGTTCGGCATCCTCGGCCCGATGAGCAAGCTGACGCCCTATACGTCGTTCACCCTCTCGCAGTCGGCGCTTCCGCTGCGGGACCGTCAAGGGAGCGTTGCCCTCGTGCTTGGCATTCCGGGCCTCGGCGAAGCTCCCTTCGCCTCGCTGGAGTGGAACGGCACGATCCGCTACCGATGGGCCGCGCTGCTCTACCTGGAACTCTCGGCGTCCATCTCCGAGGCGCTGATCCGACCGCTGCCCAGCTCGTTCCAGTTCTCGCTCGACCGGCTCCATGGGTTCTCCGAGCTGCCCGGGGGCCAGCGCCAGGTGTTCGTCGGCGTGGACGCCGTCCTGCCGCCGTTCTACCGCGATTGGGGGTACGCCGTGCTGAACCTCGCGCGCGTCGATTCCGTCACGCCGGTGTTCTTCCTGCGCGGCGGCCGAACGTGGCTCGAGGCTCCCCCCGTCTTCGACCTCGGCTTCCGCCTTGAGACCGGCGGGGAGTTCCGCTTCGCGCTCGTCGGCCCCCTCGGACTCGGAGTCGACCTCGCGCTTGGCTACGCGTACCCGCTGATCGGCTGGGATGGCGCAGACCAGGTCTACCTGCGCATCGGCTTCGACCTGTAGGGCTCTCGCGCCCACCCAGATCTGCGGGCGCGCCGCATCGGCCTCGATCCGTGGCAGCGACCCAACGATGATGCCGGCCGTATGAAGCAAGACCGGCGACCGCGTCCCCGGCTGCGAACCGGGCTCCTGTCGGTCGGGCATCTGGTCGACGACGGGTTCGGTGGGTTCCTCGCTCCTCTCCTCCCGCTCTTGATCGATCGACTGGACCTGTTGCTCACCCTGGCCGGCGTCCTCGGTTCGATCCGAATCGTGACGAATTCCGTGCTCCAGCCGAGCCTCGGCCACAGGATCGATCGCGCCGGCCGTCCGGGTCTTGTCGTGGCCGGGCCGATCCTGACGATTGCCGCGATGTCGCTTCTCGGTCGTGCAACGAGCTTCCCGCAGCTCCTCGCCTCGTCCCCCGTGGCGATCGTCGCTGCCCAGGAGTGCGTGCCGGGTCGCGCGGGGCTCGTGTCCGGCCTCGTCATGGGGCTGGCTTGGGGCGCCGGGGGCATCGCGCTGACTCCCGTCGGATGGTTCGCCGATCGGTTCGGACTCGTGTCGGTCATGAGCGTCGCCGCGCCATCTTCTCGAGTGCTCTCTCTCGGGGCGAGTCTTGCGTAGTCCTACGATCTCCCATATGCTCTGGACTGTGCGGGGAAGGATGCCCACATCAGGACCACATGTTCTCATAGGACAGTCGTCCGTCCATGCTCGCCGAACGAGCGGGGCGTGTGGCGGGTGGAGCTCCTTCCCCGCACTGGACGAATCCAGCGCGCCGGTCACACGCCGCGAAGCGCGCGAACGGGATCAGGGAGCGCGTCGGTGAGCTCGGGGCGTCGAGCGTAGTAGTCGTCTCGCGTCAGGCTCATCGCCAGCGTGTCGAGGAGCTTCCCGTTCTTGTACACGGCCTCGCGGATCCGCACCGTGATCCGGAATCCCGACTTCTCCGCGAGGCCCACCGCGCGCGGATTCCCGCTGTGAGTCCAGAGGTGGACGACGCGCAATCCGAGTTCGGAGAAGAGGAATCGAAGCAGGGTCTCTTGAGCATCGAGCCCTACGCGGGTTCCCCAGAACGCCTTGGCCACGACAAGGCCGATCGATGCCGAGAGCCTCGGTTCGAGGTCGGTGTACGCGATGTAGCCTGCGACCTCACCCGTCGCCTTGTGAACGATAGGAAGCCGGGCGCCGGCAGGCTTGAACGAGAACTCCATTGCCTCGAACCGCTTGACGTGCATCTCCTCGGTGAAGGATGGCGGAAGCGACTGGCCCCACGCCTGCGTTGCAAGGTCGTTGCGCCACTCGGCGAACAGCTTCTGATCCCCGCGGCGTTCCTCTCTCAGAACGACCAGGTCGCCCTCAAGCGGCATGGGAGCCTCCTTGACGGGCGGTCCACTCGCGGCGCAGGAGGTCGACAACAACCTGCTCGTAGTAGCTTCCGTTGCGAACCCCCGCCCGCGGAATGCGCCCGCACTCGGCGAACCCGTGCGCTGCGGCGAACACCAGCGCCGGCTCGTTCCAACTTGCGATCCATCCCGTGATCGTGTGCGCAGGGGTGTCGAGGAAGAGGTGGGCGACCAGGAGGCGCACGACCTCCGAGCCGTACCCCGCTCGCTGCTCGGACGGAGCGATCACGAGGGAGATCGACGGGCAGTGCGGATCCCAAGGCCACTCGCAGGTGGCGTGGCCGATGAGCCGGCCCGACGCCTTGGCGAGTACGCCGAGCGTGAAACCGGTCTTCTCCTTCCCCCATTCCTCGAGGATCCCGGCAACGTGAGAGCGCGAGAGAGGTTCCGCGTCGCGCACCGACCCTGGAACGTAGCGGCGCCCAAGAACGGCGTCGTCGTTCAGGTACGAGTGCAGAGGCGCCGCGTCGTCCGGGTCGAGCGCCCGGAGCGCGATCCGTTCGGTCTCGAAGCTCCTGCCGCCCATCGGCTCCTCCATGCCCTCAGTGTACGGCGGGCGCTGACGGCGTCCCAATCGCGGCGTCAGGCCGCCTCGTGGGCCGCCGTCGGTGACTCCGCACGCCCCGTCTGCCGGCGCTCGAGAGCGATCATCCGGGCGAGGAACACAGCGAGGATCAGCGCGAAGTGGCACATGACCGACGGAAGCGCGCCAGATGCCGTCGGAATGAACCACGACGTGACAGCCGCTGGGACGACAAATCCAAGCGTGCCGCAGAGCACCTGAGCCAGGAGTCGACGGCGATGCGGGTCGGCGCTCGTCTTCGCGCCGTACCCGGAGAAGACCACCATGCCGAAGAGGCCGATCCAGTAGAAGCCGGAGTAGACGACAAACCACGGCATGACGTGCGTGTACCGCGCGTACACCGCGGAGCACACCGAGGCCGTGGCGAAGGAGCGATCGAGGGCGATCCAGGCCGCGATCCCGAGCGCGGCAGCCAGCATCGTCCGACTGGCGACGTGGAACACGCGGGATCGCGGCCGGTGGAGTTGCGCCACGAGGACAAGGCCCAGCGGGGGAAGCCACGTCACGTCCAGAAACGCAAGGCGCGGAAGGACGCCCGACGCGCCCACGTTCGCGCAGACGGCCACCTCAACAACCTGGTACCCGGCGAGCAAGAAGAGGATCGCCGCGGTCGTACGAACGATGCTCCGGTCGCCGGGCCCCCGAAGGGCCCACACGGCGACGCCAACCTCAAAGAGCGCTGTTGTCAACGCGAGAATCGGCGAGTACTCCATACTCCCCTTCACCCCCGGGGCCCAAGTATACGACAAGGCGGGAGGGACGGAAGAAGACGCGGGGCCGGTCGCACCGGCCCCGCGAACAGCAGATTCGAACGTGTCGCTTCTAGTCCTTGTAGATGTTCCAGATCGCGATGGTCATTCTGACGTCGAGCTTGAGCCCGTGCACGTTCGCGTGCCGGCCCGTGATCATCTCGTCGGTCATCGACCAGAGCGGGATCCACGGCACATCCTGGGTGCTCAGAATCTGGAGGGCCTGGTACAGCTTCGCGCGCTTCGTCGTGTCGAGGGTCGCGCGGGCCACGTCCATGATGTCCTTGTAGGCCAGGTAGTTCGGATGGTGGTTGAAGTACGTTCCCATCGATTCCGGGCCGTCCGTGGTCCAGGGGCCGATGAAGTTCGATGTGTCAAGGTAGTCCGGGTGCCATCCGAGCAGGAACATGCCGAACGCGCCGGACGACATCTGCTGCAAGTAGGCGCCCCACTCCAGCACCTCGATGTTGACCTGGATGACGCCGGTCTCCTCGAGGCTGGCCGCGATGACCGTCGCGACGTCGGCCTCGAACGACCCGTAGTGCGAAGGGGTGTAGGGAAGGCTGAGCACGAGCGGGTTCGCCGCGTTGTAGCCGACGGTCGCCAAGAGCTCCTTGGCCTTCTCAAGATCGCGCTCCGGGAACGTCGGGTACGCGCCGAAGAACGGCGGATCGACGTTCGGAACCATCGTGTAGATGGGCTCGACGGTTCCGCCGAAGACCTGGCTGATGATCGCCGAGCGGTCGACCGCGTAGCAGATCGCCTGGCGCACGAACGGGTTGTCCACCGGCGGGTTGGTGACGTTGAACAGCAGATAGCGAATTCCCGGGGACGGCGGCCACTCCTCGATGATGATGTTCGGCTTCGTCTTCAGGTCCTTGATGTCTTCGGGGTTCAGAGTTCGGAAGACGAAATCCACGTCTCCGGCTTCGAGGGCGGCGCGCAGCGAGGACGCGTCCGAGTAGTGCTTCTCGATGACGAGTCGGGACTTCGGCTTCTCGCCGTAGTACTTGTCGAACGCCTCGAGTTTCACGTACTGATCGGGAACGTACTCGACAAGCTTGTATGGTCCGCACCCTGCGTAGCGCCCCAGGTCGAACTCGTCGCCCGGCGCGCTCTTCGGCGAGTAGATCATCGACGGCGCGATCATGTTCGTCATCGCCAGCAGGAACGTGACGTCCGGCTGCGCGATCTTGATCCGGACGGTGAGCTTGTCGATCACCGTGATCGTATCAATGACGTAGATGAGGCTGACTGCGCCCTTGGGCCCGTCCTGTCGGCGCGTGCGCTCCAACGAGAACTTCACCGCGTTCGCGTCGCAGACCTCGCCGTCCGTAAACACGATGCCGGGGCGGATGTGGAACGTGTACACCGTCCCATCGTCTGACACTTCCCACGACTGCGCGATGGCGCCTTCCAGCTCGAGCTTGTCGTTCATCTGCAGAAGGGAGCTGTTCGTCGCCTGCAGCACGTGCCAGCTGTAGAAATCCCAGCAGTTGGCGAACGACAACTCGTCGATGCTGTCAATCGTGCCCATGATGAGGGGCGTGTCCGCCGCGAACACCCCGAGCGAGAGAATTGTCGAGGCCGCCAACAGCATGATTCCGACTAGCTTGGACATCTTTCCTTGCCTCCTTTCGAAAGAGCAACGAGATCCAAATCAGAGGAACCCATCCAGCCGGGTACCACCTCCCCAGGACACCAAGACCTACGAGGATGTCTCAGGGAGCACCCTACCACCAATCAAACCCGGGAGTCAAACGAAGGTGCGGGGACGGCCGATTAGCCCAACTTGCGGCGGCGTTTCGGGTTCACGAGGTCGCTGATCCCCTCGCCGATGAGGCCGAAGCCGAGCGAGAGGGCGATGATCATGAGACCGGGGAATGTGATGAGCCACCACGAGCCGGATTGCAGGTACTTCTGGCCATTCTGGATGTCGAAGCCCCAGTCGGGCGCCGGAGGCGGAAGGCCGAAGCCGAGGAAGGAGAGGGCGGCCACCGTGAGGATGGCGTCGGCCAGGTTGAACGAAGACACCGCCATGATCGCGTTCACCGTGTTCGGAGCCACGTGGCGAAGGACGATGCGAGTGCGCGATGCCCCGATGGCTTTCACCGCCTCGATGTACGTCGTCTCACGAACCTGTAGGGACTCGGCGCGGGTCACGCGGAAGTACGTGGGGATGTACACGAACCCGACGGCCCAGATCATCGGCGAGAGGCCGGAGCCGAACATCGCCACCAAGACGATGGCGAGGATCATTGACGGGAAGGAGTAGATGGCGTCCATGAAGAGCGAGAGACTGCGGTCCAGCCACCCTCCCGTGTACCCCGAGATCCAGCCGAGGATCGAGCCGGCGATCATGCTGAGCGCGACGGCCGAGAACGCGACGACGAGCGATGCGAACCCGCCGGCGATGACGCGCGTGAAGACGTCGCGCTGCAGTTGGTCGGTGCCCATCCAGTGTGTGGCGGAGGGTCCCTCCAGGCGCGGAGCGCCGCGGTACTTCGTGGGGTCGAATCCATTCATCGACGGCCACATCTGGGCCACAACCGTCATCACGATGAACGCGATCACGATGACAAGGCCAACCTTGAGCACGGTCTGACCACGCAGACCCCTCGTGACGCCTCCGGCCGTCCTGGCCAGGAGCGAACGGCGAATCGGCGTCGTCTCTCGTGTCTCGGGCATCCTAGTACCTCACCCGCGGATCGACGACCGAGTAGAGCAGGTCGACGATCAGGTTGATGACGGAGATGAAGAGGGCGATGAACACGACGCTCCCCTGGATCGCCGTGTAGTCGCGGGCGTTGATCGACCGCATCAAGTAGCTCGCGATCCCCGGCCACGAGAAGACGGTCTCCGTCAGAACGGCGCCGCCCATGAGGACCGCCAGTTCCAGCCCGAAGACCGTGATGATCGGGATGAGGGCGTTCCGAAGCGCATGGCGCGTCACGACGAGCCTCTCGCGGAGGCCCTTGGCCCGCGCGGTGGTCACGTAGTCCTGACCGAGCACCTCGAGCATGCTCGCGCGGCTCATCCGTCCGAGAAGGCCGGTCATGGCGACGCCCAGGGTCAACGCAGGCAAGATGAGATGAAGGACGATGTCGGCAAGAGACCGCCCGTCCCAACGGATGATCGCGTCGAGGACGTAGAACCCGGTGACCGGCTGGAACGTGAACGCTACGTCGCCGCCCAGACGGCCGGCGACCGGGAGCCAGCCCAGCTTCACCGCGAAGAACACCTGAAACATCAGTCCCAACCAGAACAGAGGCATCGCGAACGAGGCGATGTGGAAGATGCGGATGCCGTGGTCGATGGGCCGGTCTGCGCGGGTCGCTGCAATGATTCCGGTGGAGAACCCGAGGATCCCGGCCACGAGAAGCCCGAAGATCGCGAGCTCGATCGTGGCCGGAAAGCGCGAGAACAGCTCCCGAAGCACGGGGGTGCTCGTCCGCATCGAGCTTCCGAAGTCGCCGCGGAAGACCCCGCCGATGTACGTCACGTACTGAGCGGGGATCGGCTTGTCGACCCCCATCTTCACGCGGTAGCTCTGCAGTACCTCCGGAGGCACCGGCCGCCCGCCCAGCATGGCGGAGACGGGGTCGCCGGGCAGCACGCGCAGGATGAGGAAGATCACGGTCAGGAGGATCAAGATCATCGGGACCGTGAGCACGAGGCGCTGCAGGGCGTACCGAAAGAGCCCGCTCAAGCCGCAGGACCTCCCGTCTGACCCGTGGTGCGGTCGTGAATCGGCTGAAGATGGAGGTCGTCGGCGCGGTGGCAGGCGACGAAGTGCTCGTTGCCGAGGTCACGGTAGACGGGCGCATCCTTCGAGCACACGTCGACCGCGTAGCGGCACCGCGGGTGGAAGTGACATCCCGGCGGCGGCGAGACCGGGCTCGGCACGTCTCCCTGGAGGATGATCCGGTCCACGGAGTAGTCCGGATCCGGCACCGGCACCGCCGACACGAGCGCCTCCGTGTACGGATGCTTCGGGTCGGCGAACAGCCGTTCCGTCGACGCCAGCTCGACGATCCTCCCGAGGTACATCACGGCCACACGGTTCGAGATGTGTTTCACCACCGACAGGTTGTGCGCGACGAACAAGTAGGTCAGACCGAACTCCCGCTGCAGGTCCTCGAGCAGGTTCAGCACCTGGGCCTGGATCGACACGTCGAGCGCCGACACCGGCTCGTCGCACACCACAAGCTGCGGGTCGAGCACGAGCGCCCGAGCGATGCCGATGCGCTGTCTCTGTCCGCCGGAGAACTCGTGCGGGTACCGCTTCATGTGCTCCGGCTTGAGGCCTACCGCCCCGAGCACATCCGCCACGCGCTTCTTGCGCTCCTCGCCGCGCGCCATGGCGTGCACAAGCAGAGGCTCGCCGACGATGCCTCCCACCGTCATGCGCGGATTGAGGGACGAGTACGGGTCCTGGAAGATGATCTGCATGTCGCGCCGCAGCGCCTTCATCTCGCCCCGCGACGCCTTGACGACGTCCACTTCCTTCACGCCGCCCGCCGTCCCCGCCATCCTTCGGCTGCGAAAGATGATCTCGCCCTTCGTCGGCTCGACCAGCCGCAGGATCGATCGCCCGGCCGTCGTCTTGCCGCACCCGCTCTCCCCGACGAGACCGAGCGTCTCTCCCTCGCGGATGAACAGGTCGATCCCGTCCACCGCTCTCACCGCCGCCTTCACGCGTCGGAACGCGCCCTTGCGCACGGGGAAGTGCTTCACCAGTCCCTTGACGTCCAACAGCACCGTGTCGCTCTGCGCCATCGCCATCACCTCTTCCCCCCGTAGAGCCAGCACGCCGCCGTGTGACCCGCCGCCACTTCCTCGAGCGGCGGCATCTTCGTCTTGCAGATCTCCATCCGCTTCGGGCACCGCGGCTCGAATCCACACCCCGGCGGCGCGTCGCTCGGATCCGGCACCACCCCTTCGATCGGCACCAGGCGCTCCTTCTGCCGCCTGAGCGATGGAATCGAGTGCATCAGTCCCTGCGTGTACGGGTGCTGCGGCGCGTGAAAGATCTCCCGCACCGTCGCGGCCTCGACGATCCGCCCCAGGTACATGACCGCCACGTCGTCCGCCATCCCGGCGATCACCCCGAGGTCGTGCGTGATGAACTGAATCGCCGCTTTGAACTCCTTCCGCAGCGCGTTCATCAGCTCGAGCACCTGCGCCTGGATCGTCACGTCGAGCGCCGTCGTCGGCTCGTCGGCAATCAGGAGCTGCGGGTTGCACGACAGCGCCATCGCGATCATCGCCCGCTGCCTCATGCCTCCCGACAGCTGGTGCGGGTACTCGTCCACCCGCTGCTCGGGCATAGGGATCCCGACTTCGTGGAGCATCCGGATCGCCTGCGTCCGCGCGTCCTTCTTCTTCAACCGCTGGTGCAGGATGATCGCTTCCATGATCTGGTAGCCGATCGTGAACACCGGGTTCAACGACGTCATCGGCTCCTGGAAGATCATCGCGATCTCGTTGCCGCGGATCGCTCGCATCGCCCGCCCCTTCGGCGGCAGTTTCGCCAGGTCCGTCGTCTTCTCCCCACGGTGGTACAGGATCTCCCCGTTCGCGATCTTCCCGGGAGGCGACTGCACGAGACCCATGATGGCGAGAGCCGTCACCGTCTTTCCACACCCGCTCTCCCCCACCACCCCGAGCGTCTTCTCCCGCTCGATCGTGTACGTCACCCCGTCCACCGCACGGACGACCCCATCCTCCGTCCCGAACTGCACTTCGAGATTCCGTATCTCTAGAAGCGCAGAGGATGTCATCGAACCACCTCCAGAGAGCGCCTGAAAGCAGCGACCCTGCTGGGCGCAAGACGTCCCCGCGCTCTCGATGGGGACTCCGACAAGCCTGAGCAGCAGTAGCCAGATACTGTTCGGAGAACCGGCACGGCGTCCACGACACGAACCATGAGGGCCTGCGTTCTCCTTTCAGCGGCGAAATTGCCTCGCCATTATAGGCATTCGCCGCGCGTTGGCTAGACGCACACCGGGACACCGAGCCAGCCTCGGCGCTCCCGCCATCCGACTCCAAGAGGGCGCGGCCGGCGAGCTTCCCCCGACGGCCCTTCGGAGCGAGAGCTGTTGACTTCGTCGCGACGACGCTGCTATAGTGCCTTGCCTTATCCACTAGATCGGGACGGGGCGCGACTCGCAGGCAGGGTCGTGCCGGACAAGGGCCACAGGGCGCTGTCCAGGTGGTGGCGGAACGCTTTCCTCCTTGGGCCAGCGTCGGTGGTCGTGACCAAGGAGGATGAGCTGTGAAGAGACTGTGGCTTCTCGCCCTCGCCGTGGCGCTTGTGGCCGGCGTTTGCGCGGTCGGACAAGCGAAGACGTTGTACTGGAACCTAGCAACCGAACCCCCATCTCTCGACCCAAGCCTCGCGACGGACACGACGTCGCATCAGGTCCTGAAGCAGTTGTTCGTCAGTCTGTGCCAGTTTGACGACGCGACGATGGATGTTCTCCCCGACCTGGCGAAGACCTGGGAGTTCGACGCGACAACGAACACGTGGACGTTCCACCTTCGCAATGACGTCTTCTGGACTGACCGGAACTGGACCCTGAGCGGGATTCCGGTCACCGCGGAGGACGTCGAGTTCGGAATCAAGAGGCTTCTCGCCCCCGAAACCGCGTCCGAGTACGCGTACGTGATGTACCTGATCAAGGGCGCGGAGGCCTACAACACCGGCGCCGGGACCGCGGATGATGTCGGCGTCAACGCCATCGACAAGTACACGGTCGCCATCACCTTGAACTTCCCGGCCGGGTACTTCCCCGGCATGGCCGCCCTGTGGCTGTGCGCTCCGCTGCCGAAGGTCGCCATCGAGAAGTACGGCGACAAGTGGACCGAGGCGCAGAACATCGTCACGAACGGCCCGTACGTGCTCGGCGACTGGGTGCACGAGGACCATCTGATCCTCAAGAAGAACGTCGCCTACTACGATCGCGACAACGTCAAGATCGACGAAGTCTACTGCTACATGGTCAACGAGCAGTCGACGGCGATGGCCATGTACGAGGCCGGCAAGCTCGACGTCAACGACAACCCGCCGCTCGAGGACATGGACCGGATCAAGACGGACCCCGTCCTGTCCAAGGAGCTGGCGCAGGCTCCGCGGCTCTGCACGTACCGCTACGGACTCAACTCCTCGAAGCCGCCGCTCGACAACATCAACGTCCGCAAGGCCCTCGCGTCGTCGCTCGACCGGCAGTCCCTGATCGACAACGTCCTGAAGGGGAACCAGCTGCCGGCTCAGACGTGGACCTGCCCGGGCATGTTCGGGTACGTGGACGGCGTGGCCCTCGGGATCGGCTATCCGTTCGACCCTGAGCAGGCGAGGAAGTACCTTGCCGATGCAGGGTATCCCGGCGGCGCCGGCTTCCCCGAAGTCACCATCATGGTGAACACGAGCCAAGGCCACCAGAAGATCGCCGAGTTCGTCGCGAAGGGTTGGCAGGACGTCCTCGGGATCAAGGTCAACATCACGAACCAGGAGTGGGGCGTGTATCTGAACACCTGCTCCGTGGACGCGCCGCAGGTCTTCCGCATGGGTTGGTGCGCGGACTACCCGGACGGCAACAACTTCATGAACGACGTCTTCCACTCGGGTTCGGGGAACAACTACGAGAAGTACAACAACCCCGCGTACGACGCCCTCGTTGAGAAGGCCGCGGTGTCCACCGACCCCGCGGAGCGCCGCGACCTCTACAAGCAGGCCGAGATCCTGATCTGCGAGACGGACGTCGCGTTCATCCCGATCTACTTCTACACGTACAACCAGCTGACGAAGCCCTACGTGGTCCGCACGTTCGCTTCCATCGGCGGGCAGACGTGGAAGGACTGGGACATCCTTGACCATTAGGTCATAGGACCTCACTGGAGCCTCACTTGGGGGTGGGGCGGCCGCGCCGCCCCACCCCACAAGCAACCCTGAGAGGAGCCCGAAAGATGTTCTCGTTCATCGTGCGGCGGATCCTGTGGACGATCCCCGTCATCCTGATCGTGTCGAGCATCACGTTCCTGCTGATGCACTCCGTGCCGGGCAGCCCGTTCACCCGGGAGAGAGCCCTTCCCGCGGCCATCCAGAAGAATCTCGAGGCGAAGTACCACCTGAATGACCCGCTCTGGAAGCAGTACATCGACTACATGTACGGGTTCGTTCGGTTCGACTTCGGCCCGTCGATCGCCTACCGCTCTCGGACGGTGAACGACATCCTGGCCCAGCAGTGGCCGGTCACGGCGACCCTCGGCGGCGTGGCGTTCCTGTTCGCCGTGTGCATCGGGATCCCGCTCGGCGTCCTCTCGGCCGTCAAACAGAACACGCTGATCGACAACGGCTCCATGGTGGCGGCGATGCTGGGCGTCTCGGTCCCTGCCATCGCCCTCGGCCCGTTCCTCATCTGGATCTTCGCCCTGAAGCTCAAGTGGTTCCCGGTCGCGACGTGGGGTTCACCGGCCCACATCGTTCTCCCCGCTCTCACGCTGTCGACGGCCTACCTCTCCCGCTTCGCCCGCATCACCCGCGCCTCCATGCTTCAGGTGGTTCGGGAGGAGTACATCCTGGCCGCGCGAGCCAAGGGCCTGCGGGAGGTCGTCGTGAACCTGAGGCATGCCTTTCGGAATGCGCTGATCCCAGTGACGACGATTGCCGGGCCGGCGTTCGCCGACATCGTCACGGGCTCGCTCGTCGTCGAGCAGATCTTCGCGATCCCGGGGATCGGGAAGTACTACGTCCAGAGCATTGGAAACCGCGACTACCCCGTCATCATGGCGACGACGCTCCTGTTCGCGCTCATCATCGTCGTGATGAACCTCTTGGTCGACATCAGCTACGCCATGCTCGACCCGCGGATCCGCTACAGCTAGACCAACGGAAGGGAGACGACATGGCGTTTCGCACCAGGAAGACGGAGTCGGACAACGAGGCTGCGAAGGCGCCGCGCAGTCGCAGCCTGACGCGCGACGCGATGCGGCGGTTGATGAAGAACCGCGGCGCCGTGGCCGGCGGAATCATCCTCCTTCTGTTCATCTTCGCGGCCGTCTTCGCGGACTTCGTGGCCCCGTACAGCTCCACCGAGGGGGACATCCTGGACAACTACGCCGCGCCCACGGCGGCCCACCCCTTCGGGTGCGACTTCATGGGCCGCGACGTCTTGTCACGGCTCATCTACGGGGCTCGCATCTCCCTTGCGGCAGGGTTCGTCGGTGCGATCACCGCCTTCTGCATCGGCGTGACCTTCGGCCTCATCTCCGGGTTCTTCGGCGGGAAGACGGACAACTTCATGATGCGCATCGTCGACATCATGTACGGGTTTCCCACCCTGCTCCTGATCATCCTCCTGATGGTCTTCTTCAAGTCGAGCTTCTCCGTCTCGGGGGTCGCAGGTGGAGGGTTCCGAGGGATGCTGTCCGACCTCGATCGGTCGATGGGCGGCATGTTCTTCATCTTCCTCGGCATCGGCCTCACGTCGTGGCTCGGCATGGCTCGACTCGTCCGAGGGATGACGCTCTCCGTGCGCAACACGGAATACGTGGAGTCCGCGCGGGCGATCGGCACGTCGCGGATCAGAATCCTCTTCCGTCACATCCTCCCGAACGTCCTCGGCCCCGCGATCGTCGCCCAGGCGCTCCAGATCCCCGGCTTCATCCAGTACGAGGCCTTCCTCTCGTTCATCGGCCTGGGGGTGAACCCACCGACGCCGAGCTGGGGAATGATGCTCTCGCAGGGATACCTCGCGATGAGGTCTCACTTCCATCTGGTTCTCTGGCCGGCGGTCGCGATTTCGGTCACGCTGTTCGCGTTCAACTTCCTGGGCGACGGGGTTCGCGACGCGTTCGACCCGAGGCAGACGCGATAGGCGGGGGAGAAGCACTCCCCACGCGCTGGGGACCCAACGCGGCTCTGGACGACGTCCGGCAGAGCGGTTGACCGTCCGCGGCCCTGACGATAGAGTCGGAATCGGCCTTTCGGAGAGCGGCCGTTCGAGCGTTCGGAGGGCTCGCGTCCTCAAGCCGGCGCTCTCTCGGAGGTCCCTCAAAGGGGTCGGGATCCGATGATGGGACGTCGAGGGCTCAGCTCGATCGCAATCTTCTTGACCTTCACTGGATTTGTCGTCGGCTCCTGGACCGTCTTTGCTGCGTCAACGTTCGACGTGACCGTGGGTCTCGCCGGCCGCGTCGTGCCGGGACGGCTGGCGCCGATCCGCCTGACGTTCGCCGACCTTCCGAGCGGCGCAACCCGCTTGTGCATCACGCAGCACATCGGGAACGCATGGCGGGGAGAGACGACGTTGTCCTACGAGATCCCCGTCCCCGACACCGATTGCGGCGACGTCGAGGTGGCCATCCCCATCTACGATGCCGCCCGCCCCCTGCGCGTCCTGCTTCTGTCTGCCGACGGGCGGCGCCTCGCCGAGCGAGACGTCGAACTCCGCTCGCGAACGGTGGACGACGCCTTCCAGGTCGCGGTCGGGGCCTTCTCGGTTCCCCTCCCCGGCCAGGCCGCGTCCGTCTCGTTGGCGGATCTCCCGAAGACGTGGTCCGCGTACGCAGCGGCGGAGAGCGTCTGGATCGGACGTGTGCGCAGCGGACTGGATGCCGAGCAGTGGGACGCGCTGGCACGCTGGGTGCTCTCGGGAGGCTCGCTCGTGGTCTTCGCCGGCGCCGATCTCTTTGTGCTTGACGCGCCGCGACTTCGCGACCTCTTGCCCATTCTGAATCCCAGCCTTGCGGAGCGTGGTGACAATGCGCCGGCTCTGACGGGCGACCTCCGCAGCGGAGCCATCACCCTTGCGAGGAGGGAGGGAGTCCCCTGGCTCATTCAAAGGCGCTACGGAGGCGGGAATGTCCTCCTTGTGACCACCGACGCGCTGGCCCTTGACGCCGCGGAGCTCTCGGAGATCCGGAGCCATACGCCCTCCTCAAGGGGGCTCTGCCTTGTCGGAGCCGCCTCGGAGTTCCTCGATCTCCAGCCGATCGACCGCCCAAGCCGATGGGTTGCCGCCGTGCTGACGTCACTGGCTGCCGTCACGCTTCCGGCCGTGGTGGGGCGCCTTGGGGGACGGAGATGGGCGGCGCCTGTCCTGTGCGCCGCCTTCGCCGTCTTGGCCCTCTTCTCTTGGATCTACACGGACTCCGCACGCGTCGGCAGCGACCTGTACAGGACGAACGCAACCGTGCTGATCGAGGGATCCCTCGGCGTGTCCGTGTCGTCCTCGGCTCTCTGCTCGGCATCGCGGCAGCCGGTCACGGCCGGCGTCGGTGTGGACGCTGTCCCCTACGAGCCTCTCCCGCCCAGCTTCGAGCCCGGATCGCGCGATGCAACGTACCGTGACGGAGCGGTGCGGATCACGTTCGCGCCGGGGGAGCGTCGGGTCCTCGTCACGCAGAGCGACGCGCCGGTGGAGTTCCGGGCACGGCTGACCGGAGATGAGGAGCTCCGGCTGTCGAATCGAGGATCCCGGGTGATCGAAGACGCGCTTCTCCTCGTTGACGGCGAAGTCCTCCCTCTGCCCCCGCTTGAGCCAGGCGAGGGTACGGTCTACCTCTCGGACTCCGCGTCCGACACGATGGGTCCCCTGGGTCCCGAGGGGGGCCCGCTCGGCCGCCTGTTCGCCTTGGTGAAAGACTCGCTCACGCTCGAACGAGGGACGTGGCTCGTGGCGGGCGAGATCACGGAGAGGATGCGGACGGACGGCGGAACCTCGGCCCACGCGAGGGATGTGACCCTCTACGTTGTGGAGGTCGGGCGTGACTAGATCCAGCGCATTGATCGACCGTGACAGCTGGCGCCCCTACTTCAGTCTCGTTCTCTTCTGCGGCATCGCCCTTGTTCTCTCCGTCCCGGGTGCGCGCGTCGTTCGGGATCTTGGGTCCGCGCCGTTCCTGTTCGGCTTTCCGACCTTCTTCTACGCACAGGCCCTGTTCATGGGGTCCCTCGGATTGGGGCTCGGGGCGGCGAGCGCCGAGCGCGGCGAGCGGGGAGGCCGTATGGTCGTCGCTCTCGGACTGCGCGTTCTCATCGGACAGCTTCTCTGCCTTCCGTACCTCGTCTTCGCCCGCAGCCTCCTCCCCGGACGCGGGGGAACCTTCGCCCTGATCGCGCTCTTCACCACGCTCGTCGCGCTCGCCTTGGCCATGCTCGGCCGGCTGCTCGAGCAGCCGCGGCGCCTGGGACCCTCCTTGGGATTCCTCGCGAAGTACGTCCTCTTCGTCGCCTACTACGCCGCTCCGCTCCTGGGATTCCCGTCTCTCTCGCCCCTGGGTGCAGTTCGGCTCCTTCTCGAGGGCGCCGCGCCGCCTGAGGCGCTCCTCGCGTTCGTCGTCCCCGTCGCTCTTCTTGCGGCTCTGTCCCCGTTTGCCGCTGGGGCGAGAGGTGAGCGTCGTGTTTGACCTCGGTCGCCTGGAGAGAGAGGTCACGAGGCGTTCGAGGATGCTACGGGGTGTGCGAAGCGCGGGAATCGCGTTCGCGACGTCCATCGCCTTGATCCTCATGGCCGCCGTGGCCGCCCGACTTGGAACGATGGCCCTTCGCCTCGGCCCGTCGGTGGCGGCGCTTCTCGTCGTCGTCGCCACGACGACCGTCGGGTTCGTCGTCGGATACGCTCCCAGGCCCGACATCGCCCGCCTGCTCTTGTCGATCGACCTCGCCCTCGCGACGGGGGAGCGCCTTTGCTCCCTGCACGAGCTTCGCTCGCGCGGCGGGGCAACTCCCCTCGAGAACCGGATCGCGACGAAGCTTCTGGAAACCCCGCCCGCGTGGCGCCGTGTCCTGCGGCTTCGCCGACGAGACGCTCTGCCCTGGGCGGCGGGAGGCGCCGCGCTCGGTCTGGCCCTCTTCCTCTCCCTCACCATCACGCCTCCCGTCCCTGCTACGACGGCAGACCCGGGCTCCCAGGCACGCGCCGCGGGCAGCCAGGGTGTTCCCCATGCATCCTCCGTTCCTCTCGGGACAAAGGGCGGTGCCGTCGCCGCGGGCGCGCGCGACGCGACCCCGAGCGGGTCCGCAGAGCCCTTCGGCGACGCGCTCGCCGAGCTTCTCCCGGCGCCGCCCTCGCGGGGTCTTCTCGGCGATCTCGGAGACGCGGTGCCGGCAGAAGTAGGCGCGCCCGCTCGGGATCTCCGTCAGTCGCTTTCGGACTACCTGTCGCAACTCTTGGGCAGGGCGGAGGCCGACCAGAACCAGACGTTCGCCTTGACCGAGCGGGAGAGGGAGGCCCTGCAGGAGCTCATGCGGGATGTGCCGACTTCGAGTCTGCGGAGGTCCTTGTCGTCGGTGCTCCGCGGAGAAACCGGGAACGCCCTGAAGGCGCTGCTCGAGGAGTCCCAACGCCTGCTCGAGGGCGCAGATCAGGGCGAGGAGGGCGAGACGAGCACGCAGGACGCAAGGGCACCAGTCCCCCCCGAGGCGGAGGCAACAGGAAGCGACCTCGCGTCGGCCGGCTGGGTTTCCCTTCCTCCCCCATCCGACGGCGAGGGTGAGACGACCGGGGCGGGCGAACGGCGGACCGGGGCTGACGCCGAGGAGCCCGAGACGCTGGATCGGTCAGCTCCTCCGCGGAACGAGGAAGGGGGATCGGCCGTCGGAGGAGAGGAATCTGGAGAGGCGACTCCCCCACTTCCCGGCGTCGGGTTCATCCCCGAGGAGCTCCTGGGAGACGTAGGCTCCGAAGGAGACCTGCGTCGGTACTTCACGAAAGGAATTCCGTTCGAGCCGCCGGTCGGGGAGCGCGCGCCGGCGGCCGCTCTCTCCCTCGACTACGAGGTTCTTCGAGCCCTGCTTGCGGCGCGCGTCCTCGCACCCGAGGTCCAGACGATCGTGCGAACGTACTTCGCCGAGATCACGCGAGGAGGACCATGATCGCGGTGCAGGATCTCGATCGGACGTACTCGACGCTCGAGCGCCTTCGCGCGGCGATCGGCACGACCGTCGTCGGTCAAGGAGCCGTCGTCGAGGCCGTCCTTGTCGCGCTCTTGTGCGGCGGAAACGTCCTCCTCGAAGGCGTCCCGGGCTTGGGAAAAACCCTTCTCGTCCGCGCCCTCGCGAGCGCCCTCGACCTTCGCTTCTCGCGCATCCAATTCACCCCAGACCTCATGCCGGCCGACATCGTGGGAACGAACGTTCTCTCCGACGACGGCACGAGGCGCACGTTCACATACTCCCCGGGCCCGATCTTCGCCAACGTGGTCCTCGCCGACGAAGTGAACCGCGCGACCCCCAAGACGCAGTCGGCCCTGCTCGAGGCGATGGAAGAGCGAACGGTGACGATCGGAAAGACGACATACCCTCTCGGATCGCCGTTTCTGGTCCTTGCCACGCAGAACCCGATCGAGATGGAGGGGACGTACCCTCTCCCCGAGGCGCAGCTGGACCGATTCCTCTTCAAAGCAGTCGTTGGCTATCCCTCGCTGGGGGACCTTGTCACCATTGTTGAACACACGACGGAGGGAGACGGCGTTGCTCTTCCCGAAGCAGTCGCGTCGGCCGCCGACGTTCTCTCCGCGCAGTCCGTCGTCCGTGAGATTCCCATCGCCCAGCCTCTGCGCGAGTACGTGGCCCGGTTGGTTCTGGCAACCCATCCCGATAACCGCCACGCCCCGAAGGACGTCCGGTCGTTCGTCGAATACGGAGCGAGCCCGCGGGCCGCGATCGCGACCATCCTCGGCGCGAAGGCGCACGCCCTTCTCGCCGGAGAGCCGAACGTTCGCCGGGTGGACATCGAATCCGTCTTCCCTTTGGCCCTAGGACACCGCCTCATTCTCAGCTTTCGGGGAGAGGCCGAGGGCGTTGCCGCTACGGCGCTGCTCAGCCGCGTGTGGGAGGAGACGCCGGTCCTATGAGAGTCTCGGTCGCCGACACGACGTGTCTCCCCGTCTGCGATCCGCTCCTCATCGGCGCACGGAGTCGCCGTCTCGGTGCGCTCCGTCCGGCGCGCTGCGCGGGGAGCGCCCGCGCATGATCCTTGCGAGCCCGGCCTACCTTCCTCTCCTCGCCTTGTCGATCGGGGTCGTCCTCCTCTACTTCCTCACCGCGCGCCCGCGACGACATGAGGTCTCCGCCCTCTTCCTGTGGGAAGGATCTCCAAGCGATCCCCGAACCCGGGCCGCACGAGTTCGTGTTCGGATCGACGTCTTGCTTCTCCTGCAGGTTCTCACCCTCGCTGCGGCGGTCCTTGCCCTCGCGGAACCGGCCTTCCCGACAAGGGCTCCACGTCTGGACAGTCTGGCCATCGTGCTGGATGGAAGCGCGAGCCTCCGTGCCACGAGCGCGGGCGGCCGGCCGTCTTCCGATCTCTGTCGAGCGGAAGCGTCGGCCCTG
>Ga0209079_10000175_pt1 | contig 29984 bp, 27 predicted proteins | sample PPLLaktember2015_2_FD_187259 | JGI IMG/M metagenome (GOLD analysis project Ga0209079, IMG submission 187259) | Freshwater sediment microbial communities from Prairie Pothole Lake near Jamestown, North Dakota, USA - PPLs Lake P7 Core (6) Depth... | ecosystem: Environmental > Aquatic > Freshwater... | reverse complement strand
AAAGGATGGCTGCAGTTACATCGTCTATTCTTTTTATAAAGGTTACATACATACCCGGATTGGGCAATTCACCTGCAAGATCTGCGGCCCAATATCCGTGCTGCAGATAGTCATGTTCCAGTGTAGAGTGCGTTTGGATGGCATCATAACCGCAATGATGGTTCGTGAGTATGAGTCCCTGATCAGAAATTATCTCACCTGTGCAGCCTCCGTTGAAGTGTATAACAGCATCTTTCAGGCTTGAATTGTTTATATCATAAATATCCTTTGCAGTTAATTTGCTGCCCAGTTGCATCATTTCCTTTTCATTCAGACCTTCGAGTAAAGAAGGTATCCACATGCCGCCCTGCTGGGCAGTCAGAATCTGACCAATAAAAAAGAAAAGTAGTGATAATCGTTTCATAATCAAGTATTTTAAATCATTTATTTACTGAATTGTATCCCAGCCAATCCACATTTTTTTTAACAAAATTGGGGGCTCTGAACCGGTATCCCACATACATCTGGAATGTTGAACGCGAAGTATTCAGGTCCATAATCGGATTTTCATCCCTTCCGAGATAATTTCCGTTGAACTGAAACCCTCCAAAAAAATTTTCCGAATTATAACCCATCCCGATATTCGTAAAAAGGGTTGCGACAAAGTCATTGTGGCTGTCATTTACAGTTCCAGTCTCGCCGATAGTCTTTGAATCTGTCCATTCATAGCCCAGTCCGGGTGCCAAAGCCAAGCTGAGGAACCAACTGGAATTTATAACGAAATTGTAATAATAACCTGCATTGGCTGTAACGCCGAAAATATCAATTTCAGAATTAACAGTACCATCAGATATTTTGGTGTATTTTGCAGCAAAGCCGGGCACGAAACTACCTGCACTCTTTAGCTGGATCTCGGTTTGGTTTATATTTGATTTCAGGGAATACCTGTCGTTGAATATGTAACGGGTTGCAAAGCCAATGGATTTGTTTTGCAGGTCCGGCAGGATGATATACTCATCGAATCCCGGTATAAACCCATCTTCGTTGCGCAGGTTTGATACGTAATAGCCCTTGATCTTATAATAATCAAGTGTGTGCACCCATTTCCCCATAAATAGGTCCGAGCCTATTTTGAAAACCTTAGTTTTTCCTTTTTTATCAGTATCCTCATTGCCAAAGAATGCCGGTGTATAGCCGATCTTAAATGCCAGCATCCGGTAGTTGACAGCCAGCCTCATCTTGTAATTTATATTGGGTTCTATGGAATACTGCAGGTCCTCCTGATTGTATTCGAAAGATTCGATATCATTGTCTAATCCAAATTTCACATTGAATTTGTTGTCCATTTTTTCAATAAAATCCCTGGAAAACCTTCTGTCAAAATTTTGACAGTAGACCAAACCGGGTAGACAAATTAAAAAAATGAAAATTTTTGTCATGCTTTATCAATTACACAAAAATACTCAAAGAAATATGATTTAAGAATTACCTGTAAAAAAGTTTCCGAAATAAATTCAGGTACAAAAACAGGTGATTTATGTATATTAGCCAAAATTTTTTAACAATTATATGGAAAACAAACCTTTTTTTACTGATGACACGGTCGTTTTTGGATTATTAATGCTTTGTCTTGGTTTTGTGTTTTATACATCTTCCCTTAAATCCGGATTCTGGAAAAAGTTTTATACGATCGTACCATCGCTGCTTATGGCCTATCTTTTGCCGGCGATCCTGAATTCTGCAGGAATTATTTCCGATGAAGTTTCCAATCTCTATTTTGTCTCAAGCAGGTACTTATTGCCGGCAGCACTCGTTCTGATGACATTGAGCATCGATCTGAATGCAATTTTTCATTTGGGCCCCAAGGCCCTTATTATGTTTTTTACCGGAACCATAGGCATCATCATTGGCGGCCCTATTGCCATTCTGATCGTTTCCATATTTTCTCCGGAAACTATAGGTGGTGCAGGTTTTGACGCTACCTGGAGGGGATTGGGCACACTGGCGGGAAGCTGGATCGGGGGAGGAGCAAACCAGGCTGCCATGCTGGAGATCTATCAGTATAATCCAAAACTCTATGGTGGTATGGTCCTGGTAGATATTGTTGTGGCAAATATATTGATGGCGGGTCTGCTGATGGGAATCGGTAAAAAAGAAAAAATTGATAAGTGGTTAAAGGCAGACAATTCTGCAATCGAGGAATTAATTCAAAAAGTGTCTAAGTTTGCTGACAGTGTAAAAAGAATGCCCAGCCTTACAGATTATATCGTGATCGCGGCCATCGCCTTTGTATCTGTTGGTTTCTCCCATTGGGGCGGAACATTAATTTCTGATTATCTTCTGAACAATGTCAGTGCTGTTAGCGATACGTCATCAGCATTTTCATCCTTTGGGTCTCAATTTTTTTGGATGATCAGTTTTGCAACGGTGATCGGAATTATTCTTTCCTTTACCAAAGTGAGAAATTATGAGGGGGCCGGTGCGAGTAAAATTGGAAGTGTCTTCATCTATATTCTGGTAGCCACAATTGGTATGAAAATGGATCTGACCAAAGTAGTTGATAATCCGGGCCTTATAGTGGTTGGAATCATTTGGCTAACCATACATATACTATTGCTTTTTCTTGTAGCAAAACTGATCAGAGCACCCTATTTCTTTCTGGCGGTGGGCAGTCAGGCCAATGTTGGAGGCGCAGCTTCAGCCCCCATTGTGGCTGCGGCATTTCATCCTTCACTGGCCACAGTTGGGGTTTTGCTGGCTGTTTTGGGCTATGCTATTGGTACCTACGGCGCCATTCTTTCTGCAGAATTAATGCGCATAGTTTCTCCCTAATGCCTTCGTATTTTAAATATTATTAGGATATTTGCGCAAAATTTTAATTTATGAGAATAATTGTTGTGATGCTGTTTGCCTTTTTGCTGGTTTATGCCTGTAAGAAAGACGAGAAGCCCAATGTGATGTATGTGAAAGGCAGCGTAACCGGTTTGAAGAAAGGAACCCTGTATTTACAGAAACAGATCGATTCGCTGGTTGTAACTGTGGATTCTGTGGAGGTGAACGATTCTGATGAGTTCCTGCTTACAGATGTAGTTACAAGTCCTGAGATGTATTATGTGGCTTTGGCCAACACCGACAAGAAAATTCCTTTTTTTGGAGAAAAAGACACAGTTTATATCTCAACCACTTTGCAGAAGTTCAGTTATAAACATACCATAACCGGCTCAGACAATCAGAAGTTGCTGGATGACTACTATGAAATTATCCGAAAATTCAACAACCAGAATCTCGATCTGCAGAAGGCCGGTTTGGAGGCAAGGATCGCAGGTATAGCAGATTCAATCGCAGGAGTAGAGAATAAAAAGACCAGTCTTTTAAAAAAGCGGTATTTGTATTCAATAAATTATGCAATAAATCATGCGGACCATGAAGTATCGCCCTATATAGCCCTTACCGATCTTGTCGATGCCAATCCTAAATGGCTCGACAGCATATACAATTCCCTGACACCTCAGGTAAAGAAATCCAAATACGGAGAAGAATTAAAAACCTACATAGTAAGTATCAAGGCTCTGGAAGATTAAATATTTTCAGTTTTTAAGCTTAATGCTCCAGGTGTAAGTAAACTGAGAGACCTTTTCATTTTGTTCATTCGTTCCACAGGCACTCAGTAAAAGTGTTTGGCCTTCACCTGTTTCAATAGCCCGGTCTATGACCGCTTTAATTTTTTCACCTTCTTCACAAATAAATGAAATTCTCCCGGTGGCCTTTTTATAAAATTCACCGTTCTGAGCTGTTACCAGCATAGAGATCTTTTTTTTGCTGTCGGCAATATGAACCATGAGCAGCACCCCGGTTACGAGCTCAGAGGCCATCCCCTGTGTGGCCCAATAAAGAGAATTAAATGGGTTTTGGTTGATCCACTGTTGTTTAACACGGGCAATGGCCTTATGATCGTTCATCTCAACGACCCTGACACCCGAAAAGTAGGCCGAAGGCAGTTTATACAGTAAAAATCGGTTGATATTTTTTATTCCCGGCCTCATAAACAGTGTATTACAAATCCAAAGAACAGCATTCCTGAGCATAAATCAGAGCAGGTAAATGTTAAAAAAATGTTAAAACAGTACTATGTGTTGCATAGTAGTGGTTAAAAGATATATATTTGCATAAGAAAGTAGTATTAAAAAAAATATCATGGAAAAACAGAATGAAAGTAACAGTGCTTTTTTTATGCATCTCACCAGCTTTTGCGGGTATTTGTTTCCGTTCGGAAGCATCATAGTTCCACTTGTTGTATGGGAATCTTTGAAAAAAGAAAGCGAAAGACTTGACCGTACTGGTAAGGACGTGCTCAACTTCAACCTTTCTTATGCCTTATACATGACGGTACTCGGCCTGATCATTTTAGCCTTGGGTATATCCATGATTTTTGGGCACTACAATCATTTGGCTCTCTTTTTTATTATAAGTATAGCTATTTTAACAGGTGCCCTGATAATCCTTAAGTTTATCCTTATTATTCTTGGATCTGTAAGCGCCGGCAGGGGCGAACATTACAGGTACCCTGCAACCATAAATTTTATTAACTAAATCCCCCGAACCATGATCACAATTTTAATCGCCGTGGTAATTTTAATTACCCAGTACATTCAGACAATGATAAGTTAGTTTTAACAATCGCAAAATCAATAAACACATGAAGATTGAAAATACAAAAGCACAGATGCGAAAAGGGGTATTGGAGTATTGTATACTGTCGATATTACACGATGAAGATGCATACACTTCAGAGATCCTCGAGCAGTTGAAAGAAGCAAAGCTGCTTGTGGTCGAAGGAACTGTCTACCCACTGTTGACAAGGCTTAAAAACACAGGCCTGCTAAACTACCGATGGGAAGAATCCACTTCGGGCCCGCCAAGAAAGTATTACGGACTTACCGAAAATGGTAAGTTATTTTTAGCAGAACTGGACCAGTCGTGGGACGAACTGGTGGCTGCGGTAAATTCAGTGACAACAAAAAATAAAAAATCTAAATCGAGCAAGAAATGAATAAGACTATAAATATTAATCTTGGAGGAATCTTTTTCCATATTGATGAATCTGCTTATTTGAAATTAAAAAGATACCTTGATGCTGTTCGGGTTTCACTGAGCGATGATCCGAAAGGGCAGGAGGAGATCATGACAGATATTGAAGCCAGAATTGGTGAACTATTGTCACAAAAAATAAAGGATGCCCGTCAGGTTATCAATGAGAACGACATCAACGAGATCGTCGAAATCATGGGTAAGCCCGAGGATTATGCCGTAGAGGAAGAGGAATCGGCATATGCTGGACCAACCTATACTGAAAGAAAATCCAAAAAGTTATATCGGGATGCCGATGACAAGTTTTTGGGAGGCGTAAGTTCAGGTATGGCTCATTATTTCAATATTGATGTAATATGGGTGCGTTTGGCCTGGCTGATCGCTGCTTTTGGCTTTGGCTTTGGATTTATAGTATATCCAATACTCTGGATCTTATTGCCGCAGGCAAAAACTACAGCAGAAAAATTGGAAATGATGGGTGAACCGGTAACCATTGCCAATATTGAAAAAAAAATTAAAGAAGAATTGGGCGATTCGGCTGAACGTATCAAAAATGGAATCAATGAGGCAGGTGAGCGCATAAAGAACGCGGATTACCAAAAGTACGGCAACAAGGCCAGATCCGGGTTGCATGAGTTTATTGATGTGATCGGAAGGATCTTCAGCGGAATTTTTATGGTGATCGGAAAATTCATTGGAATTATACTGATTATTATCTCTGTCGGTCTGATCGTGGCCTTGCTCATCAGTATGTTCACTGTGGGTTCCATGGATTTCTTTCATGAAGGTTGGTTTTTCCAGCAAAGTATGTTGTACAACAGTTCAGGTTTGCCATTGTGGGCCATCTCTTTAATAGTTTTCATACTCATAGGAATTCCTTTATTCTTTTTATTCCTGCTGGGTCTCAGAATATTATCTGGAGATGCAAAAACTTTGGGCAGGACAGGTAAGCTCTCGCTCCTGGGTATTTGGCTGATCGCCCTGCTGACGGGCATCTTTTTTGGAACAAAACAATTCATGCAAACCGCATTTGAAGGTGTAGTCAATGTTGAAAAAGATATGAATATAGCTGCTCAGGATACTCTCACCATCAAATTCACAGCGAGGGAAGGTTATGGTGATGCTGATGATTATTCAAATCCCTGGGATTATTCAGTCATCACTGATCAGAGCGGTAAAGAGCGGATCTATTCAGAAAATACCAGATTGTCCATACACTATACGGATAATCCGAGGGCTTATATCAAGATCAGGAAAAAATCCAAGGGAGATAGTCGTGAGAACGCCAATACACAGGCAGAAAATATAGTGTACAATTTTGCAATCGACTCAAGTTCAGTAACTCTGGACACCTATTTTCTAACTGAAATAGCGCAGAAATTCAAGGAACAAAATGTGCGGATTGATCTGTATTTACCCGAAAACCAGATCGTGTATTTCGAAAAAATGCCGGTTAATATGATTTTTGATGTAGATAATTACGAGGGTATTTACGACAATATGTCCAACCATCACTTTGTAATGTCGAAAGAAAGCATGAAATGCCTCGATTGTCCGCAGGAATGGTCTGATGAGCCTTCGGAAAAATCCGATCCTGAATCAGTAAATCTTCAGATCAATAAAGATGGAGTAAATATTGAAGTAGTCGACGACAAGGAAGGTAAAGCTACCGTAAAAATTGACGAGACGGGTATAAAAATTGAAGGCAATAAAGACAGCCTGAAATAGGAAGGAAATACAATTAATTAATCTTTACAGATTTAGTCAGAATCACTCAGCAGGATGTTTTTGGCTAAATCTGTGTATTTTCTGCCAATGGGTATGCGCTTTTTATTGACCTGAACCGTGTTTCCTTCAATGAAATCCACCTCATTGATGGCAATAAGGAAGGACCGGTGTATGCGCAGGAAGCGATCGGATGGCAACTCATCCTCAATGCTGTTCATGGATTTATGTACCAGATAGTCTCCTGCCTTGGTGTATAACTGAATATAATCCTTGACACTCTCTACGTAAAAAATCTCATCATACCTTATTTTTACATGTTTCTTGTCAACCTTTAAAAAGACGAATGTCTTCTCGGTGCCGGTAATTCCGTCCGTCTGGTTTTCAGCTGATATTGCAGGTCGCAATTTCTGCGCTGTTTTCAGGAACCGACTGAAAGATATCGGTTTTAAAAGGTAATCCAGTACGTCCAGCTCATAGCTTTCTGCAGCAAACTCGCGGTAGGCCGTTGTGATCACAAATTTGGTGTCTGTCCTGATGTTTTTGATGAACTCCAGGCCATTTATTTTGGCCATATTGATCTCGATAAAAGCCACATCAATTTTCTGATCATTCATCAATTTCAGCGCTTCGACGGGATTCTGCAGGATCCTGGTAAGTCGCAGATAGGGAATTTCCTGAATATAAGATTCCAGCATTTGAATTGCCTCCTGATCGTCATCAATTATGATACAATTAACTTTCATGTTTCCGGCAATTTAATGCACCACATTACACTTTCTTTTTTGATACGAACATCTGTCATTTTAGAATCTTTTCGTCAAATCCCGTTTCCATTGAATCCCACTGGCTCATCCTGAGCATTCAGAAGGGCTAAAGTACAAGAAAATGTTGTGAAATTCAAAACACGTTTTAATATTGTAATGGACTCTTTGCGATTGAACTGTTTCTATAAAAGGAATAAAATTTTGCCAGGTTCTTTTTTATTAAATGATAGCAGGGATTTACATTTAATCTTACCAGGAATTTCTGAGCCAAGGGCAGTTCCGATTTACCAATTCTCTTTTTTTTAGTCCATGCCATATAAAAGTGTGTAATATTCGTATAAAACCGCTCGATCATGTCGTTCGTTGTTAAAAAATGGTTTTCTGTCGAAATTTTTTCAGTCAGTTTGGAAATTAAGATACTTTTATCCTGTAATTGTGAAAACCATGTTTAAAAATGACTGAAGCACATTTTAAGCGGATTTACTTTGAAAAAATGATTAATCATAAAAAACAATAATTATCAAAAGCTTTATGAAAGTTAACATTAAACACACCGAAGCCGGAAAATTTGAAGAAACACGTTTTGAAAAAATTCATAACGTCATTTTTCAGGACTCCAATGAAGCCTCAGCCATTGTTGCAAATGAGATTGCAGAGCTGATCAAGGAAAAGGCCAGAAATAATCAAAAATGTGTCCTGGGTCTGGCCACTGGTTCATCTCCGATCATGGTATACGAGGAACTGGTAAGAATGCACCGCGAGGATGGCTTGAGTTTTAAAAACGTGGTTACCTTTAACCTGGATGAGTATTATCCCATGAGCAGGGTAAACTCCCAGAGTTACTGGTATTTTATGCATGAACACCTCTTTAACCATGTTGACATACTGCCTGAAAATATCCATATACCTGATGGGGAGATCCCTTCTGCCGATATCTATCAATTTTGTATCGATTACGAGATGAAAATTAAGGAATCAGGGGGAATTGATTTTCAGTTGCTCGGAATTGGTAGAACGGGTCATATCGGATTTAACGAACCCGGTTCACATTTTAATTCAGGAACGAGAAATATCACACTCGACCATATAACGCGGGTGGACGCAGCCACTTCTTTTTTAGGAATAGACAATGTGCCAAAAGTGGCGATCACGATGGGTATCAGCACCATCAGAAGGGCAAAGCGAATTGTATTGCTGGCCTGGGGAATCAACAAGGCACAGGTTATCAAGAAAGCGATCGAAGGTGAAGTTACTTCCGAAGTTCCATCGACCTACCTGCAGCTCCATGACAATGTAACCTTTGTTTTGGACGAAGGAGCTTCACAGGAACTTACTCGAATTAAAACCCCTTGGTTGGTAAAATCCTGTGTATGGACTACCGAGCTTACCTTAAAGGCTGCGGTTTGGTTGAGCCGCATGGTTGGAAAATCCATCCTGAAACTCACAGATTCTGATTACAACAACAATGGTATGGCGAACTTACTCGTAGAATATGGGTCTGCCTACAATCTCAATATTGAGATGTTTAACAAGTTGCAACACACCATTACAGGCTGGCCGGGGGGAAAACCGAATGCTGACGACACGAACAGGCCTGAAAGAAGCCATCCTGCAATAAAACGAGTGATCATCTTTAGTCCGCATCCGGACGATGATGTAATCTCTATGGGAGGTACATTTGACAGGCTGGTTGAGCAGGGGCATGAAGTTCATGTCGCATACCAGACTTCAGGAAATATTGCTGTTTCAGATAAGGAGGCCATGAAATTTGCTGAAGTGGGACTCGACATCAATCCGGGTGCCAACCATTTCCAGAAGATCATTCACGATCTGAAAGTGAAAAAGGAATTCGATATGGATACCAAAGAAGTGCGCAACTTAAAAGGACTGATCAGACGCAAAGAGTCACTGGCCGCAACACGTTACCTCGGTCTTCCCGATAAAAATGTCCATTTCCTTGACCTTCCATTCTACGAAACGGGAAGGATCAAAAAGAACAAACTTGGAGCAGAAGATATGAGGATCATGGATGAACTTATAAAAGAGGTTAAACCGCATCAGATTTACGCAGCCGGCGACCTGGCCGATCCGCACGGAACCCATAAGGTTTGTCTGGATGCCCTGTTTATGTCACTGGAAAATCTGAAATCCTTTAATTTCATGAAGGAATGCTGGGTATGGTTGTACAGGGGCGCTTGGCATGAATGGGAAATTCATGAGATCGAGATGGCGGTTCCCATGAGTCCGGATCAGGTACTGAAAAAACGTCAGGCTATTTTCTTCCACCAGTCGCAAAAAGATGGAGTTTTGTTCCAGGGTGACGATTCAAGAGAATTCTGGATGCGGGTTGAAGACCGCAACAAGGATACGGCTGAAAAATACCATACGCTGGGACTGGCTGATTACGAGGCACTTGAAGCATTTAGAAGGTATCGTTTTTAAGGTAGCGAGACTGTCTTTTAAGCAGCAAAATTATTGAAATGACAAGAGCCTGAATTCATAGAAGAATCGTAAGGCTCTTGTTTTGCTGAGAAGAGGAGACAACTTCATTCAAAATTCGGCTTTTTTAGATAATAGCAGATATTGCAAAAGTCTTCGATAAGCTCGCAAAAGGTTATTCATGTAATTTTGAAAATGGGTTATCACAGATCAAACCTTTGTTTTGCATACCTTGCGCACAATTTGTGTGCCTTGCGTTTGATTTTTTCACTTATATTCCTGCACTTGGGATGAATACAAAATTAGTACTGTGAACCTGTTTCGAAAGCTCGCGATGAGTCGCTTCATCGATACTAAATTCACTACCAAACCGTAGGACATCACTGTACCTGATCATTACTTTTAAAAATTATAAAAAGTTATTTATGAAAATCATCAAGCAACTGATCCTGGCTCTTGTTTTATTTCCCTGCAGCCTTTATAGCCAAACGACTGACTTCACAGCGGAGCATCTGTTTACGGAAGGAATCGAAGGACCGGCTACCGATAAATACGGAAATCTTTACGCAGTGAACTTTGAAAAGGAAGGTACCATCGGGATTGTAGACGCACAAGGGAAGGCCGTTTTGTTTGCAGAACTGCCCGGGGGCAGTATAGGCAACGGAATACGCTTTGATAAAAAAGGCAATATGTTCATAGCTGATTACAAGAAACACAATGTGCTCATGATCCCCAAAAAATCAAATAAAGCTGTGGTCTTTGCACATGAGAGCGACGCCAACCAACCCAATGACCTCGCCATTAGTCCAGCAGGATTGCTTTTTGCCAGTGATCCGAACTGGAAGGAAGGGACTGGCAAATTGTGGAGAATTGAGCGAAACCGTTTTGTACTCCTGGAAGACAATATGGGCACTACCAATGGAATTGAGGTTAGTCCGGACGGAAAATTACTCTATGTTAACGAGTCAGTAAGCCGTACGATCTGGTCTTATTCCCTTGATAAGAAAGGGCAGATTTCCGATAAAAAAATATTTTACCAGTTCGCTGATTTCGGAATGGACGGTATGCGCTGTGATATAAAAGGGAACTTGTATGTTTGTCGCTATGGTGCAGGAAAGATAGCTGTTATAAATCCGGAGGGAACTCTGATAAAAACCGTCACTTTAAAGGGAACGAATCCGACCAATATTACTTTTGGCGGCAAAGACAACAAGCAATGTTTTGTGACCCTGGCCGATCGGGGTTGTATAGAAACTTTCACGGCTGATTTTCCTGGGCGTTAGCTTGAAACCAATCATTGAGTTTGTATATAATTTCAGGGCTTCGCCTATTTTTTTTCTGACTATTTAAACTAAAACGATTTCGGTTAAAACTGAAAGATTTGGAATGAAATCCACTATTTTTTTCTAATTTTGTGCGTCTTTTAATAAATTATGAAAAATAAGATAACAAGAATTGCACTTATGACATCGGGAGGGGATTCTCCTGGGATGAATGCGGCTATACGCTCGGTAGTAAGGTCTTGTGCATATTATAAACTGGATTGTGTTGGAATTTACAGGGGATATCAGGGATTGATCGAAGGGGATTTTATTTCTATGAATGCGAGAAGTGTTCATAACATCATAAACAAGGGAGGGACTATCCTGAAATCAGCACGTTCCAAAGAATTTATGACCGAAGAGGGAAGAAAGAAGGCCTATAACAATTTGATCGAAGCCGATATTCATGCTTTGGTGGTAATTGGTGGTGATGGTTCCTTTACAGGAGGCATGGTGTTTAATAAGGAATTTGGTTTTCCCATCATAGGAATACCCGGAACCATTGACAACGACATCTATGGAACGAATTTTACCATAGGATATGATACTGCTTTGAATACCGTAGTTGAAGTCATTGATAAGATACGTGATACTGCCAGTTCGCACAACCGTTTGTTTTTTGTGGAAGTAATGGGTCGTGATAGCGGATTTATCGCATTGCATGCAGGTATTGGTGCTGGGGCAGAAGAAATTTTAATACCGGAAGAAGATCTGGGTGTTGATAAATTATTGAATTCCCTGCAGAAAAGCAGAAGGTCAGGTAAATCGTCGAGCATTGTTGTTGTTGCAGAGGGCGATAAGTCCGGAAAAAATGTATTTGAGATTGCTTCATATATAGAAAAGCATTTACCTGAATACGAAGTGAGGGTCTCCATTTTGGGACACATGCAAAGAGGAGGATCCCCATCTTGTTATGACAGGGTACTCGCGAGCAGAATGGGTGTCAAGGCCGTTGAATTGCTTCTTGATGGCAAATCCAACCTGATGGTAGGAATTGACAACAACAATATGGTTGAAGTAGATCTCGAGCTGGCGGTGAAAGAACACCATTCCATCGACCGGGAAATTTTGAGAATTTCTGAAATAATGTCAGTATAATATTAATTTAAATAAATAAAAATGATAAAAGTAGGTATTAACGGCTTTGGAAGAATAGGAAGACTAGCTTTCAGAATTGCCACAGAAAGAAAAGATGTGCGTGTTGTAGGGATTAATGATTTGCTGGATGTTGATTATTTGGCGTACATGTTAAAATACGATTCTGTTCATGGTGAGTTTAAGGGAGATGTATCTGTTAAGGACGGAAAACTGATAGTAAATGGTAATGAAATTCGCATTACTGCAGAAAAAAATCCTGAGAACCTGAAATGGAATGAAGTTGGTGCTGAATTTGTTATTGAATGTACCGGAATCTTTACAACCATAGAAAAAGCCGGACTTCATATAGCTGGCGGGGCAAAAAAAGTTGTTATTTCTGCTCCTTCAGCTGATGCACCTATGTTCGTAATGGGTGTTAATCACAAAGAATTGAAAGCAACAGACACCGTATTTTCTAATGCATCCTGCACAACCAACTGTCTGGCACCGCTGGCAAAAGTACTGAACGATAAGTTTGGGATTACCGATGGTTTGATGACGACTATTCATGCTACCACAGCTACCCAGAAAACAGTCGACGGACCTTCTTTGAAGGACTGGAGAGGTGGAAGGGCTGCTTTGCACAATATCATCCCTTCATCAACCGGTGCAGCCAAAGCAGTGGGTAAAGTTATTCCATCCCTGAACGGAAAACTGACCGGTATGTCCTTCAGGGTACCTGTAATGGATGTATCTGTTGTTGATTTAACAGTAAACCTGACCAAAGGAGCTACCTATGCAGAAGTTTGTAAAGCCATGAAGGAAGCTTCAGAAGGAGAACTGAAAGGTATTCTGGGTTATACAGATGAAATGGTTGTATCACAGGATTTTGTAGGTGAAACCTGTACTTCAGTTTTTGATGCTGAGGCCGGAATTGCCCTTACAGATAAGTTCATCAAAGTTGTTGCCTGGTACGACAACGAATACGGTTATTCGTCAAAAATAATCGATTTGGTTGAATATGCTGCAACATTGAAATAATTGAATCACATATCTGAAGAGGCTGGATCACGTCATGTGATCCGGCCTCTTTTTTTTGTCCTTTTCACAACAGAAACCGGCTTACTTTTAAAGAATCTCAAATCACAGCCAGGACTTCAAAAAAATCCGGTCAGGTCGCTCAAAATCCGGAAAGTACATTACCGGCATTTTTTATTGGGTAATTCAGTATACAGTATGGCAAATTTGTATCTTTGATCATCATGGAAACTGTCAAAATCATTGAATGCCCACGCGATGCCATGCAAGGAATTACCTCGCGTTTTATACCTACAAAGCAAAAAATACGTTATTTGAATGCTTTGCTTAAGGTGGGTTTTGACACCATAGATTTTGGCAGTTTTGTTTCCCCGAAGGCGATCCCGCAAATGAGAGATACCGCAGAGGTTTTACGGGGTCTTGATTTGTCGGATACGCGAAGTAAATTGCTGGCAATAGTCGCAAATTTAAGAGGGGCAGAGGAGGCCTGTGCTTTTGAAGAGATAGGCTATATCGGTTATCCTTTTTCTGTTTCAGAGATCTTCCAGATGCGAAATACAGGGAAGACCATTGAAGAATCACTGGTTTTGCTGGGTCAAATACTGGAACTGGCATCGCAAAAAAATAAAGAAGTAGTGGCTTATCTTTCTATGGGATTCGGTAATCCCTATGGGGATCCCTGGAATGCGGAGATCATTTCTAAATGGGCAGAGACTTTATCCGGCCTGGGGATTAAAATCCTTTCTTTATCGGATACTGTCGGATTTGCTGATACCAAAACCATAGGATACTTGTTTTCCAATTTAATTCCAATGTATCCGCATATTGAATTTGGAGCCCATTTACATACACATCCGGACCATTGGCACGAAAAGGTAGATGCCGCCTATTCAGCGGGCTGCAAACGCTTTGACGGGGCTATTAAAGGATTTGGCGGTTGCCCCATGGCGAAAGATGAACTGACAGGCAATATGCCAACAGAAAAACTGATCACCTATTTTGCCTCAAAAAAGGTGCTGACCCAGATCAATACACTGCGCTTTGAATCAGCCTATAACGAGTCGTTGTATGTATTTGAACCTCAAATATAAACAGGTTGATTCTGAGCGGAAATACTGCCTTATTTTTGTTAAGAATAAATATTCTTTTCATTTTTTTAAGTATTGAAAAAAACCTTTGTTGGTTTTTTAAAAAGCACTATTATTGCAGCTATTATCATATGCTTTACATCCTTTATCTATACAGTAAATGAAAAACACTTATTTTGATTTAATTGATCAGAGTTTTTACTTCCCCCAGGAAGGTTTTGACCTAAAGAACGGAACACTTTCCTTTCACGGAATTTCCCTGAAATATTTGATAGATAAATACGGTACGCCATTCAGATTTATTTACCTGCCGAAAATTGGCGATCAGATCAAGAAAGCGAGAAATCTGTTTAACCGGGCTATTAAAAAGCACAATTACAAAGGGAAGTACCATTTTTGTTACTGTACGAAATGCAATCACTTTTCGCATGTGGTCTCTGAAGCACTGAAACACAATGTGAATTTGGAAACATCTTCTGCCTTCGATATTGATTTGATTTTAAATTTGCTCAAAGAAAAAAAAATAGACAAGAAAAGAGCCATTATCTGTAATGGGTATAAAACAACAGAATACCTTCAAAAAATCATATCGCTTCAGGAATCTGGATTTTCAAACATTATTGTTGTGCTGGATGGCATGAGTGAATTGGATCGGTTAACGGAGGCTGCCGGAACAAACATCATTAAAATAGGTATGCGAATGGCTATCAATGAGGAGCCGCAATCTGCATATTACACATCCCGGTTGGGAATTCGTCCGGCTGAATTGCATAATTTCTTCATGGAAAAAATCAAAAACAATCCGGTGGTAGAATTTAAAATGCTTCATTTTTTTGTTGATTCAGGGATCAAGGACAGTCTATATTATTGGGGAGAATTTCAAAAAGCTTTAAAAATTTATATCGATCTTAAAAAGGAGTGTGAGTCTCTGGATTCATTCAACCTGGGCGGAGGATTTCCCATCCGGAATAATCTGGGCTTTGAGTACGATTATGAAGCCATCATCAATGAGATCGTGCAAAATATAAAATCGGCCTGTGAGGCAGATAACATACCGGAACCTGATATTTATACTGAATTTGGAAAATACACGGTAGGAGAGAGCGGGGCAATTATTTTTAAGGTATTGGAGAAAAAAGTTCAGAATGATGCCGAGATCTGGTACCTGATCGACAACAGTTTGATGAATACCATACCGGACTCCTGGTCAATTCATGAAAAATTCATCTTATTGCCTGTGAATAAATGGAATAACGAATACAAACGTGTAAATATTGGTGGTATTAGTTGTGATCATTCCGATTATTACAATTCTGAGGACCTGAACCAGGAGATCTTGCTTCCAATGGCAGACGGAGACCAGGATGAGGAGCCGCTTTACCTCGGATTTTTTCACACCGGTGCCTATCAGGATGCCATTTCCGGTTATGGGGGAATAAAGCATTGCCTTATACCCTCACCAAAACATGTCATCATTGACAGAGATGAAAAGGGCAATATTATTGATTATGTTTACAGAAATGAACAATCATCCGAGGATATGTTTAAGATACTTGGATACAACAAATAAATTAATGCAGACAGTTCACTGAAATATTAAGGGAAACACAACTCAATGATTATGAAAAATAAGGGACCTGTGAGCGAATTTATGCTCAAGCACTACAAACACTTTAACGCTGCAGCCATGGTTGACGCGGCTAAAGGATATGAAAAACATTTGGGCGAAGGCAAAAAAATGCTGATTTCGCTGGCTGGTGCAATGAGTACTGCTGAACTGGGTATTTCTCTTGCGGAAATGATCAGGCAGGACAAGGTACAGATCATTTCCTGTACGGGCGCAAACCTGGAAGAAGATTTGATGAACCTGGTTTCGCACAGCCATTACAAACGAATACCCAATTACAGAGACCTGACCCCTGAGCAGGAATGGGAACTTCTGGAACAGGGATTGAACAGGGTAACCGATACCTGTATTCCGGAAGAGGAGGCCTTTAGAAGATTACAGAAACATATTTACGAGATTTGGAAAACGGCTGAAGAAAAAGGTGAGCGATATTTTCCCCATGAGTTCATGTTCAAAATGATAAAATCCGGAGTTCTGGAGCAATATTTTGAAATTGATCCCAAAAATAGCTGGATGCTGGCTGCAGCAGAAAAAAATCTGCCCATGATTGTACCGGGTTGGGAAGATTCAACCATGGGTAATATTTTTGCCTCTTATTGCGTTAAAGGTGAATTAAAACCAAGTACGATGAAATCCGGTATTGAGTACATGACCTTTTTGGCGGATTGGTACACTGAACAGGCCGAAGATAAGGGAATAGGATTTTTTCAGATCGGTGGCGGTATAGCCGGTGATTTCCCGATCTGTGTGGTACCCATGCTTTACCAGGATCTCGAGCGAACAGACACACCCTTCTGGAGCTATTTCTGTCAGATCAGTGATTCCACGACAAGTTATGGATCCTACTCAGGTGCAGTACCCAATGAAAAGATAACCTGGGGTAAACTGGATATCCATACACCTAAATACATTGTTGAATCGGATGCAACCATCGTTGCTCCATTAATTTTTGCTTATTTATTAAACTGGTAATTATGAGTACACAAAAGCCAAGAGTCTTTACATCGTATGATAAATTGAGTACAGAAATAAAGAACAAGCTAAAATTGAAATACCCGGAAGGCTTCAGTCATGAATTGATCAATTTTTATGATAAGGATGGTCTTAATGTAAGTGCGCTTATTTTTGAAACGGACGAAAAGATACTCCTGATCAAAATGAGCCAGACGGCAGCCGAAAAAATTATTTTTGACGATGAAGACTATGACGATGACGGCTTGTTAAAAGAGGCTGTTAAAGAAAGTCTTGAAGAAGAATTTATGGAGAATGAAGATGAGGAGACCGATGAGGATATTGATTCCGATAAGGATGATGATATGGATGATATGGATGACATGGATGATGATGAAGACGATGATGAAGAAGCAACAGAAGCAGAAGAGGATGATGAACCTTAACTGGTTTGCCTTTCTGAATTCACATAATCGATCTTGCCGCCAGCGCTGCTCCAATGATACCGGCTTCATTTTTATTTTCAGCCGGTAAAATTTCCGCTTTTGATTTTAAATGGTGCCTGAACTTGTTTAGCGTTTTACTGGGGCTTCCTCCAATAATAATGGTGTCGGGCGAAATGATCAGTTCTAAGCGGTTGAAATATTTGTTTAACCGTTTGCCCCATTTTTTGTAGCTCAATTCCTCAGCCACACGCACCGAGTCTGCAGCATATTTTTCAAAGGGCTTATTTTTATAACGCAAATGACCGAATTCAGTATTTGGAATTAATTTACCATCCAAAAATAATCCGGAGCCTATACCTGTACCCAGGGTAATAACGGCCACCAAACCCGGCTTATCTATCCCTGCACCATAGGCCATTTCTGCCATACCGGCCGCATCGGCATCATTGATCACTTTAAATGGTAATCCTGTGGCCTCCGAAAAAAGCTGCTCAACATGAACCCCGATCCAGTCATCATGTAGGTTGGAACCAACCTTGCACCGACCCTGGTAAAATGGTGTCGGAAAGCCGCATCCAACGACGCCCTTCCATTGAAAATGCTCAACAATTTCAATGATTTTCTTGCTTATGTTTTCAGGTGTTGCCGGCCTTGGAGTATCAACCCGAAACCGTTCTGCCAGCAGTTCGCCGGTATCCAGATCTACCGGAGCCCCTTTAATTCCTGTACCGCCAATATCAATACCTAAAGCATTCATCAAAAAAAATAATTAGAATCAAATATAGGTTAAATTCAGCAATAAAAAAACCCGTATGGAATTACATACGGGTACTTATATCTAAAAAATAATGCTAGAAATGAATACCAACACCAATGCCACCGGAAGAGGCCGTTCCGCCACCGAATTCTGCAATGATACCCCAGGTTTTATTTATTTTATATTCAACACCGGCATGAAGATTTATACTAAAATCGTCAGCATCGTCTTCATCACTAATAACCAAACCGGCATCTACACCACCCCAGATATCCCAGGGCTCGTTTAATTTCAACAGACTGTCAAAATAATAATCCATTCTTGCGCCTAAGGCTATATAATCAAAATCAAAAGCAAGTGTCGCAGCTGGTGAAACTGTCAAATTAGGTGCAATTGGAATCTCGTAGTGCCCGTTTATTGCAGCATTGTCGCCAAAACTAACAAAGAGGTTTAGAGCCTTGTAATCTTCCTGAGCGACGGCATCAGTTGTCGATAAAAAAATCAATGATAAAGCTAAAATTGTAAAAAGTTTTTTCATGGTTTGATTAATTAAGTTATAGCAAATATAAGTCTTATTTAAATAGAGGGAAGATCCCAGTTCATTTTTTGACGGTTATAAGGACAAAAAGGATAGAAAAATTTTAATTTGGTGTAAAAAATTGGCTCAGAAAATAAAGGGGAATAACCGATTGGTATTGTTCTTATATTCAAGATAAGAATTTCCGAATTGATCTGTTAAGATTTTTTCTTCACGGTTTATTTTTAAAAGAAATACCAGTAATAGTATCAGGAACATCAAAATATTCAGTTTCTCAGTCCTTTGGATCACGGTCGCTCCAAAAAACAACAGGATACCCAGGTACATCGGATTTCTGATCCAGCGATAAGGCCCTGATCTAATAAATTGTGCATCTTTCCTTAGCTCGGGTTGTATATTAAAGTTTCCTATTTTCAGAGCAAATACCCCCCATACAGAAATGAAGAATCCACAAAATTGAAGTATCAGCAAATACCCATCGCATAAAATCGCTTGTCCGAACAGGAAATAAGCAAAGCATAAGAATTGAAGCGTGACAAGAAATTTTGAGTACTTAGACATGATTCAAAATTGAATATTTTCACGGTCATTTTCAATTTTTTTGACCAAAAACATGACAAATGTCATACTATTTAAAATTAATCTAAATAAGCTTTGGCCAGTACATTTTAATTTATAATTTTGCCTGCGAAATTACTATTTATAATGAGTTTAAATTAAAATTAGATGGGAAAGTCGTTATTTTTTCTTTGTTTTCTTTTTTGTTTTGGGAGAATTTATGCCCAGGTTGAAAAAGTCGCTGATACCATATCGAAATCAGAAAAGACCGAGATGCTTGGTGAAATTATTCTTTCCAACAATATTCTGGGGAGTAAATTTGAGGTGAAGAACAGAACCGGTTCAGCCTATTACATTTCACCCAAAGAGTTGCAGCAATTTGGTTATATGGACATCAACAAGATCATACTGGCCGTTCCCGGCGTTACTATTGTTGAAGAAGAAGGATTTGGTCTGCGTCCGAATATTAGTATCAGGGGTACATCACCCGAAAGAAGTTCAAAAATAACCCTGATGGAAGATGGTGTTTTAATTGCCCCGGCACCGTACAGTGCCCCGGCAGCTTATTATTTTCCAACTGTAGGGCGTATAGATGCGATAGAAGTTCTGAAGGGAAGCAGTCAGGTTCAATACGGGCCATTTACAACGGGAGGGGCAATGAATCTGGTTTCAAAACAAATACCCACTGATTTTTCCGGTGACATCAGGTTTTATGCAGGTAATTATGATTCGAGAAACACAGAGGCAACCGTGGGTGATGCCGGCGAAAATCTGGGTTTTGTAGCGCAGTATTTCAACTATAATACCGATGGGTTTAAAGATCTGGACGGAGGTGGAAACACGGGTTTCGACAAAAGTGATTATTTGGGAAAAGTAAGGTTCAATACCGATTGGGATGCCAGAATTTTTCAATCGCTTACTGCCAAGGTACAATATTCTGAAGAGAATGGAAACGAAACTTACCTCGGACTTACCGATGATGATTTTAAAAAAGATCCTTACAGACGTTACCGTGCCTCATCAGAAGATAATATAGTAACAGAACACAGACAATTTCAACTGGACCATTTGATTAAACCGGTCGAAAACATATCAATAAGAACAACAGCTTATCAAAACGAATTCGCAAGGAACTGGTATAAAATCGATGATGTTACCCTGACTAAAAAGGTGAGTATTTCTGATGTTCTGGAAGATCCGGTAAAATATCAGAACGAATATCAGGCTTTATTGGGTAATAATGACACTGCGGCTGATGTTTTTGGAATAAAAGCCAACAACAGAACCTATGATTCCAGAGGAATTCAGTCTGTCGCAAATTATAGGTTTGGAAAAACGGTATTCAGTGATATTGAAGTTGGACTCAGGTATCATGAAGATGAAGAGGATCGTTTTCAATGGACAGACAGATATGGCTTCGAAAATTCGGAGTTGATACGAACCACCGTAGCCACAAAAGGTACGGAATCTAACAGGATCAACAGCGCAAAAGCGCTAGCGGCTCATATGCTTTATAAGTTGACTATTGATAATTTGACGATTACACCGGGTTTAAGGTATGAGGATATGACCTTTGAACGCCTGGATTATGGAAAATCAGATCCTGACAGAACCGGAAGCAATTTAAAGATCAGTGAAAACAAGGTGGATGTATTTATACCCGGAATAGGTGCCAATTATATTTTCAGCAATGAACTGACCCTGTTCGGAGGCATACACAAGGGTTTTGCACCTCCGGGAAGCACGGAGGGCACTGATCCTGAAAGCAGCATCAATTATGAATTGGGCAGCAGGTTCAATTTTAAAGGGCTGACCGGGGAATTTGTTGCCTATTACAATGATTATGATAACTTACTGGGGAGTGACCTGGCGGCATCAGGCGGAGAAGGAAGTCTGGACCAGTTCAATGCGGGCGAATCAGTGGTTAAGGGTGTGGAGCTTATACTTAACTATAATCTGCTGAGGGGTACCCAAAGCAAATTAAAACTTCCGGTTACTTTTTCATATACACTCACCGACGCAAAATTTCAGTCAGATTTTATTAGTGAGGTAGAAATATTTGGTGAAGTAAACAAGGGGGATCAAATTCCATATATTCCTCAAAATCAACTTAATTTAACGGCAGCGCTTGAAAATACAGTATACCAGGTAAGTCTGAGTGCCCGTTTTACTGATGAATTTCGCACCCAGGCAGGAACGGGCCCCATCCCTGAGGAATACAGAATAGGAAGTAGTTTTATTATGGATTTCGCGGCACGGTATTTTTATACACCCAGAATTACATTCTTCGCCAATATCATGAACATCCTGGATTCAGAATATGAGGTAGCCAGAACACCTTCTGGTTTAAGGCCTGGATCTCCTTTACTTTTCAATGCCGGAATTGGCTTTTCCTTCTGATCAACCGGCACTATACCATTTTTTCGAACCGTCTCACGTATACCTTGAGACGGTTTTTTTTGATCCTGTTCTATAACCGCTCTAATTACTTTGTTTAAGATTATTAAAAGGACAAAACAGATTGTTTCTCATTCCAAATTAATATTGTAAGTTTGCACGCAATTAACTCACAATTGCATATGCCTACCTCAAAAATTTTATTCGAAGGACTTACCTATGATGATGTCTTACTTGTGCCTGCATATTCAGAAGTGCTGCCAAGGGAAGTAAGTATTCAGTCCTACTTTTCAAGGAATATAATTCTGCAAACCCCGGTTGTGTCTGCTGCCATGGATACGGTCACAGAATCGGATATGGCCATAGCTATGGCCAGGGAAGGCGGGATAGGCGTCTTGCATAAAAATATGTCGGTCGAGCAGCAGGCTGCAGAAGTGAAACGAGTTAAGCGATCGGAATCAGGAATGATCATCGACCCCATAACCCTGACAAAAGACAAAACAGTTTCCGATGCAAAGTCACTGATGAAACAGTATTCCATAGGAGGTATACCGGTGATCAATGAATCCGGTGAGTTGATCGGCATTGTTACCAACAGGGACCTGCGTTTTGAGAAGGACAACAACAGGCTTATTGCCGATGTAATGACCAAAGAACATTTGGTTACAGCAAAGGAAGGAACATCATTAAAGGAAGCTGAAGTTATTCTGCAGAATAACAAGATCGAGAAATTACCGGTGGTCAATGCTTCCAATAAGTTGGTGGGTTTGATCACATTCAGAGATATTATTAAAGTGAGTGAAAATCCATATGCCAATAAAGATACCTTTGGCAGGCTTCGTGTTGCAGCCGCTATCGGAGTGAGCGGCGATGTGCTCGTAAGGGCGAAGGCCCTTGTAAAAATGGGCGTTGACGCGCTTGTAATCGATACGGCACACGGCCATTCCAAAGGGGTAATCGAATTGCTCAAAATAATAAAGAAGGAATTCCCCAGAACGGATGTCGTAGTGGGTAATATCGCTACGGGTGAAGCTGCAAAATACCTTGTTGATGCTGGTGCGGATGCAGTAAAAGTGGGTATCGGTCCGGGTTCAATTTGCACGACCCGGGTGGTAGCCGGTGTAGGATTTCCGCAGCTTTCGGCTATTATTGAAGTAGCAAAAGCCATTAAGGGAAGCGGTGTTCCGATCATTGCAGACGGGGGTATCAGATATACGGGGGATATCCCAAAAGCGATCGCAGCCGGTGCCGATTGCGTAATGCTTGGCTCGCTCCTTGCGGGTACCAAGGAATCACCGGGTGAGACCATAATTTTTGAGGGAAGAAATTTTAAATCATACAGGGGCATGGGCTCTGTTGAAGCCATGACCGCAGGATCAAAGGACCGGTATTTCCAGGATGTTGAAGAGGATATTAAGAAACTGGTTCCCGAAGGAATTGTTGGCCGGGTTCCCTATAAAGGTGAAGTTTTTGAAACGATGCACCAGTTTATCGGCGGCCTCAGAGCAGGCATGGGCTATTGCGGAAGCAAAGACATCGCTGCACATAAGGAAGCCAAATTTGTCAGGATCACTTCGTCCGGTATACGGGAAAGCCATCCGCATAATGTGACTATCACCAAAGAGGCGCCAAATTATTCTACAAGGTAATTGCCGTTTAGGATCTTTTAGGGACAGGTAATTGTTGTGAAAACAGGGTTACCGCTATTGTCAACCGTGAGTTTCCAGCAATTTCCGTTTGGTGACTTCATAATCACACCTGCATTGGCCGATTCAAGATATATATCTCCACCGGTGACCTGTAGTTGTGATTTGGGAGCAGGTGTTCCGATACCAATCTTACCATCGCTTTTAAAGCGCATTCTCTCAACACCGCCTACACCGATTTTAAAGTCGTAGTTATTGAAGCAGAATAAGAAACCATCATTGGCTCCAAACGTTGAGCCGGAACTGTTTAATCCTAAGACCATATTATTGAATATGTCATTTGTGATTGTCATTCTGGTTTGTGTTGCGGCATTTTTATTTAACAGTACGAGGTTGGAGGCATTGGTATTCGCTTCATCTGATAAGATAAAGAACTTATCATAAGCAGCAATACTTTGCTGACCTACAACCACATTGCCCTGGTCATATGAAATACCGGTGCTGTTGGTGTTGGGTTTCCAGTAATTTCCTCCGCTATTCTTTGCGTACAGGGCATAGGGAACACTCAAAAGCTGACTTGTTCCAACAGCCGTATAATTACTACCGCCTGCAGCATCAACCATAAACTCAAGATAATACGGACCCGAACCCCAGTTAATTCCGGCTATAGTTCCGGTGACTGCGGTTCCGCTGCCGATCTGTAAATTCACCATACCGTATTCATTGGTTGTGGTTGCGAAAGTTTCACTAAATACAATATTGCCGGCAGCTGATGCCTGACGGATGTTAAACTTGATCCCAACGCTTTGGTTCGCGAGTATATTTCCTCCCGAATTCCGTATAACAGCTTGATAATTAAATTGTTCAGGACTTTGTGCCCATGTCAGAAACAAAGCGAAAAAAGTGAATACTGCGGTAAGGTAAAGATTTTTCATTGTACATTTATTTTTTAATATGTTTTGTTAGGATATTGAACATTAACCCAGGGTATCATTAAAACCCGACTTAGCGAGTTCAAATCAGTTCAGCTCAGTTCTTAATAAATTTAATGGTCTTTACCAGTGAAAACTGTTTGTAAAGATTTAAAAAATATATACCAGATTTGAGCTTTGTTGTATCAATTTCATTTTTAGAATCAGTTAATTTTTGTTCTGAGACCAACTGCCCGAGGTTGTTGTATATTTTAACTTCGGTATCGATATAATCAGGCAGATCGAGATGCAAACTGTTTGGGGTTGGATTGGGATAAGCCACCACCTTGTATTGTGGGTTGAGATCATCGATTCCAAGCACAACCAGATTGGTTTGGTGAAAACCCTGAGTTACCTGAAGATTATTGCCAGCCAAACCGGAAATTGCCAGTTCTCCTAAAGTGGCACTGGCCGAAATACCACCCGCAGTGGATTGAATACCACCAGATGAAAGTACAGTCTGGCCGCATACCGTGCCTGACAAGTACAAGAGAAAAAATATAAAATAGATTGATTTCATAATAAAAATTTGAAAGTAACCCTCTTTACCAAAGGTATTAATTTTTTACAAATAAAAATGCTATTGGGAGGATATGAATAAAGTGTTGGAATAAAAAAACCTCCCGAAGGAGGTTTTGATCAATATTTTTTAAATTTCTTCTTGGGTTTATCTCCTCCTTTTGGAGCTCCTGAGAGTTCTACAATGAGGTTTCTTCCTTTGTATTCAGTGCGTTTGAAACTTTCAACAATTTTATCTGTGTAATTTTTATCTATTTCAAAAAAAGAAAAGTTGGAAAGAATTTCTATTTTTCCAATTTCTACATTTCTCAGCTTCAGATTTTCATTGATCAGGCCGATCAGATTGGCCGGATTAATTTTGTCGCGTTTTCCCAGATTGATATAGAAGCGGGAAAAATTTCCTGACCCTGAACCTGCACTGTCACGTTGCCTGGTCTTGCCATCTTCATTGATATCCTGCGTGTTTTCGTAATAGGATAAGAACTGGTTAAATTCCAAAGAAACAAACCGTTTGATCAGTTCTTCTCTGGTCAAACCATCTAATTTACTGTAGATCTGTGGCAAATAATCCTTGATCTCCTTCTCATTCACCTCAATATCATGAACCTTGTCTATTAAATTGTACAACTGGTTTTCACATACTTCTTTTCCATTGGGAACAGGTTTATACATAAACTGCTTTTTCAGGCTCTTTTCTATCGGGTCCAGCAATCTTTTTTCCTTTGGAGTAATAATGGCTATCGAAATTCCTTTTTTACCGGCCCTGCCTGTACGACCACTGCGATGCGTGTAGGACTCGATCTGATCAGGCAATTTGTAATTGATCACATGGGTAAGGTCATTTACATCGAGGCCTCGGGCAGCAACATCAGTAGCAACAAGTATCTGCAGGTGTTTCGACCTGAATTTCTGCATGACGATATCCCGCTGTGCCTGGGAAAGATCACCGTGCAGTGAATCGGCGTTATATCCGTCATTGATGAGGTTATCCGCAACATCCTGTGTTTCGCGTCTGGTTCTGCAGAACACGATACAATAGATATTCGGGTTAAGATCTGCGATGCGCTTCAGGGCATTGTAACGGTTTCTGTCAGATACCATATAATATTCATGGCTCACATCTTCTGCACCTATGTTTTTTGCGCCAGCCGATATTTCCATCGGATTTTGCATATAATTTCTGGCTATGGCCTCAACTTCCTTTGGGAAAGTAGCTGAAAACAACAAAGTCTGCTTGCTTTTTGGGGTTACTTCTAAAATCTGATCCAGCTCTTCTTTAAAACCCATGTTCAACATTTCATCAGCCTCGTCAAGAACAAGCCACTGTATGTTTTCCAATTGCAATCTTTTCCTTTTTATCAGATCAACCGTTCTTCCCGGGGTGCCTACTACTATTTGTACTCCCTTGCCCAGGGATCTGATCTGATCATCTATACTGGCTCCACCATATACTGCCAGTACTTTTAAGTTTTCAATATTTTGAGAAAAACCTTCGATACTTTTTGCGATCTGTATGGCTAGTTCACGGGTAGGGGAAAGGATAATTGCTTGTGTATCTGATGATTCGTTATCGATCATTTCCAGAATTGGCAAACCGAAAGCAGCCGTTTTACCTGTACCGGTTTGGGCAAAGGCTTTCAGGTCATTTTCGTAATTTATAATTTGAGGGATGGCGATTTCTTGTATTGGGGTTGGATGCTCGTAGCCTAGTTTTTCAAGAGCATCAAGGATATTTTGACTTAATCCTAAATTTTTAAATGATTCCATAAACGGATTTTGAATGAACTTAGATATTTGTAACTTAATGATTTACAAATAAATAATGATTTTGTTATTTTAAGAGTGCAAAAGTACTACTTATTTTCGGAAGTAAACCATCAAATGCTACTTATTAAATTCAAGCAGGCATTTTTCCAGCTGATATCTGTCGTTAAACAACAGATAACTGTTCATTACATGGCCGTTCTTTCTGACGACAACTGCTCTGGCCATATCTCCTGCAAACCAGGAAGTTAATTCACTGGCCTCGTCCATTTTGTATTGTGCGGTTTTGGGCAGCTTTTTTTCTTCAATAAATTCATGCCAATCTCCTTTCGATTTGTGCTGGTCTATTCCAACAAACAGAACATCGGGAAATTGGGCACTATAGGTTGACAAAGACTCCAGCAGCAACTCCTGATTTTCAACTTCCTTGGGCCAGAAATAAATAATAGTATTTTTGTTTTTTACCAACTTGTTTACCTCAACTTTCTGGTTATCCATGTTGTATGCCTTGAGTGAAGGAAATGCATCTCCGGTCTTTAAAAAGTTGCGCTGTTTCATCACTTGTTTGGCCTCGGCAACATATTTATTGTCGGTACAATGGGCCATAAAATAATTTTCAATTGCTGCTGTCTGTTCCTCAGTCAGATGATTTCTGGAAACAGAAGCCCAGAATCCGGAGGCGAGAAATTTATTTTTCATTTCCACATTGGTGATATTTTCGCTGACAGCCTCCATAAAATTCAATGTAAAATTCTTTTTGGACGGGTCATTCTTTTCCTTTTGATAGGCCTGGTTGTATAAAAAGGCCTCGAGATAGTAGGAATACGCGCGATAACTGAATAAGGATTCATCATTCAAATCGACTTCGTTCCTGAAATCGTAAAAACCTGTACTTACTTCCGGATGGTCATAGATGTTTTGCCCGTCCCTGTGTTTAAGGACAAAAAGCTCCTTCTTGGCATATGCTGGGTAATGAATGGCAATTTCTGCCAGTTTCTTAAAGGCATCTGAAGGATTCTCACTTTCAATGTCCAAAAATTTTTGATAGGCCTCAGACAAGTGCATAGTAGTTTCTTCTATTCTTTGGCTAAAGTCCTGTTCATTTAGTGTGTAATGGGGCTTGAATTTTTTTTCAATTTCTTCATTCTCGAGAAAAGCACCGATCAAAAAATTATTTTTTCCAGCTCCTTTCCCGCTGAAAATAATCGACTCATCAAAGTTCCAGGCATTCAGATAGAGCATCAGACTGTCCTTTGGTTCTAAAAAGATATATTGAAATTCCGGACCGTGTTTAAAAGTATATAATCCAGTACTTAAAGAATCCAGCTGAAATAAAAATTTATTCGTCGGATTAATTTTTGCCGAGTCCAGGACCTGTTCATTCTTCAATAAATAAACATAGGTCCCTTTTGGATTTGTGATCTTCCCACCAAAATAGGTTCTAGGATTTTCTTCCGCTTTTTTACAACTAATCACAGTTGGCAGAAAAGCAGTCAAAATAAAAAATTGGAAAATAAAAAGGTAGTTCTTTCTCAAATATTCCGGCCTTGACATAATAGGCAAAATTAAAGATATCATCGTTTGCGCCATGTTAATTGGTTGTTAAATATTTGATAATACTGTTGCTAAAATGACAGGGAAGGACAAATGTGCAGGGAAATATACTGTAGTTTGCCGGTAACATTATTATTAGGTAAAATCGAATGAATTGTGACTTAAATGACTACTTTTGCAAAAATTTTAAAAGATGTTATCAGTATCGAACTTATCCTTACAATTTGGGAAAAGAATCTTATTTGATGAGGTAAATACAAAGTTTACCAAAGGAAATTGTTATGGGATCATCGGAGCAAACGGTGCCGGAAAATCTACATTTCTCAAAATATTATCAGGTAAAATGGATCCTACAGCAGGGAATGTTTCCCTTGAAAAAGGAAAAAGGATGTCTGTTTTGTCACAGGATCACTACGCTTTTGACGAACACCCAGTTTTGGAAACCGTGTTGATGGGGAACAAACCTTTGTTCGATCTGAAACAGGAACTGGACCTGATCTATGCCAAGCCTGATTTTAGTGAAGAAGACGGTGTAAAGGCCGGAGAACTGGGAGGCCATTTTGAAGAAATGGGTGGCTGGTCTGCGGAGAGCAGTGCCGCCAGTTTATTGTCTTCTTTGGGAATAGGAGAAGAATTGCATTATACTTTAATGAAGGATGTCGACAGCAAAGCGAAGGTACGCGTGCTTCTTGCCCAGGCGCTTTTTGGTAATCCCGATGTGCTGATCATGGATGAGCCTACCAATGACCTGGATTTTGAGACCATAGGCTGGCTGGAGAATTTTCTTGCAAACTACGACAATACGGTCATTATCGTGTCGCACGACAGGCACTTTCTGGATGCCGTTTGCACCCATATTTCGGATATAGATTTTGGAAAGATAAACCAGTATTCAGGAAATTATTCTTTTTGGTATGAGTCAAGTCAGCTGGCTGCAAGACAAAAGGCACAGCAGAACAAGAAGGCCGAAGAAAAGAAGAAAGAGCTGGAAGAGTTTATACGGAGATTTTCTGCCAATGTAGCCAAATCAAAACAAGCTACTTCCAGAAAAAAAATGATTGAGAAATTAAATGTATCCGATATAAAACCATCGAGCAGGAGGTATCCGGCCATTATATACGACCAGGAAAGAGAAGCCGGTGATCAGATACTGCATATTGAAAATCTGAGCAAAGCCATTGATGGTACCGTACTGTTCAAGGATGTGAATATCAATCTGGCAAAAGGAGATAAAGTAGTATTGTTGTCTCGGGATTCAAGGGCGGTAACTGCTTTTTATCAGATAATTACAGGTAACGACAAGGCGGATTCCGGAACTTTTGTTTGGGGGGTGACCACCAATCAGGCTTACCTGCCTGTCGATAACGCGGCATTTTTTGAATCCGAGAACAACCTTGTTGACTGGCTGAGGCAATACGCTAAAACTGATGAAGAAAGAGAAGAAGTTTTTTTACGGGGATTTCTGGGAAAAATGTTGTTCAGCGGCGATGAAGCCCTGAAAAAATGTGCTGTCTTATCAGGTGGAGAAAAGGTGCGCTGTATGCTTTCTCGCATGATGATGAACAGGGCCAATGTGCTGCTCATCGACGAACCGACAAACCACCTCGACCTGGAGTCTATTCAGGCTTTTAACAATGCGCTGGTAAAATATAAAGGAACTGTGATTTTTTCTACCCATGACCATGAATTTGCAGAGACAGTGGCAAACCGGATTATTGAGATCACTCCTTCCG
>Ga0209079_10000172_pt1 | contig 30283 bp, 27 predicted proteins | sample PPLLaktember2015_2_FD_187259 | JGI IMG/M metagenome (GOLD analysis project Ga0209079, IMG submission 187259) | Freshwater sediment microbial communities from Prairie Pothole Lake near Jamestown, North Dakota, USA - PPLs Lake P7 Core (6) Depth... | ecosystem: Environmental > Aquatic > Freshwater... | reverse complement strand
AGGCCAACAAGGAGGCGGTTGCCAAGACCAAGCTGATCATCGGCTTCGGTTATGACCCCGCGACCCTGAAGGAACAGCGTCATCCCACGCGCGATGAACTGGACACCATCTCGACCGAATATGCCGTCATGCTGGTGCACCAGTCGGCACACTTTGGCGCGGTGAATTCCAAAGCGCTTGAGATGGTCGGCTATACGGCTGCAACGCCCGATCCGGCAGGCGGGGTCATCCGTCGGCGCGCAGGCAGCCAGGAACCCAACGGCGTGCTCGAAGAACTGGCGTTCGCGAGCCTTGCCTTCAAGCTGTTGCCTTCGATCGGCCCCAACGGCCTGCAGATCTTTGCCCGCGAGGGAGCCAAGCTGTGGGCACGCTTCGGCTACACGACTGCCGAGGAAGGAAAGGCCGTCCCCGGGGTTGCCAAGGTACTGAAATCCATTGCAGACGAAGGCGGTTTCGCGATTGACGTCGCCGCCTACTCAGATGTCCTCGCAGATCGCGATTTCATCAAGGCCAACAAAAGCGACACTTATTCCAACCGGTTCCGTATCGCCGGGGCCAAGCTGACGATCGACGGTGCGCCACAGGGCTTCACCGCGTGGCGAGACAAGCCCTACTACAAACCGGTGGGTGATTTTCCCGCCGGCTATTCGGGCTATCCGTCCGCGACCGCCGAACAGGTGATGGGCGCGGTCCAGTGGGCATCGGAAAACGGTGTCCAGATCATCAGCCACGCCAACGGCGAGCGCGCCTCCGACTTGCTGATCGCGGCCCACACCGCCGCGCAGGCGCGGCATCCGACGGCCAGCCGGCTACGCCCCGTGCTGATCCACGGCCAGTTCATGCGCAAAGACCAAGTCGACAGTTACAAACGGCTTGGCGTCATTCCCTCTCTGTTTCCGATGCACACCTTCTATTGGGGTGACTGGCATCTCGACCACACCGTTGGGCCGGAAGACGGTGCCAACATCTCCCCCACCGGGTGGGTGCGGGAGCGCGGAATGATCTTCACCAGCCACCACGATGCACCGGTGGCCTTCCCGGATTCAATGCGCGTGCTCGACGCCACCGTCACGCGCCAGAGCCGCGGAACCGGCCGGATCGTCGGCCCGCATCAGAGGGTGGACGTGATTACCGCGCTCAAGTCGATGACGATCTGGGCTGCTTACCAGAAGTTCGAGGAGAAAACGAAAGGCAGTCTCGAGGTGGGCAAGCTGGCGGATTTGGTGATCCTCTCGGCCGATCCGACTGCGGTCGACCCCACCACGATTGACCAGATCAAGGTGACAGAGACGATCAAGGAAGGCGTCACCGTCTTCAAGCTCGACGGCCAGGAGCAACGCAAGGCCGCGCTGATGTCGCGCCCGGGCAGTGATGGCAGCAATGCGTTTGCGCGCTTTCTGACGACGCAGGCCGTGTACCGCGACCTGGCGCGCGTGCCGCCGGCGCTGCGCCGGCCCGGCACCGTGCAGTTCTTCCTCAACGCGCCCCATGACCAAGCCTGCGTGCTGGCCGCTATGGACGACCTGCTAGCGGTCATGCTGGCGCCTGGGCTGAAAGGTGCGCAGGTGAACTAGCTCGCCTGAGGAGCGGATGGGGCGCCAGCGACTCGGCGCAACCTTCCGCACGTCGCGATCAGGCTACGAGCCAAGCCTGATGGCACGGCACGTTTCCGCTGTGCTGCCGGCTCCCTGCCCCGCGGCCGCGATGCGAAGGTCGATCAGTGGTCTCAGGTCGTTCACGAGATCATCCGCAGCGGCCACACTTCTTGTCTTGTGGCGGTCAATGCACTCCATCGTGGAGCAGAACGGCCGCTTCCGGCGAAATCATTGCCCAACCTGGGATTGTCCGTTCATGGCCGCGTAGCGACCTTCACTCGACGGACGCTTCGCGACCGAGGGTGTGTGAAAACTCGAAATCCTCGCGTTTTCGGGGGTCGGTTTGGTATGCCCGAAGGGTCGATCGTTGAGTAGAGAGCGATCTGAGAGGTCGAGTTCAAAGTCGCAAGTTCCGACGACGAGTTTTCACACAGCCTCGACCCATAGCGGACGATGAGACCTGCATGAGTGGGTGAGTCGAATTGGCTCTGACTCAATGCAACTCTTGATCGCCCGAGGCCGAATTCAGAATCTTGTCGAGGGACGCGTTGGAAGGAAAGCGCCGGTTGAGCGGCGTTGATCACGTACTCACGTTGGCGCAAGATCGCACGCGCCTGCATGTACGCCGCGGTCGCCAGCTCGTTTGCCCGCCTCGCGGCGACAGCGCCGACCAGAGCCCGCAAGAGCCGCCCTTGCCGACCCGCAGCGCCTGGCCTGCAGTCTCCTAATTGGCCGGCGTCGCCTCCTCCTGAATGACCCCGGTCCGCGGGCTTTGGCGCAGCGTCAGCAGGTAGGCGACCACGTCCTCGACTTCCTGCGCGCTCAGGCGCGGCGGCTCCTCGCTGCGAACGTTGTGAAACACGGGCATCGCCTTGCCCAGCTTCACCTTCGAGTAGTCCACCACGGCCAGCCGCAGCTGCGCCGGCGTCTTGCCCAAGGCGATCCCGTCAAGAATCGGCGCGCTGTTGCCGCCCTTTAATTCCTTGGTCCGGTGGCAGTTCAGGCAGTTGGCCTGTTGCTTCTGCTGCAGCAGCGCTTTCCCGCGTGCAGCCGAGCCGGGGGTCGACGTCAGCGGCTTGGGGATGCCGTCCTTGACGATCTCGAACGCATCTGCCGCGGCCGATGCCGAGCTGGTGAAGGCAAGCAGAGCCAGGGCGGCCGACGCGGCAGCCAAGGACATTACAACGCGCATAGGTGTCTCCCGAGAAGGCCCCGCGAGCGGGGCCGGGTACTGCCAGAGTCTTGAAACGGTCTAGCGATCGCCGCGCACGCGCCGATACCAGAGCGGGTGGTGATGCTTCGCCCAGCCCGCCTTGACGTCGCCGCGGATCATCGCGCGCATCGAACCGCGGATCCAGAACACCGCGGAGTAGATGTGCACCAGCATGCCGAGGAACAGCACGAACGAGGCCAGGACGTGGAGCACGCCGCTAATGCGGACGAGCGTGACCGGCATCTTCAGGTCCGGGTGGTACCAGAGGACCAGGCCCGACAGCAGCAGCAGCACGAGCGAGCCGATGATCGACCAGAACAGCATCTTCTGGCCCGCGTTGTACTTGTCGATCTCCGGCAGGTCCTCGCCCGAGTTGTTCAGCACCTCGGGCAGCCGCTTCATCCAGGCGACGTCATACGGCCGGATGATGTTGTCCTTCCAGTACCACGCCGCCATCGGCACGAACGCGACGACCATCACCAGGCCCGCCCACGGATGCAGCGTCCTTGACCAGACGCCGCCGCCGAGAGCGCCGCTGAGGAACCAGAACGCCGGGTGGAACAGCGCCAGTCCGCTCAGGGTCGCGACGATGAAGCTGAGCGCGACCAGCCAGTGCGTCACCCGCTGGGACTCGTTGTAGCGCGGCACGAACACCGGTGCCTTCATCACGGTACTCATGACTTGTCACCTCCATGGGTTGTTTCCGCGCTGTCCTCTTCCTGCGGTCCGCGCGTGAGGTAGTGGAAGAACAGGCCGAGAGCCGTGACGCCGAGACCGAGCGCGAGGACGGGCTTGGCCGCTCCGCGCCACAGGCCGACCCACGGGCTGACGGTCGGATCCTTCGGCAGGCCGTTGTACAGCTCCGGCTGGTCGCCGTGCTTCAGCACGTACATGACGTGCGTTCCGCCGACGCCCTTCGGGTTGTACAGCGCCGCGTTCTGGAACCCGCGCGCCTTCAGCTGCTCCACGCGCTTCTCGCCGTGCGCAGTCATGTCCGTGTGCGTGCCGAACGCCATGGCGCCGCTGGGACAGGTCTTCACGCACACCGGGGCCAGGCCGACTTCAAGGCGGTCGTTGCACATCGTGCACTTGTAGGCCTTGTTGTCCTTCTTGCTGATGCGCGGGATGTCGAAGGGACAGCCGGCGACGCAGTAGCCGCAGCCGATGCAGTTCGCCTGGTTGAAGTCGACCACACCGTTGGCATACTTCACGATCGCCCCCGGCGCCGGGCACGCCTTCAGGCAGCCCGGGTCCTCGCAGTGCATGCAGCTGTCCTTGCGCATCAGCCACTCGACGCGGCCGTCGGCCGTGTCGATTTCGTTGAAACGCATGACCGACCACATCTGGTCGCTCAGGTCGACGTGCCTGGCATCGTAGATACCGACCGCGTCGCCGACCTCTTCGCGCAGTTCGTTCCAGACGAAGCAGGCTGCCGTGCAGGCCTTGCAGCCGATGCACTTGGTGACGTCGATCAGCTGGGCGATCTTCTCGACGGTGTCCTTCGCCTGGGGAGGCGGGGTCGTTGTGGCGGATCTCTGAACGATGGCGTCCGAATGGATGTTCATGGTTCGTGCCCCCTCAGACCTTCTGGACGTTCACGAGGAACGCCTTGTATTCAGGGGTCTGCGACACCGCATCGGCCACCACCGGCGTCAGCAGGTTGATCATGAAGCCAGGCTTCGTGACCCCCATGAAACCCCAGTGGATCGGGATACCGACCGTGTGCACTTTCTTGCCGTCGCAATCGAGCGCCTTCAAGCGCTTGGTCAGCGCAACCGGGCACTCGATGTAACCGCGCGGACTGGACACGCGCACCATGTCGCCGTGCTTCAGGCCCTTCTCCTTCGCGAGGTCCTCGCCGATCTCCACGAACTGGCGCGGAGCCAGGATCGCGCTCGCGAGCGAGTTCTTGGTCCAGGCGTGGTAGTGCTCGGGCAGGCGGTACGTGGTCGCCGCGTACGGATACTCGTCGGCACGGCCGAACAGTTCCTTGTCCTTGCCGTATAGGCGCGCGGCCGGGTTGCTGACGACGTTCTGGTGCAGAAGGTTGCCACCCACCGGCGTCTCGAACGGCTCGTAGTGCTCGGGCAGCGGGCCGTCCGGCATGTCGGGCGAGAACAGCCGCGCCACGCCCTCCGGATTCATGATGAACGGTCCGCCGGTGTCGGGTCCGGCGTTGCCCGGGTAGTCGACGACGTCGTTGCCGACCCACGCCTTGCCGTTCCATGCGGTCAAGGGGCGCTTTGAATCCCACGGCTTCCCGGTGGCCGGGTCGAGGTTGGCGCGGTTGTACAGCACGCGGCGGTTGGCCGGCCAGGCGAAGCCCCAGCCGAGGGTATTGCCCATGCCGCTCGGGTCGCCGCCGTCGGTCCGCTTCGAGTAGTTGCCGGCCTGCGGATAGACACCGGAGTAGATCCAGTTGCCGCACGCGGTCGAGCCGTCGTCACGCAGCAGGCCGAAGCCCGGCAGGCGTTCGCCGGCCTTGAGCAGCACCTTGGTCGCGTCCTTCGGATCCGCCAGGTCCACCAGCGCCCGTCCGTTGATCTCCTGCAGGATCTCGTCGGCCGACGGGTAGGTCGGCTTGGCGTAGCCCCACGTCAGGTTGAGGATCGGGTCCGGGAACTTGCCGCCGTCCGCGCGGTACAGGTCGCGGATCTTCGAGTACAGAAGCCCGAGGATCTCGAGGTCGTTCTTGCCGTCGCCCGGCGGCTGCTGCCCGGCGTAGTGCCAGGTGATCACGCGCCCGGAATTGGTGAACGTGCCGTCGTCCTCCGCGAACAGGTTGGCGGGCAGGCGGAACACCTCGGTCTGGACCGTCGCCGGGTCGACCTTGTAGGTCTCGCCGTGGCCGTGCCAGAACTCGGAGGTCTCGGTCTTCATCGGATCGATGACGACCAGGAACTTCAGCTTCGACAGCGCGGCAATCGACTTCTTGACGTTCGGCAGGAAGAACAGCGGGTTGTAGCCCTGGGAAATCAGGCCCGTCACCTTGCCCTGGACCATGCGCTCGAAGATCGCGATCGAGTCCCACGCGCCGTTGTACTTGGGCAGCCAGTCGAAGGCGAAGTCGTTTTCCTTCGTCGCGGCGTTGCCGTACCACGCCTTGAGCAGGCTCACGACCCACTTCGGGGTGTGCTGCTTGAAGTTGACCGAGTTCGGACGCAGCGCCCTCGGCGTGGTCTTCTCGAGGAAGGTCGCGAGGGTCGCGTGCGACTCGCTTGGCGCCGCCAGGTAGCCCGGCAGGTTGGCGCCGAACGGGTTCATGTCGGTCGCGCCCTGCACGTTGGTGTGGCCGCGCAGCGCGTTGACGCCGCCGCCGGCACGACCGATGTTGCCCAGCATCAGCTGGATCATCGCCATCGTGCGGATGTTCTGCGAGCCGTGCGAGTGCTGGGTCCAGCCGAGCGCGTACATGATCGTCATGACCTTGCCCGCGTTGGCGGTCGCCGCGATCTCCTCGCACACCTTCAGGAACTGCTCCTTCGGCGTGCCGCAGATCTTGTTGACGACTTCCGGCGTGTAGCGCTCGTAGTGCGCCTTCAGCAACTGCCACACGCAGCGCGGGTGCTGCAGCGTCTCGTCGACGACCGCGTAGCCGTCCTTGCCGAGTTCGTACTGCCAGGTCGCCCGGTCGTAGCTGCGCTTCTCGGCGTTGTAGCCGGAGAACAGCCCGTCCTCGAACTTGTAGTCCTCGCGCATCACGTAGCCCACGTTGGTGTAGGCCTTGACGTAATCCCAGTGGATCTTGTCGTTCGCGATGAGGTAGCGAATGACGCCGCCGAGGAAGGCGATGTCGGTGCCCGGACGGATCGGCGCGTAGAAGTCGGCCACCGCGGCCGACTGCGTGAAGCGCGGGTCGACCACAACGAGCTTCGCATTGCGGGTCTGTATCGCTTCCATGACGTACTTGAATCCGCATGGATGCGCGGCGGCGGCGTTGCCGCCCATGATCAGCACGAGGTCGGCGTGCTTGATGTCGTTCCAGTGGTTCGTCATCGAACCACGCCCGAACGTCGGAGCCAGACTGGCTACCGTCGGGGCGTGTCAGAGACGAGCGGGCATGTCGAGGGCCATCAGGCCCATCGCACGCCCAGTCTTCACGGAGAGATAGCTCGATTCGTTGGAGAACGAAGGCGACGACAGCCACGCCATCGTGGGCCAGCGGTTGACCGTAACTCCGGCGTCGTTCTTCTCGACGAAGTTGGCGTCGCGATCCGTCTTCATGAGCTTGGCGATGCGGGTGATCGCCTCGTCCCAGCTGATCTTCTTCCACTCGCTCGCACCAGGTTCCCGGACCTCGGGCGTGGTGCAGCGGTTGACCGAGTTCACCAGGTCGATCAGCGACGCACCCTTCGCGCACAGCGTCCCGCGGCTGACCGGGTGATCCGGATCGCCCTCAATGTGCACGATGTGCTGCTTCACGTTCTTCGAACGGTCGCCCATCGAATACATGATCACGCCGCAGTTGACGGAGCAGTACGGACAAGTGTTGCGTGACTCTGTGGTGCGTGCGAGCCGGAAGCTTCGAGTCTCCGCGGCCGCGGTGCTTGGCGCGAGGCCGAGCCCGACGGCGGAGGACGATGCCAAGCCCGCGGCACTGACCCGGAAGAACTGCCTCCGGTTCATAGGCGCGTTCATCGACGATTTCTCCATTGGATGGTTCCGATCCCTGCCCGAAGGGCCGGGGCGTCCGCATACTCCTGCCCCGGCGTCGTCCCGCCGTTAACTTGAGTCAAGGCGGCAAAAGCGGCCCTCGCCTCGTTTCGCGTTTCATGACGCAAATCATGATTCCGCATGGCGGGAAAGCGATGCGCGCCACATAGTTTCGGGACAGGGATCAAACGCTCATGGACTGGCACTCATGCCGGCACCCAGCAGTCGCTCCTTGATAGCGATCTGCACGTTGGTGCCGTCGCGGCACTTCTGGGCTATGCCGACATAAGTCCTTCACGCGCGCCTTTCGTCGCTAGAGCGGATCTGCGCCAGCTGAGTGGCGCGCAGAAGTGCGACCAAGTCGCGCCCCAAGCGACGGAATCCGCAATAGGGGCGGATTGACTGCACGATCGGTCATCACTGAGGCGCAAGGACCGCTATCGAGCGTCGTCCACTCGGTGTAAACGGACCGCTTCTGGCCGATTGCGGTCGCGCTGCGGGGATGCGACGGTTACGCTGTACGCCAATCTTCGGCCGATCAACTGCACCCACCATCAGCGCCCGGAGCAAACTGACATGAGCTGGAAGACCGCCCACCGATCCTTCTACTACAAGGGTGCCCCGGAGCCGGAAGATCTGGATCTGAAGCCAAAGGAGACCGCCATGCTCTGCATCGACGTGCAGAACTATGGCATGGCTCCCAGGGAGGACCCGTCAGAGCAGACCCGCTGGCAGCCCTTCTTCGACCGCATGAACAACACCGTGATACCCAACATACGCGCGCTGCAGGATGGCTGCCGCGCGCGGGGCATGGACGTCATCCACGCGCGCATCGCCTGCCTTCTGGAGGATGGTCGAGACCGCTCCCTGAGCCAGAAGATGCCTGGCTGGAACAACCTGCTCATGCCCACGAGTGCGGAGGAATCCCAGATCGTCTCCGAGCTGGCCCCCCACCCGGGCGAAATCGTCGTCACCAAGACCACGGACAGCGCGCTCACCGGCACCAACCTGCGCCTGGTGCTGGCCAACATGGGCATTCGTAACCTGCTGGTGACCGGGATCTACACTGATCAATGCGTCTCGTCCACGGTCCGCAGCCTGGCGGACGAGAGCTTCCAGGTGGTCGTGGTCGAGGACTGCTGCGCCGCGGGCACGGACGAGCTGCATCGCAGGGAACTGGAGATCATCAACATGATCTACTGCCACGTGCTTTCGAGCGCAGAGCTGAGGGAACTCATGCGATGGGAGTGAACCGTCGGTCAGAAGCATGCGGTGTGTCTGCAGGACGATGAATGCGGTTGTCCGAGGCTGACCCCTTGGGTGACCGGAATGGGGTCGGTCTGGCCCATCCGGCCTTCAGCGTTGCGGTCGTAGAACCCTTTGGTGCCAAGGGCCGCACTGCACCGACTCGGAAAGCGGTGGATTGTGCTCAAAAGCAAAGCCCCGCCATGCGGGGCTTTGACGGGCAGGCGATTGGCTACTTGAGCCTGGCGGCCTCGATTTGCGCCTTGGCGCCGAATCCGAGTGACACCGGGAACGACACCTGGTGGCCACGGGTCGTGATGTTGTCGTCGTGCACCGCGAACGAGAAGTTATAGGTCTTGCCGGCCGTCAGCGCCTTGTCGTCCGGATTCTTCAGGTTCAGCGGACGCGCCCACACGACGGTCCACATGCCGTCTTTCCACTCACCTTTGACCTGCTTGTTGTCGGTGGTCGATCCGGACGCATCTTCGCGGCTGACGACGTACTGCGGCAGCATGTCGCCCTCCTTCCAGCCGGCATTCGGATCGAAGGGCACTGCATTGTGCTCACGCACCAGTGCCGTCGGCATCTTGCGGATGTCCTCGAACGCCAGCGCCTTCTTGCCGGCCTTCTTCGCGTCGTACATGAACTTCGGCTGCTTGGTGGCCGCGTCCAGATTCGACGAGAAGATGTTCTTGCCGGCATCGAAGTTGCGCCACTCGAGCACGTAACCGTCGTCGGCCATGCCGATCGGGTTCGAGCGGTTTGCACGCCACTGGATCAGGTCCAGAAACTCGCCGGCCTCCTTCATCTTGGCGATCTCCTCGACGCTCTTGCCCTTGTCCCACGACGCCAGTGCGTCAGTGCGGGTCGACGGCAGAAACTTGCGCACGTCGTTGCGCTTGATCGCCTGGTAGAACGGATTCGCCTTGACGGCATCAGCGGTCGGCTGGTTCGGCGCGTCGCGCTGGCCGTTATGGCAGGTGAGCCAGCAGCCCTGGCTGGCGAAACCGGGGACTTTGCCGTCATCGATCATCATCGACAACCGGTCTTCGTAGACCGGCGGCATTTCACCCTTCCGGACGTTGGCGCTGAGCCTGGGGCCGCCGTTGAGCTTCCACTCCTTGCCGTCGAAGCGATACATCGGATACGCCTCGCCGGGGTACGGGTTCTTCGTTTTCCACTGGAACCGGAAGTAGGCAAACTCGTCGTCGTACGCGACCTGGAGTGTCAGCGGCAACACGCCGTTCTTGCCCTCGGGCGCGGCAGGCTCCAGCGGGCCGGCCTTGACCAGCTTGTTGCCGAGCTTCTCTTCCTGCCCTTTGTGACAGGCCACGCACGGAGCACCGCTGGCCATCGTCGGTGCACCGGGATGCGCCGCGCTGCGCAGCCACTGGTAGGTCGACTGCCCCGGATAGAAGAGTGTCAACGTCTGCGACGGAACCGCGCTCCAGTTGATGGTTGCCGGGTCGGCTGCCCAGGCCGTGCCGGCACCAAGGAGCCCCAGTGCTGCCGTAATCGCCGTTCCTAGTCGTTTATTCATTGTGTTGCTCCTGAACTCCAATGGTTACAACTGCGTTGCGGGCACGACGTTAGAAGTACAGTGCGGCCGGCACCCGCCCAGCCGCCAGCCGTGTCCGTCAACGCGCCATCGCCCGGCCCAGGAACTGCCGTACCAACGGCCATCGCAGGCAAGTCCTTCATGAACGCTCCCAAGTCAAAGACGACGAAACAAAGGAGCACCTCGGCAACCAGCGCGTGAATTGAAGGGCCCTCACGCGCGAGGCAATTCCGGTCGGCGCGGGTCAAGCGTCGAGGATGGCCTTACGTGCTACAGAGCCATCCGCTGCAGATGAGTGAAGACGTCGGCATCCGTACCGTTCGCTGACCATAGGATCGACTTGTGGTCGCGGTCTGTTCGGCACCGAACAGAACGCCGCGGGGTTTCGCCTCTGCTGTCACCCTGGTGGCGACGAGCCGAGTCGGTTCAGGCGCCGACAGCGTCGAAAGTGCGATAGCTCTTGCCGCCGGTCACACATGAAGCGATCGTCAGTAGAAAGGCCGGGACGAGCCGACGCATTGTCGGGACTTGGCATCTGCCAATCACGTCGGCTTTGCGGTTGATCCGCCCAGCTATCACAGAGTCTGGTCTTGGCCGCGTAGCGACCTTGACTCGCCGGACGCTTCGCGACCCCAAGGGGCCTCCTAGCCTGGTGAAAGAGGCCGTACGATTCACGCCGCGGTCGGCGATTGGCGCCGAACGACCGCTTTCGGCGGGTCTCCCAAAGGACGGTCCTTGATGCCCTCCCACCCTGTCCTCGATCGCATTCACGAAGCCGATCGCTTGATCGTTTCGGAAGCCTTCGAATCTCTCATGGATCACTACACCGAGGACGCTGTTCTTATTCTTGAACCCGGCCGAGAAGTGCGAGGACGTGGGGCGATCCTCGAAGCGATGAGGAGGATCGCTTCCTACTTCGCCCACGGGCTGAAAGTCACGCAGCAGCAGATGCAGCTGCTGGAAGCCGGTGATACGGCCTTGGTGCTGGCAAGGACGCTCGTGTCAGCTCCTGGCAGGGCTGACGACCTTCGTGAGGCCACCTACATCTATCGTCGCGAGGCCGATGGACAGTGGCGGTGCTGCATCGATAACTCGTACGGTCACCGCGTTCTGGACTAGAGGGCCTCGTTCCCGGGACGACCGCTGCTGGCCGCTCAGAGCCTATCCCTGCTGGTCAAACAGCCACTGCCGATCGCACTTGGCCAATACGTCGTCGTATGGTTCAAATCCGAACCGTCTGTAGAAGCCCTGGACTTGCTGATCGGCAACGAGCATGACGCGCCAAACCTTCAACTCGGGAAGTACTCGCGCCATCAACTCCTTGCCGATTCCGCGCCCCTGATACTCAGGATGCACCGCGACGTCGTACACAAAGGCGTGGTACTCGCCGTCAGTGATGACTCGGCAGGCGCCTATCAGACGATCGCGTGCCGTCGCCATACGGACGATAGAGCTGTTCTTGAACGCTCTGAGAATCTTGTCGCCGGCACGGCCTCCGAGACCAGCAGCCCGGAACAGTTCCTCCAGTGCTGCCGCCGTGACCCCCTCGCAGTCTGCTTGGTAGTCGATGTTGCTCATCGGCACTATCGCCTGCGCCCAGTGTATGGAATCGAGTCAGCTATGAGGCGATTCTGCTGCCCTGTTGCCAGGACAGCAATTGGCCGGTAAGCGAACTTCCCTCGTTGGTCGCTTCGCGACCCTTTGCTGACGCTTGCCGCCGCGCTAGGGGCGTCGGCTCAGCAGCGAATTGCGGTCATTGAGCGCAAACTAAGCGCGCTCGGGTAAGGCCCCTTGGATGGTGGCAATAAGCAGCCTCATATCCGCACCAGGATTGGCCGCCACGTTGCGCAACCACTTACGACCCGCGATTGAGGTTGTAGACGTGGAACCAACGGGCAACTTGTGCAGCACTTGGTCAAACGAGGTTTCTTTCTTTGGGCGCCAGACCACAATGCCAGTTTGCGGTTCCGAATAGATCTCAAGGCGCTCGTCAGCAGTCACAAAGTCCCTCAAGCTGCCCGCAAGATCCATGCAGTGCTCAATGCGCCGTGCAACTCCTTGATGCCCCCAAGCAAGCAGCGTTGCCAAAAGGGACGTGGCGGATGCACCATGAGAGCCAAGCACTCCAACATTGGGGGTGGCCAGATAGGCTCCACCGAAGCTAACTGCCGCATGGGCTTCGTCGGTGTTTCTGAATAGGACAAGCGCAGACTCTTTGGGTTGGAAAAGCCATTTGTGCGCCGATACGGAGACAGAGTCCGCCAAGTCGATTCCGGCCAATAAATCGGCGTACTTACTAAGTCGCAATGGACCTGCCCAGGCAGCATCAACATGGGTCCAAGCTGCCCTACTAGCCAAGCCAATAGGGTCTACAGCACCTGTACTGGTTGCACCCGCAGTGAGCACCAAGGCGGACTTGCGCAAGTCGGTGGGCAACTGCGCAGCATCCATCGAACCATGGGCGTCCATGGGTACGCTCGTGTACTTGAGCCCCAAGATATGAGCCGCTTTTGCAACGGAGAGATGCGCTCCCTCTGATGCAATCACCTCCGTAACGCCTGCGCACTCTCGCGCGGACCACAAAGCGGTCAAATTAGCTACTGTCGAACCCGGCGTCATGTGTCCACCGTTCATGCCGAAAAACGGTGCGAGCCATGCCACGACCTGTTGTTCCATTCGGCGAGCGACTGGGGCGGTGGCGGGGTGAAGTAGGTTTTGGTTGAGCGACGCGTTCCAAAGCGTCACTGCCCAAGTTATCCACGGGGTGGGCGGGTCCATGTGGGCAAATGATGTAGCCGCACCCAAACGCGCGGCGCCGCCCAGAATGCTCGGTGCCAGCGCGTTAAGTGCAGCCGTGGAACCCATCCCGTCTTGTGGCAGTTCTGTAGGCAGGGCAAGACCTTCGACGTTACTGAAATCACGACTCATCAAATCGACGGCCTGACGTAACCCGTCCGAGTCGACGGAGAATTCCTTGTCCATGCTGCTTACCTCAATTGCTATCTGAAATCCAGTTTAGCCGCTCACAAATAGGCTCGGGCGTGCACGGGTTCAACGACCGCAATCAGCCTGGTGCTGTCGGCCGCCCGGCGGCCTCGAAGGTCAGCAGATGGCCGGTTAGCGTCCTTTCCCCTCGGGACGCTTCACGACCCAAACCCGCCATCGACACAATCGGAAAGCAGCCACGAAAGTCGCGTCGCGAGCTGACGTTCGACCCATTGGCGAGCTAGTTGGACCGGTAGAGCGATCCAGCACCCCTGACTCAATCCGACGTGCGGAACGAAGTCGAGCAAGCTGCCGCACGCTGCCGTACAGTGCCGGCCGATGGCACGCCTTGTCCGCCCCCTGCCAGTCCTCGCGTCTTGCCTGCTCCTGGCCGTCGCGGCGTCGGTGTTCGCGCAGCCCGGTGTGACAGCGGCAGTCGAGCGTACAGCGCAGGTGCTGGTCATTACCGGCAGTGACCCCTATCTGCCCGGCTTCGCGCTCATCGACCGCGGCATGCGCACCAGCGTTGCAGGCTCGACTCGGCGGCATGTGCACTGGCTGTACGAGTCCGTCGATACCGCTCGCTTCGGTGGCACGCCCGGCCCGGAAGTCGCCGAGCTTTACGCCCGCAAGTACCGGGACACCCGGATTGATGTTGTCGTGCTTGTCACCGAGCCGGCCGCCGAGTTCTACCTGCGCTATCGCGACCGGTTGTGGCCGCACGCGCCGGTCGTGGTGCACACGGTGTCGCCCGCGTTTGCCGAGCAACTTCCGCCGGCGCCGTGGCTTACCGGCCTGACCACGCGCGAGGACGCCGCGGGCACCCTGCGCATCGCGCAGGCATTGCAGCCCGACGCGCGCCGCGTACTGGTGGTCGGCGGTGTTGCGCCGTTCGACATGCAACAGTTCGACCGGGTGCGCGAGGCCGCACCGCAGTTCGACCGCCTCGGCTTCGAGTACGTGGCCGGTCCGTCGCTGGCTACCATTGCGGAACGCCTCGCGACCGAAACGCGGGACACGATCGTGTACTACACGACGTTGTTCCGGGATGCCTCCGGCGACATGTACGTGCCGCGCGACGCGCTCGAGGTCATGGTCAGGAGCAGCGCAGCACCCATCTACGGCACGTTCGATTCCCAGATGGGATATGGCATCGCGGCCGGCTCGATGGAGCCGTTCGGCGAGCGTGGCGAGCGCGTCGGCGCGCTTGTCGTCCGTGCCCTGCAGGGGGAGGCCTTGCCGCCGATCGCCACGGTGGCCGCGTCGCGCTGTATCGTCGACGCGCGGCAACTGAAGCGCTACGGCATTCCATCTCGACGCGTGCCGGAGGACTGCGAAGTGCGCTTCGTCGAAGCATCGCCGCTGCGGCAGTATTGGTGGCAGGCGCTGCTCGTGGCCGGCGTCATCGCGGCGCAGGCGGTTCTGATTGCCCAGCTAATGCTGCAAAGGCGCCAACGCCGGCTTGCGGAGTTGCGGCTGCAGGAGAACCGGTCCCAGCTCCTTCATGCCTCGCGCCTCGCCGTAGCCGGGGAACTCACGGCATCGATTGCCCACGAGATCAATCAGCCCCTTGGCGCGATTCTCTCCAACGCGCAGGCGGCGGAGATGCTGATCGACTCCGGGCGCGGCGCGCCCGCCGAGCTGCTGCAGATCCTGCGCGACATCCGCAATGACGACCTTCGCGCGAGCCAAGTCATCAAGCGGTTGCGCGCGCTGCTCGCGCGCCATGAAGTGGAGTTGGCGCCCTGCAACCTCAACCAGATCGCCGGGGATGCGGTGGCCATCCTGCGTGGAGAGGCGCGGCGGCGCGGCGTCACGCTCGAATTTGCGCCGGATGCCCGGGCCCCCGATGTACGCGGCGATCCGGTGCAACTGCAGCAGGTGATCATCGCGCTGGCGCTGAACGCCTTCGACGCGAGCGCCGACCTGCCGGAGGGCGAACGGCGCGTGCGGATCGGCACCGGCGACGCGGGGGACGACGTCGCGCTGGCGGTGCGGGACTTCGGCGCGGGCATCGCGGAATCCGATCTACCCCGCGTTTTCGACTCGTTCTTCACGACCAAGGATCAGGGCATGGGGCTCGGGCTGTCGATCGCCCGCACGATCGTCGACTCGCACGGCGGTAGCATATCGGTCGCCAATGCGGAGCCCGGGGCCGAGTTCCGTGTCGCGCTGCCGCGGGTGGCGCAAGCCTCCGCCCTGCATGACCCGAAGGCAACGTGACCGAACCCATCATCCACATCGTTGACGACGACGAGTCGCTGCGCAGCGCCTTGCAGCGGCTGCTTGCCGTCGCCGGCTACCGTGTACGGACGTATGGCTCCGCGGGCGAGTTCCTGCTTGACCCGCCCCGCGATTCGCCGGGCTGCCTGCTGCTCGACCTGCGCATGCCCGGGCCGTCGGGACTGGATCTGCAGGAAGCACTGGAGCGCCAGGGTTTGCTGCTGCCCGTGGTCTTTTTGACCGGACACGGCGACCTCAAGGCCGGCGTGCGCGCGATGAAGGCCGGCGCCGTGGACTTCCTGACGAAGCCGGTCGAGCGCGACACCCTGCTCGCCGCCGTCGCCCGCGCGCTGCAAGCGGATGTCGAGCGGCGCACGGCACGCTCGGCCGATCACGCCCTGCGCCGCCGATTGGACTCGCTGACGCCGCGAGAGCGCGAAGTGTTCGACCGCGTCGCCGCTGGCCGGCTGAACAAGCAGATCGCCGACGACCTTGGCATCGCGGAGCGGACGGTCAAGGCGCAACGTGCCAGCGTGATGGCCAAGCTGGGCGCGAGTACCGCGGCGGACCTCGGCCGCATCGCCGCCGAGCTGCGACGCCTCGGCACCTGAAGCTTCGCTGCACCAAGGGGCAGAGCCGCCTGCCCCGCAGCACGATGCCGCCCTCAGCCGGCCGGACGCACCATCTGGTGCAATGGCCGCATCTCACGAACATCCTGATCTGGTCCAGCGCCACGGCCGCGTGGTGATCCTGGTGGAGGACGACGCCGGACTGCGCGCCGCCCTCGAGCGCATGTTGCGTACGGCCGGGTTCGAAGCGCAGGCATACGCCGACGCGGAGGCCGCGCTCGCCGATCGCACCGTCGACTGGGCCGATTGCATGGTCATCGACGCCGGGCTGCCCGCACTCTCCGGCTTCGATCTTCTGCAACGGCTCCGCGATCGGGGCGTGACCGCCCCCGCCGTCGTCATTTCGGCGCAAGACGAACAACGCCTGCGCCGCGAAGCCGAGCGCCGCGGCGTGACGCACTTTCTGGCCAAGCCCTTTCTCGGCAGCGCTCTGCTCCGACTGCTCGACGGCGTGATCGGCAACCGCGCCGCGGGCAGCGGGATCCGCCTGTCCTGACGCGCCCATCGCGGCCGCATTGCCCCAAAGGGCATGCCTGTCTGCATCAACTGCCGATGTGCGCGCGCCGGCGCACGACCACCATCGTTCCGAGCGATTGCGCAGCACGGGGCTCGTCTGCCCGCGCGACCGAGAGCGCATCGCTGGACGCCGATCGCCGGCGCCTGGGTGGGGTAAGCAGTCGACGAACACAACGAGAGGAGTCCGCCAGCATGGCAAAGACCACTGCGACCAAGTCAAAGCGCAAGCCGAACTTCCTGATTCTGTGGGGAGACGACATCGGGCAGTCCAACATCAGCGCGTTCAGCAACGGATTGATGGGCTACCGCACGCCCAACATCGACCGCATCGCCGCCGAGGGCGTGCTGTTCACCGACTACTACGCCGAGCAGAGCTGCACCGCGGGCCGCGCTTCGTTCATCACCGGCCAGTGCGGGCTGCGCACGGGTCTCACCAAGGTCGGATTGCCGGGCGCGCCGCTGGGCATGGCCGCCGAGGATCCGAACATCCCGGAGTTGCTCAAGCCGCATGGATACGTCACCGGGCAGTTCGGCAAGAACCACTTCGGCGACCGTGACGAGCACCTGCCCACGATGCACGGCTTCGACGAGTTCTTCGGCAACCTGTACCACCTAAACGCCGAAGAGGAGCCCGAGAACGCCGATTACCCCGATCCCAAGGAGTTCCCCGAGTTCCGCAAGAAGTACGGGCCACGCGGCGTGATGCACTGCTGGGCCGACGGCAAGGGCGGGCAGAAGATCACCAACACCGGGCCGCTCACCAAGGAGCGGATGAAGACGATCGACCAGGAGTTCCTCAAGGGGGCCAAGCGCTTCATCAAGGCGGCTGCGAAGGAGGACAAGCCGTTCTTCGTGTGGTTCAACACCTCGCACATGCACTTCCGCACGCACATCGAGGACCGCATCCGCGGCCAGGCCGGACGCTGGCAGTCGGAGTATCACGACTGCATGGTCGAGCACGACAAGCACATCGGCGAGATGCTCGACCTCCTAGACGAGCTGGGCATCGCCGACAACACCATGGTGATGTACAGCACCGACAACGGACCGCACATGAACACCTGGCCGGATGCCGGGATGACTCCGTTCCGCAACGAGAAGAACTCCATGTGGGAAGGCGCGTTCCGCGTGCCGGCCATGGTCCGCTGGCCTGGCGTCATCAAGCCCGGCACGGTCAGCAACGAGATCGTCAGCCACCTCGACTGGCTGCCGACCATCCTCGACGGCGCCGGCGATCCGGACGTCAAGGAAAAGCTGAAGAAGGGGCTCAAGGCCGGGCGCAAGACCTTCAAGGTGCACCTGGACGGCCACAGCCTGATGCCGTACTTCACCGGCAAGACCGCCAAGCATGCGCGCAAGGGCTTCCTGTACTTCACCGACGACGGCGACCTTGCATGCCTGCGGTACGACAACTGGAAGTTCGTGTTCCTCGAGCAGCGCTGCCGCGGAACCCTGCAGGTCTGGGCAGAGCCGATGGTGCCCTTGCGTCTGCCCAAGATCTTCAACCTGCGCACGGATCCGTACGAGCGCGCCGACATCACTTCAAACACGTACTACGACTGGATGATCGATCGCGCGTACATGCTGGTGCCGGCGCAGTCGCTGGTGGGCGAGTTCCTGGCCACGTTCAAGCAGTTTCCGCCACGGCAGAAGGCGGCGAGCTTCAGCGTGGACCAGGTGATGGAGAAGATGGCCGAGGGCGCCGGAGGCGCCGGGCACTAGTCGAGTGGGCGGCCGCCGCGGCGGCCGCCCCGACGTGCACGCTCAGATGCAATCGCCCGCCTCACCCCGGCTCGACGCGGCCGTTGCCGCCAAGGCGCCACCGCGCTTTCACCTGCTCGCCAAGCCCTCGGGCTCGACCTGCAACATCGACTGCAAGTACTGCTTCTTCCTGTCCAAGGAGGCGCTGTACCCGGACGAGAAACACCGGATGTCTCCGGCAACCCTGGAGACTTACCTGAAGCAACTGCTCGAGTCCCACCGCACGCCGGAAGTCACGGTCGCATGGCAGGGCGGCGAGCCGACGCTGATGGGCCTCGACTTCTTCCGCCGCGCGGTGGCGATCGTCGAGCGCCACCGCCGCGCGGGCCAGGTCGTCCAGCACACGTTCCAGACGAACGGGGTGGCGCTGGATGACGACTGGTGCGCGTTCTTCAAGGAGCACGGCTTTCTCGTCGGCCTCTCGGTCGACGGCCCGCGGGACCTGCACGACACCTACCGCGTCACGCGCAATGGCAAGGGCACCTTCGACCTGGTCATGCAGGCCTGGCGCCGCCTACGTGCTCACGGCGTGGAGTGCAACGTCCTGTGCACCGTGAACGCCGCGAACCAAGACCACGGCCGCCGCGTCTACCAGTTCTTCCGCGACGAACTTGGCGCAGCTTGGATCCAGTTCATCCCGATCGTCGAGCGCGCCACCGCGGAGACGATCGACATAGCGAACCTCGGCTGGAGCGCCGGCCCGCGGGCCAAGCGGCTTCTCTACACGCAAACGGGCTCGCTCGTTACCAAGCGCTCCGTGGGCGGCGAGCAATACGGGCGCTTCCTCGTCGACGTGTTCGAGGAATGGGTGCGGCGCGACATCGGCCGCGTCTACGTGCAGATGTTCGACGTCACGCTCGAGGCCTACTTCGGACGCCACCTCTTGTGCATCCACGCGCCCACCTGCGGGTACGGCCCGGCCCTCGAGCACAACGGTGATCTGTACGCCTGCGATCACTTCGTCGAGCCTCGTTTCAAGCTCGGCAACATCCACGAGACGCACATGCTGGAAATGGTTGCGTCGCCCCGCCAGCGGGCGTTCGGCCAGAGCAAGCGCGACTCGCTGACGCGACAATGCCAGCAATGCGACGTGCGCCCGCTGTGCAACGGCGGCTGCCCGAAGGACCGGTTCGGTGCCTCGGACGACGGACAACCGGGGCATAACTACCTGTGTGCGGGGCTGCATCTCTTCTACACACACACCCGCCCGGCGATGCAGGCCATGGGACAGCTTCACCAGAGCGGACGCGCCCCCGCGGAAGCCATGCAGTGGATCGCTGCGCAGGACCGCCAGCGCGGCCCGCAGGCGCCGTGCAGTTGCGGCAGTGGCCGCGCACTCGGCGATTGCCATGGCAGCCGGCGAGCCGCATCGGCGGACGGACTGCCGCGCGCGACTGCCGGTACTGGCGCCTAGCGCTGCCGACCGGCGCCGTGCCTGCCCCAAAGGGCAGGGTGCGCTGCACCGGGTGACGATGTGTCGGCCGCTTGAATCCAGAAGGATGCAGCCTGTCCGTCGCGCCCTTTGCGGCGGAACACACATTCACGAGGGAACCGCATGAATTGGAACAGACACATCGCCCGACTCGGCGCACCGCTGCTTGCGGCGCTTGTCGCGGCGCCCGGATGGGCACAGCAGCCAGCGACGGCCGCACCCGCCCAGGCGGCGGTCAACCCGGTTGCGCCCGAAGCGATCCAGGCGCTGAAGACCATGGGGACATACCTGCAGACCCTGCAGCGCTTCTCCGTGACCACGCGGGTCACCGGTGAGCGCGTGCTGGCGGACGGCCAGAAGCTGCAGCACTCTGCCAAGGCCGCGATGGACGTGGCGCGGCCGAACCGCCTGCGCGCCCGCATCACCACGCCGCGCGGGGATCGCGAACTGATCTTCAACGGCAAGGTAGCGGCGCTGTACACGCCGGCGCAGAAGTACTACTCGAGCGCGGAGCTGGACGACACAGTGACCGGCCTGGTGCGACGCCTGCAACAGCGTTACGGCATCGAAGTGCCGCTTGCCGACCTCTTCCTGTGGGGCACCCCGGATGCGCCGCTGGATGGGTTCGAATCCGCTATGAACGCCGGCCAGGACTTCGTTGGGGACGACCTGTGCGACCACTATGCGTTCCGGCAGGGTTCGCTCGACTGGCAGGTGTGGATCAAGGCCGGCAGCCAACCGCTGCCGCGCCGATTGGTGATCACGAACCGCGCCGACGACGCGCGCCCGCAGTCGGTTTCGGTGATCGAATGGAACCTCAAACCGGCGTTCAAGGACGCGATCTTCACGTTCGTGCCGCCGCCCGGCGCGCAGCGCGTCGAACTGGTTCCGCTGAAGACTCGATAGAGGAGCACTCGAATGACGACCCTGATCCGACTGCTCGCGGTAGCGCTGACCGGCGCGCTCCTCGCGACCGTAGTGCAGCCCGCGGCTGAAGCGGCTGGCGACAAGCGTGGTGGTGGCGCCCGGGCCGGCGGCGGTGGCGGTGCCAAGGCCAAGCCGCAGGTCAACAACAACAACCGTGACGCACGCTCGAACAACGTCCGCAGTACCAGCGTGAGCAACGTGAACAACAACGTCAACGTCAACAGGAACGTCAACGTGAACGTCGACGCCGACCGGCGCGGCTGTTGCAACAACGGCTGGGACAACGACTATCACCCGGTCGCCACGGCAGCGGCGGTCACGGCGACCGTCGCGGTCACCTCGGCGGTGATCGGCTCGATCGTCAACGCGCCCCCGCCCGGCTGCGTGCCGGTCAGTTACGGCGGCATGGTCTACCAGCAGTGCGGGGGGACCTGGTACGCACCGCAGGGACCGCAGTACATCGTCGTCGCGCCGCCCTACTGATCGTCCCGCCGGCAGGCCGCCCGCGCGCGGCCGGCGGCCTGCCTTCGCATGAAGCTCCGTTCCCGCTGCCACCGGGCCAGGCCGGTCGCGCGCCGCGCGCCTCCGACCCGCTGCGCGGTGGCGATCGTGGCGTCGGCTGGAACTTCCGCCTGGCGGAAGAACCGCGGCGGCGGCCGATCTTCATCACGCGTACGCGGCTGATGCTTCGCTACCTGTCCTCGCCCTGCGCTCACGGCACGGCGGTCGGCCTCGCCGCCAGCCATTGAGGATCCGAGATGACGAATTCGCACGTGCCTGACTTCGACCTGACCCGTGGCGACGTCCTGTTCCGGCTGCAGCGCCGCCTCGGCCTCGTTCCGGCCAGCGGCTCCGGAGCGGTGCGCCGCGCGGTGTTCTGGACGCTGTTCGGCTGGCTGCCGATTGCCGCCTGGGCTTATGCCACCCATCGCGCGCTGCCCGGCGACGGTGCCGAGCCCCTGATGGCGCACTTCGGCGTGCACGCGCGGTTGCTGCTTGCCGTACCGCTCCTGATTCTGGCGGAGGCCCCGGCCAACGAGCTCACCGCGCGTCTTCTGCGGCAGTTCATCGTGGCCGGCGTTGTGACCGAGGCCGGGCGCAACTCGTACGTGGACGCGGTGCAGCGCGCCACGCGGTGGCGCGATGCTGCGTGGCCGTGGCTCGTGGCGCTCGCTATCGTCATCGCTCTAGGGACGTACTCGCTGAGCAGCGCGCGCAGTCATGAGCTCGAGTGGGCGGGCGCCGGGGTCGAGGGTCCGGGCTTCGGCGGGTATTGGTACGTTTATGTGGGACGCACGATCTTCCTGACGCTGGTGCTCAGCTGGATCTGGCGCATTTTCCTACTGACGGGTCTGTTCGCCCGCATCGCACGCCTTGACCTCGTCCTGGTGCCCAGCCACGCGGATCGCGCGGGCGGTCTCGCGTTCATGGAGCGGCTGCCGGCGGTATTCGCTCCTCTCGCGCTCGCCGTGTCGGTCGTGCTCGCGTCCCAATGGGCGCACGACGCCGTGTATCACGGTCTGACGCTGGCTTCGGTGAAGATCGAGATGATGGTCTTCATCGCGCTGTGCGTCGCTGTCTTCAGCGCTCCGCTACTGGTCTTCCGCGGCCCGCTGAAGCGGGCGCGCAGCCAGGCCTTGCTCGACTACGGCGCACTCGTCGGCCGCCAGGGCGCGCTGGTGCACACGCGCTGGATCGAACGCCGCCCGATTGATGACCAACCGCTGCTCGATTCGCCCGAGCTCGGACCCGTGGCCGACACGAACGCGCTGTATGACGCGGTCAAGGCCATGCGCACGATTCCGCTCGGAAAGGCCTCGGTGATGCCGGTCGTGATCGCGGCTGCGCTGCCGCTGCTCGCCGCGCTAGCCCTGCAGGTGCCCGTCGCCGACTTGCTCAAAGGGCTGCTGAACGCCGTCCTCTGACCATGTGACCCTGTTTACACGCGTCCGTTCTTACCGTTTCCCATTGGCGTCCTCCATGGTCGGAATGAGCGAATCACAAACAACGAAGGAGACTTCATGGCAGTGCAAGGAATTTCCTGGTCCGGCGTGTTCGTGAGGATTGCGCTCGCGATCGTCCTCGTGCTGGCAACCTACAACCCGAGTGGTCACTCGTTCTACCACTGGCTGACGGAGCCGCCGCTCGGCGTCACCGGCGTCAAGGCGCTGCTCGGAGTAATCCTGCTGATCGGCTGGGCAATCTGTCTGCGTACCGCAGCCGTCGCGCTGGGCTGGCTCGGCGTGGTTCTCGGGGCTGCCCTGCTCGCGGCGACCGCGTGGGTGTTCGTCGACATGAAGTGGATCGAACTCGCCAATCCGACGGCGGTCGCGTGGCTTGCGCTGCTCATCCTCGGAACGATCCTCGGCCTCGGTCTGTCCTGGTCTTTAGTGCGTGCGCGCCTGACCGGGCAGGTCGAAGTTCAGTAAAAGTTTGTGATCCGTTCGCGCTCCTGGCGCTTTGGCCGAAAGCACCTTCCCTTGCGGCCGCTTCGCGACCCGGAGCCGCCTCCCAGAATCTGCGAAAGCAGTCATCGGCGAGCGATTCCCGTCGCCCCGGAACGCGGACGGCAATCCTTCTCGTTCGAGCTTCGGCACTGGCTACGGAGTGAGCATTGACACGCACCGACGAGCGCTCCGTCTACCTGGATCGTTCGCGCCCAAGCCAGGAACAGCGAAACTCGAAGTGAACCGTTCGCTGGCCCAACAAAATTCGCTCACGAGTTCCACAAGTAGAAATCAAGGTGAGATCCATGAAAAAGACTGCATCTTTCTTCGCTTTCGGGTGTGCGCTCGCCATTTCGGCGGCTGCGCATGCGCAAGCTCAGACAACTTCCCCTGTGAATGTGACGCCGGAAACCTACATCCGTGCAGAGACCGATCGACAGTTCGCCGAGATCGTGAAGATGGCCGGGGGCGTCAATCGCTTCTATCACTTCCGCAGCCCCACGCCCCTCGACAAGCAAAACGTCGTGCGCATGAACAAGGACACGCTCTACTCCATGGGCGTTGTCGATACGTCCAAGGGCGCGACGATTACAGTCCCGAAACTGCCAAAAGGTCGCTACGCGTCGGTGTATCTGGTGGACAACGACCACTACACGCCCTTCGTAATCTACACGGCAGGCACGCACAACTTGCCGAAGGACACCAAATACCTGGCGCTGGGCATCCGCATCCAGGTGTTCAATCCGAAGGACCCGCAAGAAGTCGCCTTGGTGAACAAGCTGCAGGATAAGTTCATCATCAAGGCCAACAGCGCCGATCCATTGCCCGCGTTCAAGTGGGATCTTGCGTCGCTGAAGACCTTAACGGCGCAGTACGAAAAGGATTCAGCGCAATACAGCAGTTGGAAGGGGATGCAGGGGCCGCGCGGCAAGGTTGACGAAAAGACCCGTCACATCGCGGCAGCAGCGGCCTGGGGGCTCTTCCCCGAATGGGATGCCACCTACCTGAACTACAGCGGGGGCCATGATCCAAAGGTTTGCCACAAGGCCACCTACACGGTGCCGGAAAACAAGGCTTTCTGGTCCATCACCGTGTACGGCAACGACGGCTTCATGAAGGACGAGAACAACATTGTCAATTCCTCGAACGTGAAGCTGAATGCCGACGGTACGGCCACCGTGTATTTCGGATCGAAGGACTTATGTGGTGACGTTCCGAACCGGCTGGATGTGACCGAGGGCTGGAACTTCCTCATGCGAATCTATCGTCCTGGTGCGTCCGTTCGTGATGGTAGCTATACGCTGCCTAAGGCAGTGGCAGTCAAGTAATCGCAAGGTCGTGTGAGTGACGGGGCCAAGGGGCCGACTAATTCCAAGTTAGATTGCACGGTACCCCGCCGGTCACATGTGCGATTCGCTCTCTCACAAAGACGCGCAGTTTCGCGATTATGGCCGCAGTCTGGGTGTTATCTGTCCTCGCCTGCTCAGTCGTCTGCTGGGTGCTTTGGCATGCTCGCCTTTGCTTCGGCTCAACGGCACTCCCACGTTCCAACGTCGCCCGACGGCAGATCGGCTCGGCGGCCTGTTCAGGATGCCGGTTCACACGAGGCGATGTGCATGAGCACACTGACGGCCTGAACCGGTGGAGCGAGCGCTGGTTGGAGCCTCCTGCAGAACGTTGGCGACCCGGACTCCGACAGCGGGTATGGTGCGTCAGGTGTAAGCATCGGGTACGGCGTTAACCCGGGCGGCATCAGTTCGGTCTATTGGCTAATCAGCGGCTTCAGTTCGGGCTACGGCGGCGCGATGGACAACCTGGTTGACTACATCAAGCTGCTAGCTGTAGAGGCCCGAGACGCGGGGCAACGTGCGCCCGAGCCCGGCACGCTCACCCTTCTCGGCCTCGGTCTCGCCGGGCTGGCTGCCTCGCGCAGACGCAAGCAGTAATCGGCGATACCTGACCACGGCCCCGCTCAAGCAGCGGGGCTTTTTGTTTGTGCGAACGACCGCTCTTGAGCGAATTTTGTCAAGCTGGCGACCGGCCGCTGCTGGCCGCTGAGCGACCTTCCCTCAATTGGCGCATCGCGACCCGATGCGGACTTCAGCGGCTCCAGAAAGCGGCCGTCGACTTCATGCCGCAAGCGGACACTCTCGCGCCAAACTGCCCTTCGGAATGAGCGCCACTCTCAAGATTGGAAGACTTGTTCGACCTTGATGTTGCGGCCTCTCGGCGCTTCCTCACGGCCGAAGGATAAGACCCAGGTTTGGCCGCCGGGCCGGCCTAGCGTTTCCTGAGTGCACAGATCGGACCTCCTTAGCGGCTGATGCCGTGGCCAGGTTATGGGGCACCGACCCACCACCATCAAGTGGCCAGATGGCCAATTTATGGGGCAAAACGCACCAATTCCAAGCGCCTCAGAGCGCCGCAGGACCGTCACAGGTCACCCCCGAGGGCGTTCGAAATTACTATGCGCCATCACCATGCTCGCGCTGGTGGCGCTGGTGGATTTTCTGTCGCATATGGCGCGGCGGCAGCGCGCGCGCTGAAGTCCAACGAATCCGAAACACAACAATCGTCAGGAGGTTACGCGATGGAGTCCGGTGCGAAGTGGGCCTCGTTCATCATCGGCGTCGTGCTGCTGATGACCGCAGCCGTGGTGGGCGTCAAGGACTGGTGGGCTGGCGGACCGATCGGCTGGACGACGGTCATTACGCTGGCCGTGCTGGGCACGCTGGCCATTGCCGTCGGGCTGTCGCGTGCACCGATCGATCCGCGCGCCGCACGCGAGGCCCGCGCCCGCGCGCGCGCCTCGGCGGGCGACGATGCCGGGGTCGATTGATCCGCAGGTGACGGTAGCGCGTGGCACACTCGCCGACGCCCGGCCCAGATCCGGTCGCCGCAACCCACCCCTGAGGAGACATCGATGCTGACGACGGAGAAGTCGGCCGACTACGTGAAGCGTTGGGTCGCCGCGTTCGAGTCGAAGGACCTCGAGCACGTACTGGCCTTCTACAGCGACGACGTGATCTTCCATTCCCCGCTGATTGCGCGGCTGAGCCATGACCCCAGCGGCACCGTGCAGGGCAAGGCGGCGCTGCGTGCGTACGTGAAGAAAGGCTTCGAGGTGTTCGACCACATCAAGTTCACCGTGCTTGATGTGCTGCGCGGCGTCGACAGTATTGCGATCCACTACCAGGGCATCACGGACACCCATGTCATCGAGGTGCTGTTCTTCGACAAGGACGGCATGGTCCGCGAGTCGTACGTGCACTACGCGTCGGCCTGATTGGCAACAGAGTTCCAGCAGTCCATCCCGTAAGCTAGCCAGGTGCGACGCTGACAACCTCAAGACAGCCTTCGGCGGCACCTAAGCAAGTCAGCGGATAGATCACAGAAAGACGTCCGCTTCGAAGATGATCGGCTATCAGGCGGACGCGTCAGCTCATGGCCGAGAAGTGTCGGCTGGCACCCTCGCGGGAGTGTCCGCCCAGAAGCCAAATGCCGACCTGGTTGGAACTGCCCAGTTGAGGCCTGTCCGCGACAGCGGCCTGTGGCCCACCGGCGAAGCATCCTGCCCAGGGATCAGCCTCTCCGAAACGAAAACAGGCGCCGTAAGCGCCTGTCTTGACCACGCGATCCCGGCTTTCGCCGGGTCATGAGTGGCGTCCCCTAGGGGATTCGAACCCCTGTTATCGCCGTGAAAGGGCGGTGTCCTAGGCCTCTAGACGAAGGGGACAGGTTGCAGCTTCCGTTGCCGTCGGCTGCTTCCGATGTCCTGTGGTGGAGGTAAGCGGGATCGAACCGCTGACCTCTTGCATGCCATGCAAGCGCTCTCCCAGCTGAGCTATACCCCCACGGGCAGCCGCGGAGTATAGCGGTTTTTCAGCACCGGCTCCAACGCGCTTCAGGACGCGAGCGCCGCGTCGAGCCGCGCCATCACGACGTCGCGGCCGATCAGTTCGAGCACGGCATCGATCGACGGGGTCTGCGTCTGCCCGGTGACCGCCACGCGGATGGGCACGGCGACCTGCGGCATCTTCACGCGCAGGTCCGCGACCACCTGCTTGATCAGGCCGTTGAGCGCCGCCCTCTCCCACGCCACGGCGCCTGCACGCTCCCGGAAGGCCGCGACGGCCGCGCGTCCGCTCGCGTTCAGGTGTTCCGCGGCCGCCGCGTCGTTGCGCACCGGCTCGCGGTAGAAGAGCAGCGCGCCGTCCGCCAGCTCGTTCAGCGTGCGCGACCGGTCCTTCAGGAGTGCCACCACCGCGTCGAGCGCGGGCCCGTTGGCCAGCACGCCGCCGCGGCTCTCGATGCGCGGCGCCACCAGCGCGGCGAGCCGGCCGTTGTCGGCCTCCTTCATGTACTCGCCGCTGAGCCACAGCAGCTTGTCGAGGTTGTACTGCGCCGGCGCGCGATTCACGTGGTCGAGGTCGAACCAGGCGACCAGCTGTTCCCGCGAGAACTTCTCTTCGTCGCCGTGGCTCCAGCCCAGGCGCGCCAGGTAGTTGAACAGCGCCTCGGGCAGGAAGCCGTCGTCGTCGTACTGCATCACGCTGACCGCGCCGTGCCGCTTCGACAACTTCTGGCCGTCCGGCCCGAGGATCATCGGCAGGTGGCCAAACTGCGGCAGCGCGGCGCCGAGCGCGCGGTAGATGTTGATCTGGCGCGGCGTGTTGTTGATGTGGTCGTCGCCGCGCAGCACGTGGGTGATCCGCATGTCGATGTCGTCGACGACGACCGCGAAGTTGTATGTGGGCACGCCGTCGCCGCGCGCGATCACGAGGTCGTCCAGTTCGTGGTTCGAAATGCTGATCGGGCCCTTGACGAGGTCGTTCCAGCCGACGTCGCCGTCGTCCGGGTTGCGGAAGCGGATCACCGGCGCCACGCCGGCGGGCGGCGTGCGGCCGGCCGCGTTCTCGGGGCGCCAGCGGCCGTCGTAGCGCGGCTTTTCGCCGCGCGCCATCTGCGCCTCGCGCAGCGCCTCGAGTTCGTCCTTGCTGGCGTAGCACTTGTAGGCGCGGCCTTCGGCCAGCAACCGGGCGATTGCCTGCGCATAGCGGTCGAGGCGGTGCGTCTGCCGGATCGGCCCCTCGTCGTAGTCGAGGCCGAGCCAGCGCATGCTGTCGAGGATGACCTGCACGGCCTCCTCGGTCGACCGCTCCAGGTCGGTGTCCTCGATCCGCAGGATGAACGTGCCGCCGAAGTGGCGCGCGTAGGCCCAGCAGAACAGCGCGGTGCGCGCGGTGCCGAGATGGAGCATGCCCGTCGGACTGGGCGCGATGCGGGTGCGGACCTGGGTCATCAATGACAGAGCCCGCGCAGGGCGGGCTCGGGCGTGTATCGACGGCCGAAAGTCTACTGGAACGTGGCGGGCCGGCCGCGGGACGAAGCTCTCGTGGCAAGGACAAACACGGCGGTCGAAACGGCGCCGATCGCGATCAGGACCCACAGTGTGCCGTCGTAGCCGCCGAGAGCCACGAACAGCAGCGCCGCCACCAGGGGCCCCGCGGCCTTGGCGACCGTCACGGGAGCGGCCATCGCTCCGTTGATCGCGCCGTAGGCGTCGCGTCCGAAGAGTTCGGCCGGGATGGCGCCGCGCACGATCGTCATCGCGCCGTTGCCGATGCCGTAGATCACGGCGAACGCCGCCAGCAGCGGCCACTGCACCCCGGCAATGTGCAACACCCACAGCGCGATCGGCAGGAAGGCCATCGCCAGGATCCCGACCGCCGATGCGGACAGGCGCGAAGCGAACGCGAGCTCCAGCACGCGGCCGGTCACCTGCATCGGTCCGATCATGGCGCCGACGAGCGCCGCGGAGGCAGCGGAGAGTTGCTTGGCCTGCAGCATCGACATCAGGTGCACCTGCGTCGCCGAGAACACCAGTGCGTTGCCGGTGAACGCGAGCGCGAGCAGGTAGAACACGGGCGTGCGCAGCGCTGCGCGAAACGCGCCGGGTCCGGCCGGCGCGACGGGGCGCCTGGGTGCACCGGGGCGGCCGGGCGCAAGCACCCGCCAATGCACCGGGACGCACACGATCAGGTTGAGCGCGGCCAGCACCAGCAGCGCCTGACGCCAGCCGATCTCCGCGATCAGGAACTGCGTCAGCGGCCAGAACACGGTGCTTGCGAAGCCGCCGAACAGCGTCAGCATGGTGATCGCGCGCCGGTAGTTGGCCGCGAACAGTCGCGAGATCACGGCGAACGCGGGGTCGTACAGCGTGGCGGCCATCACCGCGCCGAGGCCTGCCCAGACCGCGTACAGCGCGAAGACCGACTGCACGTGGGACAGCGATGCGAGCAGGACAGCACCGCCGAGCGATCCCGCGGTCATCACCCCGCGCCCGCCCCGGCGGTCGATCAGCGCGCCGATCGGCGCGGAAAGCAGCCCGCTCACGAGCAGGCCCAGCGAGAATGCGGCGAACACGGTCGGCTTGTCGCCGCCGCTCGCCTCCATCAACGGCGTGATCAGGAAGCTGAAGGCGTAGTACAGCGAGCCCCAGGAGATGATCTGCGCGACGCCGAGAGCGGCAACCGTGCCGAAGGAGGCGGCCTGGGCGGGCACGGCGGACTCGTCTGGGCTCACGGCGCCACTGTAGAACCGTTCGTGCTGGACCGGAGCGGCCGCACGCCGACGCTCACATCGGACAACCGTTGGGAGCCGTGCGGAAACGCAGGGGTGACGGGGACACTGGCCGCGCGAATGGCGGCGCTCGACTGGGTGCTGCGGCCGTGCTGCGACTGGCGGCTAGTGGAACATCGCGACGTAGGCCAGGAACCAGACAGCGGCTCCGGTCAGCACGCCGAGAAGTATTCCGCGCATCGCGCCCACTTCTTCGTCCATTTGTCTTGTCTCCCCCGCGCCCGTAATTTCTGGCACTACGACCCGGCGTACAACGGGTTATTCGCAAGAAATCGGAAATTTGTCGACGGAATACCGTGTTTGCGCGGTGTCAAGTCGCGGACTTGTCACAAACAGGAAGAGGAGTTGCAGGGGGCGAGACCGGGAGGGGAAGACGAGTCCGTCGGGCCGACGGCCGCTTCCGAATTGACTGGTGGGTGGTACAGGGTTCGAACCTGTGACCCCTGCCGTGTGAAGG
>Ga0209079_10000171_pt1 | contig 30422 bp, 31 predicted proteins | sample PPLLaktember2015_2_FD_187259 | JGI IMG/M metagenome (GOLD analysis project Ga0209079, IMG submission 187259) | Freshwater sediment microbial communities from Prairie Pothole Lake near Jamestown, North Dakota, USA - PPLs Lake P7 Core (6) Depth... | ecosystem: Environmental > Aquatic > Freshwater... | reverse complement strand
GATGTCGTAGGCGCCGATCGAGAACCAGCGCTTCGTGAACTCCACGGCGTCCTCCAGCTTCGTGGCGCCGCTGATGGGGCTGCCCCAGATCGTCGAAACGGTGCCGCACATCTTGATGCCGGCATCAGTCGCCTTCTTGATGCAGCGCTCGGCCTCTCTCCAGTACTGGGAGAGCGTCGTGCCGGAGTTGGCGAAGTGGTGCTCGGGGTCCGTGGAAACCATCATCAGGATGCGGTCGGGGCCAAAGCCCTCCTTCTTCATCCGGATCGCAATGTCCACCGAGGGTTCGCGGATGGTGACACAGGTCAGGGTTACGTCCTTGTCCAGATCGATCTTCGCCCGGGCGGCCCGCTTCCGGAACTCGTCGCTGCGCATCGCCTTCATCACTTCGTCGGCATCGACGAACTGGGGCGTCGTGCCGGCGGCCAAGTTGGTCACTTCCAGTTCCCGGCAGCCCGCCAGGATGCTCTCCTGGCCGTAGAAGATCTTCGCCTTCGTGGAGATGAACTTCTCCTCGTGCTGGAAGCCGTCGCGGATCGTGATGTCGCCGATCATGACCTTCTTCGGCATTCTTGGGAAAATTTTCCAGAGATCATATTCCGTCATAAACTCCTACCTCCCTAAAAATTGAATCTGCAACACATTGTGTTTTTTGCGCACCCTCAGGGGCGGCTTTACCTCTCGGGGCAAGCCGAACGACTCGGCAACTCCCGCGCTGCCTCCCGGCGGTGCGGGCACGTCGGGCCGACCGTAGTCCGTCTCACTCTCCCGTAAAGTTCGGTTTGCGCTTCTCCGCGAAGGCGGCCAGGGCTTCCAGGCGGTCCTTCGTGGGAATCGTCACTTCATAGGCCTTCGACTCGAGCGGCAGAGCCACGCCGAGGCTCGCCTCGGAGCCGTAGTTGATGGCAAACTTCGCCTGCGCCACGCCGACGGGTCCGTTCTTCGCGATCTCGCGGGCCAGCTCGAGGGCCGCATCCATCAGCTTGTCGGGCTCGACAACCTTGCTCACCAGGCCGATCTCGAGGGCCGTCTTCGCATCGAAGCGGCGGGCCGTGTAGATGAGCTCCTTCGCCTTGGCGACACCGACCACACGGGTCATACGCTGCGTGCCGCCCGCGCCGGGAATGATGGCGAGGCTCGTCTCGGTGAGGCCCATCAGGACGTTCGACGAGCAGATGCGGATGTCACAGGCCAGCGCCAGCTCCGTACCACCGCCGAAGGCAAAGCCGTTGATCGCGGCGATGACGGGGATGCGGACGTTCTCGACGGCCGTGAAGGTGTTGCGGATCGTGAAAATGAATCGGCGTACCTGGTCCTGCGTAAGCGAGCGCCTCTCCTTCAGGTCTGCGCCCGTGGAGAAGGACCACTTCTTGGGGTCGTCGCCTGCCTTGGAACCCGTGATGACGATGCAGCGGAGCCCCATGTCGAAGTTGGCCTCGCGGATGACGTCGGCCAGATTGGCCAGCAGGTCGAAGTTGAAGCAGTTCATGGCATCCGGACGGTTCAGGGTCAAAATCAGGATGCCGTCATCGGTTTTTTGTTGAAGCAGAATCTCTGACATAACTTCCTCCCTCTCTCTCTTTCCCTTTTCCTTTTCCTCAGTTTTATAAACCGGGGAGAGGCCCCGGCCCGGCGGGCCGGGGCTTTCTCCGGACATGTCTGAATCCCTGGATTAGACCTTCAGATCACCCCAATCGGTCTTGCCCATGGGCTGGCGGTAGCAGAGCTCGAGAGCCCTGGACAGCTTGCCGCGGACCTCGCTGAAGGCAATGGCGCCGTCGTGGAACAGAAGCGACCCGGTGAGGAACGGGTGCCCTTCGGCGTCGTAGCGGTCTCTCATCATCTGGCGGAACTTGGCCATCTCATCTTCGTTGACCTGCTGTCCCTTGTCGATGATGTTCTTGCGGCGCACGGACTCGACGATGAAGCCCGCCGTATCACCGGACATAACGGTCGTGCGGCCTCTCATGTTGGTGAAGCAGAAGACCGGCCGGAAGGCACGGCCGCACATGCCGTAGTTGGCGGCGCCGTGGTCGGGGCCGATGACGTACTGAATCTTGGGAACGTTGAGCACGGAGCAGGTGCGGACCATGTCGGATCCGTACTTGCCGATGCCGCCCCACTCCTCGGACTTTCCGACCATGTAGCCGGGCGAGCCCTGGAGGAAGAGGACCGGGAGCCCCTGGTTGCCGCAGCGGATCATCCACTCGGTGGCCTTGCGGGCCGCCTCGATGTAGATGACGCCATTGGCGTTGGAGGCGATGAAGCCCACGGGCAGGCCGCCGAGCCACATCTTGCCGGCCACGATCGAATCACCGCGGTTTTCACCGTAGGTGGGCTTGTACTCGTGGATGTAACTGTCGTCGGCCAGGCACTTCAGGGTCTTGCGGATGTCGATGAACTGATAGGTGTTGGTGGGTGTGTCGCGCATCATCTCCTTGAAGTCGAACTGGGGCGCGACGGCCTTTCGGCGCTCGACGTAGAGTGACTGGGAAGGTTCAAAATCGATGATGTCGCGGAGCTTCTTGATCCCCTCGGCCTGGCTCTTCACGATGTGGTCGCAGCCGCCGGAGTGCTTCGTGTGGACATAGGCGCCGCCGAGATCCTCGGGGGAGACCGTCTCGCCGATGGCCGACTTGACCATGGGGGGGCCCGCCAGGAACGCGTAGGCCATCTTCTCGATCATGATGGACTCGGAGGCCAGGTAGACGATGTAGGCGCCGCCCGCCGTGTTGCCGCCCGTGGAGAGCGTGTACTGGCGGATGCCGTTGGCGGACATGCGGCACATGTTGTAGAACATGCTGCCGAAGTGGCCGTCGTCGGCGAAGCAGCCCAGCTGCAGGGGCAGGTTGATTCCGCCGGAGTCGGCGATGTAGACGCAGGGCAGTCTCAGGCGCTCTGCGATCGCCTGGGCCCTCATGTGCTTCTTCAGGGTGATGGGGAAATAGGTTCCCGCCGCGTAGCGGTTTTCGTTGGCGAAGACCATGCAGTCTTTGCCCTGGATCGTGCCGACACCGGTCACCAGACCACCGCCGGGGATGTGGCCGCGTTTCTCGGACTCGTAGATCTCGCCGCCGTAAAGCTTGACTTTGCCGATGTTGTAGCCGGCATCGAGACCGACCTCGAAGAACTCCGTGCCGGGGTCGATGAGATCCGTAACCAGATCGCGCATGGGCTTCTTGCCCTGCTTTGCCAGGCGGGCGACCTGATCCGCACCACCGATGTTGTAGGCTTCTTCGCGGTGCTTCATCAGTTCGGCATCCTGAGCTTCCCAGTGCTTCAGGTTCGCGTCTCTTTCCGCGGCAAGCCTCTCGGCCCTTGTCAATTTCTTCTCTTCTGCCATATGACTCCTCCTCTCTCCTTGAATAGAACGACAGGCACCAAAGCCTGTAGTCGGCAAAAGCTGTGAAAGAACAGGTACTAAGGGTAATTCCAAGAATGGATTCCGGAACGGTTCTGCGGGCCGATCCGGATGGATTTTGAAACCGCGAATGCTTATCACTTAAAGTCGCAAAAATCAAGTGAAATCAGAAGAGCCAAGGGGTATTTTTAAACACGCCTTTCGTTTTTTGACAGGGTTTGCCGATTGTGATAATCAGATCACAATTGTTGAATCATTATGTCTGAAAAACCATACACAGAAGCAGGGGACCGGTTCGAAAAGCTCCTGGCCCTCATCGAGAGGCTCCGGGACCCCGCGGACGGCTGCCCTTGGGATATCCGCCAGAAAAAGGAGGATGTGGGCCGCTACCTCCTGGACGAGACGTATGAGGTCCTCGAGGCCATCGGCAAGGACTCCCCGGCGGCACTGCGGGAAGAGCTGGGCGACCTTCTCTTCATGATCCTCTTCCTGACCCGGATTGCCGAGGAGGAGACCCTCTTCGGCATCGGCGGGGTGCTCGATGAAATCACGGCCAAGATGATCCGCCGCCACCCCCACGTCTTCGGCGAAGCGAAGGTGAAAGACGCCGCCGAGGTGAAGCGCAACTGGGACCAGATCAAGCGGGATGTGGAGAAGCGGGGGGAGAACGAACCCTCTCTGCTGGCGCGGGTCCCCCGGACGTTGCCGGCGCTCATGCGGGCCCAGAAGATCACCTCGGAGGCGGCGAAAGTCGGCTTCGACTGGGATGGTACCGCTGGCGTGATGGCAAAAGTCGAAGAGGAACTGGGGGAATTCCGGGAGGCCCTCGCGAAAGGGGATCCCGGCCGGGTCCGCGACGAGATCGGCGACACCCTCTTTTCGATCGTCAACCTCAGCCGGCATCTGAAAGTCGATGCCGAGGAGGCGCTGCGGGCCGCGAACCGCAAGTTCGAGAAGCGCTTCCTCTATATAGAGGAGGGGCTTCGCGAGCGGGGCAAGGACCCGGCATCATCGACCCTGGAAGAAATGGACGCACTGTGGGAAGAAGCGAAAAGAAAGAAGTTATGAAGTTGAGAAGGTAAGAAACAGACGGAAAACAAGAAAGACCATGGAAAATGTCAATTTTAAATTTTTCCTCTGTGTGGTCGGCATGGTCCTTGTCCTGGAGGGGCTGCCCTATTTCGCCTTCCCCGAAAAGCTCAAGTCACTCTACCTGAAGATCCAGGAGGCATCCGACACGAACCTGAGGATGCTGGGGTTCCTGGCTATGGTGTTCGGTCTGCTGTTCGTTTATTTGGGGACGAGCTAGGCGGCTGCGCCGCAGGCATCAGCATCGGGCTTCAGGCATCAGGAATCCAACAAGAAAAAGGCTCCTGAAGTTACAGTCGGAGCAAATAGAAGTCCTGATCGGACCGCGAATATTTTGTTGACTTTCCCTTTCATTTCGGTTATTTGCAGCGTGCGGGTTGAGGAAAACGGTCATGCAGGATCCCGGAAGCCGGGATCTTTTTTTTACCCGTATCCCAATACCCCAGTCGAATGCAATGAGACTGCAAGACTTCAATTACGCGCTCCCGCAGGAGCTCATCGCCCAGTCGCCGGCCCCGGACCGGGACCGCTCGCGGATGATGGTCGTGGAGAGGCGGACCGGTTCTCTCCGGAACCATGTCTTTCAGGAGTTCCCGGGATTTCTGCGAAAAGGGGACGTTCTCGTCATCAACGACTCGAAGGTAATCCCGGCAAGGCTTTTCGCCCGCAAGACAACGGGCGCCGCCGTGGAGATCCTCCTGCTTCGCAGCCGCGAAGGGGCGTCATCGCCCCGGTGGGAGGCACTGCTCAGGCCGGCAAAGCGCATCAAGGCGGGATCGACGCTGGCTCTTGACGGGGGTGCGAGCGTTCGGATCCTGGAGAGGCTCGACGACCGGAAGTGGGTCGTGGAGTTCAAAACCGACGAACCGTTCGACAGCTTCCTGCGGCGCCAGGGGCAGGCCCCGTTGCCGCCCTACATCCGCCGTGAGAAGACAGGCGGGCCCTCCCGCGACGATCTCGATCGGTACCAGACCGTCTACGCCAAACACCCCGGGTCCGTCGCGGCACCCACGGCCGGGCTGCACTTCACGGAAGCCGTTCTGGATCAGATCCGGGACAGTGGCATCCCTATAGCGAGGGTTACCCTCCACGTGGGCTACGGGACATTTACCCCGGTGGAAGTCGAACAGATCGAGGATCACAGGATGGACGAAGAGTACTTCGAGATCGGCGACGAGACGGCGGAGACCATCAATTCCGCCGAACGGGTCGTCGCCGTAGGGACCACCTCCACGAGGGTTCTTGAGTCCATCGCCGACGACAGGGGACACATCCGGGCGGCTTCGGGTTCCACGGGGCTCTACATCTACCCCGGCTACCGGTTCAGGCGTGTGGGGGCGCTGCTGACGAACTTTCACCTCCCGAAGTCGTCCCTGTTCCTGCTCGCATGCGCCTTCGCCGGCAGGGACCTGATGTTTGCGGCCTATCAAAAGGCCATCGACGAGCGCTACCGGTTCTACAGCTACGGGGATTGTATGTTTATAACCTAGGGTCTCGGGTATAGGGGCTCGGGTCTAGGGTCATAAAAATGATCCCCTTCAACGCCCGATACCCAATACCCGATACCCGATTTGTGGCTATGGCTTTCAAATTCGAACTGCTGAAAACAGACCCGAATTCCCGGGCGCGCCTCGGGCGGATGACGACCGCCCACGGCGAGGTGCGCACGCCCGTCTTCATGCCTGTGGGGACCCAGGGGACTGTGAAGGCCATGACGCCCGACTGGCTCAAGGAGGCCGGCGCCGAGATCATCCTGGGCAACACATACCACCTCTACCTGAGGCCGGGCCACGAGTTGATCCGCGAGCACGGGGGGCTGCACCGGTTCATGCACTGGGACCGTCCCATCCTCACCGACAGCGGAGGCTTCCAGATCTTCAGCCTCGGACCCCTGAGGAGGATCACGGAAGAAGGCGTTCACTTCCAGTCCCACATCGACGGCTCGCGGCACTTCCTGAGCCCCGAGCGGGCCATCGAGATCCAGGAGGCCCTCGGCTCGGACATCATGATGTGCTTCGACGACTGCACGCCCTACCCGGCCGAGCGCGCCTACGTGGAGAAATCCATGGCGCTGACCCATCGCTGGGCCAGGCGCTGCCGGGATGCAAAAAAAAGCCCCGACCAGGCCCTCTTCGGCATCGTCCAGGGGGGGGTCCACCGGGATCTGAGACAGGCCTCCGTCGAGGCGCTCACCTCGATCGGCTTCGACGGGTATGCCGTCGGGGGGCTCAGCGTCGGGGAACCCAAGGATCTCATGATGGAAACCGTCGAGGCCACCGTGCCGCTGCTGCCGGAAGGCCAGGCCCGATACCTGATGGGAGTGGGCACCCCGGAGGACATCGTCGAGGGTGTCCATTACGGAATCGACCTGTTTGACTGCGTCATGCCCACCCGTTGCGCAAGGAACGGATTACTATTTACAAATCATGGAAAGGTTGTTATAAAAAACGCCCGTTACCGGAACGATCAGGCTCCGCTCGACGATTCATGCGACTGCTACACATGCAGGAACTTCTCGCGGGCCTATCTCCGGCATCTTTTTATAGCCAGGGAGATCCTGGCTTTAATGCTTAACACGATCCACAACGTCCGGTTCTATCTCGCGCTCATGGAGCGCATCCGGACGGCCATTGCCGGAGGCGCCTTCGAGGACTTCCGGCAGACCTTCGGGGAGCGGCGGCGCGACGAAGACGCGGGCCCGATCCCGGAGGGACGAGTGGACGACACCATGAAAACCGAAGAGGAGGACGAACCTTGACGAGTATAGCTTACGCCATGGGAGGCGCAGGGGGCCAGGGAGCACCCGGTGGGGACATGGGCTTCATCCTGATGATGACGGCGATCTTCGGCATCTTCTACTTCCTTCTGATCCGACCGGCGCAGAAGAAGCAGAAAGAGGCGAAGGAGATGATCGCAAACCTGAAGCACGGCGACATGGTCGAAACGACGGGCGGCATCCAGGGAAAAGTCGCCGCCCTCACCGAGGCCGTGGTGACCATCGAGATCGCCCCGAACGTGAAGATCAAGGTCAACCGCGCTCACATCACGGCCCTCGTGCAGAAAACCGCCGAGGAATAAGAAAGGTCGAAGGGGGATTCTCATGTTCCAGAGTATTAAATTGAGAACGCTCATCGCGCTGGTGATCACTCTGGCTGCGGTGTACTGCTTTCTGCCCACCCTTTACCCTTCCCTGCCGGCTTCGGTGAAGCCCTACTTCCCCAAGAACCGCATCCACCTGGGGCTGGACCTTCAGGGCGGCATGCACCTGGTCCTCGAGGTGGACACGGAGAAGGCCATGGAAGGGACCGTGGAGCGGCTCGCCAACGCACTCAGGGAAGGGCTCATGGAAAAGCGCATTCGCTTCCGCAGCGTGGAGCGAAAGGCCGACAACAGCATTTCCATTGAGCTGCCGTCCAGGGAATCGCGCGCCGATCTCGAGAAGATCCTCAACGATCAGTTCCCCGACCTGGAGATCAAGTCCACCGAGGCCGTCGAGGGGCGCGAGAAGGTGACCCTGAAATTCCGGGAGAAGCGGATCGCCGACATCAAGAAGACGACCCTCGACCAGAGCCTCGAAACGATCCGCAACCGCGTGGATCAGTTCGGCGTGACGGAGCCCGAGATCATTCCCCAGGGCGACGATCGGATCCTGATCCAGCTGCCCGGGATCAAGGACCCGAAACGGGCCGTCGACCTGATCGGCAGGACAGCCCTGCTGGAGTTCAAGCTCGTCGACGAGGAGCACAGCCTCGAGGATGCCCTGAGGGGCAACGTCCCGGCGGGAAGCATCCTGATGAAGGGCTCCCGTGAGAAGGGCGAGGGCACCGGCAACCGCCGGGAGCCCATGTACCTCCTGAAGGAACGCACCCTTCTGACGGGCCAGTCGCTCGAGAACGCCCAGGTGAAGATCAGCGACCGCTTCGGCGAGCCCTACGTGGGCATCAAGTTCAACCCCCAGGGGGCGAAAGACTTCGACCGGATCACCGGCGAGAACGTGAACAAAAGACTCGCCATCATCCTCGACGGCGTGGTCTACTCGGCGCCCGTCATCAAGGAAAGGATCTCCGGCGGCGACGCCCAGATCACGGGGGCCTTCTCCATGGAAGAGGCGCGGGATCTGGCCATCGTGCTGCGGGCAGGCTCGCTTCCCGCACCGGTCAAGATCCTCGAGCAGCGCTCCGTGGGCCCGTCGCTGGGCCAGGATTCCATCGACAAGGGCATCCTGTCCACGATCATCGGCTTCCTGCTCGTTTTCGTCTTCATTGTGATCTACTACAGGTGGTCGGGCACCGTGGCCTGCATCGCCCTGGTGCTCAACCTCGTCCTGCTGCTAGGGGCCATGGCCCTCTTCGACGCAACACTCACGATGCCGGGCATCGCCGGCATCGTGCTCACCGTCGGTATGGCCGTGGATGCCAACGTGCTCATCTTCGAGCGCACCCGCGAAGAGCTTCGTTTGGGGAAGACCCCGCGCGCTGCCATCGACGCGGGCTACACGAAGGCCTTCCTGACCATCTTCGACTCGAACGTGACGACGCTCATTGCGGCGGTCTTCCTCTTCCAGTTCGGGTCGGGACCGGTGAAGGGGTTTGCCGTGACGCTGACCATCGGTATCATCGCCAGCATGTTCACGGCGATCTTCGTCACCCGGATCATTTTCGACTACTTCACCTGGACCCGGAAGATCGAGAAACTGAGCATCTAGTTCCGGGCAGAAAAAGAAAACACGCCTCTGGCGCACACGGGGATACACCATGTTTGAATTGATACGGCCGGACACCAATTTCGATTTCGTCGGCAAGATGAAGGCGGCGGTCATCGCCTCCGGCGCATTCATCCTGATCGGGATCGCCTCCATCGTCTACCACGGCGGCCTCAACCTCGGCGTCGATTTCGCCGGCGGGGCCGTCGTGCAGGTCAAGTTTCAGAAAGAGGCCTCCACGGACGCGCTCCGCTCGGCCCTGGACGGCGTGCAGCTCGAGAACAGCACCATCCAGGAGTTCGGCGCCGCTGAGAACCGGGAATTCCTGATCCGGACCCCGGAGACGGCGGCGGACCTCAAGCTCCTGACCGACCGGATCGACAGCGCCCTGGCGAAGTCCTTCGGCCAGGGGACCTACGAGATCCGACGGGTCGAGGCGGTGGGCCCGAAGGTCGGCAAAGACCTGACACAGAAGGCCATCCTCGCCCTGGCGCTCGCCTGGGTGGCCATGCTGATCTACATCGGCTTCCGTTTCGAGTTCCGTTACGCCGTGGGCGGGATCCTGGCCCTGATCCACGACGTGCTCGTCACGGTGGGGGTGCTCTCTCTGCTGAACATGGAGTTCACCCTGAACACGGTGGCAGCGCTGCTCACCATCATCGGTTTCTCCATCAACGACACGATCGTCATCTACGACCGCATCCGCGAAAATGTGCGCAAGAAGATCCGGGCGGATCTGAGGCAGATCGTGAACGTGAGCGTCAACGAGACCCTGAGCCGGACGATCCTCACCTCGCTCACTGTGTTCCTGGTGCTCGTGGTGCTGCTTTTCCTGGGCGGGCCCGTGATCTTCGATTTCTCCTTCGCCATGTTTGTCGGCGTGATCGCCGGGTGTTATTCCACCGTCTTCATCGCGAGCCCCTTCGTGCTGTTCATGGAGCGGTTCATGCCGTCCAAGCGCAAGAGGAAATAGTGCCGTGACACCGCTGGAGTACGCCGGGCTGACGGTTTTCATCCTCGTCCTGCTGATCGGGTTTTTCTCGATCCTGATGGGGCTTCCCGGGACGCTCGTCATCCTCTTCGATGTTCTCGTTTACGCGCTGGTGACGGGCTTCGACAGGATCGGCTTCAAGATCCTGCTCGTGCTCGTCGTGATCTCGGCCATCGCCGAATCCCTCGAGTTCCTGCTGGGGATCACCTGGGCCAAGCGCTACGGGACTTCGAAACGGGGCATTGCGGCCTCGCTCATCGGCGGGATCATCGGGGCGCTACTCCTGACCCCCGTTTTCCTGGGTCTCGGGGCCCTCATCGGCTCCTTCCTCGGGGCGCTCCTGGGGGCCTTCATCGTCGAGATCCTCAGCCAGAAGGACCTCAAGCCGGCGGCACGGGCCGGCTTCGGCGCCCTGATGGGCCGCCTGGCCGGGCTTTTTGCGAAAGGGCTCTGCGGCCTTGCCATGGTGATCATCTCGCTCATGGCCATTTACTCCTGAGAAAGACGAACGACACATGACATCAAATCCGAAAACCGCAAAAATCCGGGAGTACGCAGAGGCGATCATCATCGCCATTCTGATCGCCGCATTCATCCGGACCTTCGTCGTCCAGGCCTTCAAGATCCCCTCGGGGTCCATGAAGCCGACCCTCGAGATCGGCGATCACATCCTGGTGAACAAGTTCAGCTACGGCGTGAAGATGCCCTACCTGCGCAACACGCTCATCCCCTTCGGCCAGCCCCAGCGGGGCGACATCGCCGTCTTCATCTACCCCGAGGACAAGACGAAGGACTTCATCAAGCGGGTCATTGCGGTGGGCGGCGACACGGTGGAGATCCGGAACAAGAAAGTCTTCGTCAACGGCGAGGCCGCCAACGACCCCTACGGGGTCCACGTGGAGGACGTCATCTACCCGAAGGCGCTCCAGCGGAGGGACAACCTGGGGCCCATCAAGGTCCCCGAGGGGACCATCTTCGTCATGGGCGACAACCGCGACCAGAGCTACGACAGCCGTTTCTGGGGCTTCGTGAAGCTCGAGGACGTCATCGGGAAGGCTTTCATCATCTACTTCTCCTGGGACAGCGACGACAGCAGCGTGCGCTGGAACCGGATCGGGAAGCTCTTGAACTGACGGCGCAAGGCGCCTGTCAGTTCCGTCCTATGAACAACATTTTCCTTGATCTTCCTCTCCCCTGGCGGGAGAGGATTGAGGTGAGGGGAAACGATACCCGCACCTTTTTCACCCTCACCCTGACCCTCTCCCCTCAAGGGAGAGGGAATTAAGGTAAAGGTCCTTGACAGGTCTATCCGGTCTATTCCGTCTGTTCCGTCAATATCCCCCAACCCCGGGGGATTTTTCTTTTGCGTTGCTTCCGCATGCCCTATAGATTACGATCATGAAAGATATACTGTTCCGGCTCCGTCGCCTGCTCCAGAGCTTTTTCAACGGCAGCCAAAATTACGGCTGTCTGCCGGAAGACACCGGAACGCCTCATCCGGAACAAAGAGCCGGAGAACCCGTCTCGAATCGTCCCGAATCCGCCAATTCCGTTGAAAAAGACGCTTCTTTGCGATAGAGTCCTCTTCCATGAAAGGACCTATCGGAAAGGCCATCCCGCTCATTCTGTGCCTTATGTTGCTGATCGCTTCCTGTTCCGGTCCAGACCGGGACGAGGGGGCCGTCGCCGTTCGCGAGGGGCAGGATGTGCCCGCCTACGGGGACATCCTGGTGGAGGGTTCCATCGGAGATGCCAGCAACCTCATTCCCTTGCTTGCCACGGACAACGCCTCACACAGCATCTCGGGTCTCATCTTCAACGGCCTCGTGAAGTATGACAGGGACCTCAACATCGTCGGCGATCTGGCCGAATCGTGGGACATCTCGAAAGACGGCCTCGTCATCACCTTCCGCCTTCGAAAGGGGGTCCGCTGGCACGACGGGCAGCCCTTCACGGCCGAAGACGTCCTGTTCACCTACCGACTCACCATCGACCCGAAGACTCCGACAGCCTATGCCGGGGATTTCCTGAAGGTGAAAAAGGCCGAGGTCCTCGACTCCCATACCTTCCGCGTGACCTATGACAAGCCCTTCGCCCCCGCGCTCATGAGCTGGGGCTCCTCCGTGATGCCGAAGCATCTCATGGAGGGGACAGACGTGACCAAAAGTTCGCTCGCGCGCCACCCCATCGGGACGGGCCCGTACCGGTTCAAGGAGTGGAAGACGGGCCAGAAAATCGCCCTCGTCTACAACCCCGACTATTTCGAGGGCAGGCCCTTCATCGACGGCCGCGTCATGCGCATCATCCCCGACATGGCCACCATGTTTCTCGAGCTTCGCGCCCGCGGCATCGACCAGATGGGGCTCACGCCTCTGCAGTACACGCGTCAGACGGAAAACCGCTACTTCCGGAGCCACTTCCGCAAGTACCGCTACCTCTCCTTTTCATACACGTATCTCGGATTCAACCTGCAGAACCCCATGTTCGCCGACAGGCGGGTGCGGCAGGCCCTCGCGTATGCCGTCAACAAGGAGGAGCTCATCGACGGGATTCTTCTCGGCCTGGGGAAGGAAGCCACAGGACCCTTCAAGCCGGGCACCTGGCAGTACAACGCCGACGTGAAGCGATACCCATACGACCCGAAGAAGGCCCGGGAACTCCTCGCCGAGGCGGGCTGGCGGGACACGGACGGCGACGGCACCCTCGACAGAAACGGACAGCGATTCGAGTTCGAGCTTCTCGTCAACCAGGGCAATGAGGTACGCGCCAAGACGGCGGAGATTGTGCAGCGAAGGCTCGCCGAGACGGGCATCTCCGTCAAGATCCGCATCATCGAGTGGGCCGCCTTCATCAAGGAATTCATCAACAAGCGGCGCTTTGACGCCGTCATCCTCGGCTGGACGGTCCCCATGGACCCCGACCTCTACGACGTGTGGCACTCGAGCAAGACGGGGCCGAGCGAGTTGAATTTCGTCACCTACAAAAATGAAGAGGTGGACGCCCTGCTGGAAAAGGGCCGCGGCACCTTCGACCGCGCCGAGCGCAAGCGCTGCTACGACCGCATCCAGGAGATCCTGGCGGAGGATCAGCCTTACATCTTCCTCTACGTGCCCGACGCACTGCCCATCTTCAACGCCCGGGTACGCGGGATCGATCCCGCCCCCATCGGCATCGGCCACAACGTGATCCGGTGGTACGTGCCGAAGGAGGAACAGAAGTACGTGATGACGCAGTGACCGGACAGAAGGTAAGAAGCTACGAAGTTATGAAGCTTGGATGAGCCGGAAGCCCTCGAAAGGTCCATCGGACTTTCCGAACTTCTCAACTTCCCAACTTCGCAACTTCCTCAAGAAAGAGGGACCGATGCTCTACATGATGCTGCTCATCCCTTTCCTGCTCTGCCTCGGAGTCGTGGCCTCGAGCTTTATGGCAGGATTTACGCCCATGGAAAACCGTCCTGCTTTCTACAGGGACGAGCGATTCCGGAAACGGATGGAGTGGTTCTTCCTGCCGGCCATCGGCTTTGTCCTCGGCCTCATCAACATCAATCTCAAGTACAAGCTCCTGATCGGCGGAGGGGCGGTGCTTCTCTCCAACTGGGTCCTGAGGCCGGCAGCCGAGACCCTGATCGTGGAACCACTTTTTCGCCGTTACTCGAAGGGAAATAAGGATGGAAAAACACAAAACGGGTAAGACGATCCACAAGCCGCGGCGAAAGAGCGCGCAACCGGCCGCAAAATCCCCGGGGCTGAAGAAACCGGCATCGGGCCAGGAGCCGAAACCGCAGGATCTGCCCGTGCTGCTTCTCTACAACATCGACCCCGCGTGGGAACCGCCTGAACAGGACGAAGCCGTGACGGCGACGCAGGAGTTGATCGAGGCCTTGCGGCAGGTCGGCCATCCCGTCACCCCCGTCCAGGTCAACGACCTGGACTTGCGGAGATTTCTTTCTCCCTACAAACCCGACCATTTCATCGTTTTGAACTGGTGCGAAGCCATCCCCGGCATCGTCCACAGCGATGCGTTGGCCGCAGAGACCCTCGAAGAGATGGGGTTCACATACTCGGGCTCGCCGCCGCCGGTCCTGAGGCTCAGCGGGGACAAGGAAAAGGTCAAAGAAGTTCTGCTTCGAGCCGGCGTGCCGACGCCGGAGGGCTGTGTCTGCTCGACGGCCCGGCGCGCGGTGTGGGACCGGTTCCCCGCCATCGTGAAACCCGTCCGGGAGCACTGCAGTATCGGGATCACGCCCAAGGCCGTCGTCATGGATCTGCATGCCCTGCGGGGACGCATCGACTTCGTCACCGAGACCTATCGGCAGGCCGCCCTGGTGGAGGAGTTCATCGACGGCCGGGAGTTCCGGGTGACCCTCTGGGGTAACGAGGACGTGGAGGTCCTCCCGCCCGTCGAGATGGAGTTCTCAGCCTTCAGCGACCTGCGCGAACGGCTCTGCTCGTGGGATGCCAAGTTCACGCCGGGTTCGCGCCACTACACCGAGATCCGCACCGTCGCACCCGCCCCGCTGACCACGGAAGAGCTTCGCCTGTTGGAAGCGGTCTCCCGGGCCGCCTACCGGGCCATGGGGATCCGGGATTACGCCCGCTTCGATTTCAGGCTTCGCGAAGGGGTCTTCTACCTCCTGGACCCGAACCCCAACCCCGACATCAGCGCCGACGCCAGCCTGGCCCTTGCGGCGGAGCTCGCCGGCCACTCTTACGGCCAGATGGGCAGCCGGCTCGTGCGCCTCGCCGCCGCCCGGCACCCGGTCTTCGGCAAACAGTAATTGGGTAATTGGTTGACTGGTTGACTGGACAAGAACACGTCTCCCCTAATTACCCAATCAACTAGTAAACCAATCAACTTTATTATTCGAAGGAGGGAGAGCAGATGAATTACGAAACGATCCAGTTTGAAGTGAAGGATCAGGTGGCCATCATCACCCTGAACCGTCCCGAAGCGGCAAACGGGCTCATCATGACCTCCGGCAGGGAACTGATGCACGCGGCCATCCGCTGCGACGAGGACCCGGGCATCCGGGCGGCCCTGCTCACCGGGCGAGGCAAGTTTTTCAGCGCCGGAGGCGATCTGAAGTATTTTTCAGAATCCGGCGACGGGCTGGCGCAAGCCCTGAAGGAAATGACCGTCTACTGCCACGCGGCGGCCTCGCGGTTTATGCGCATGGACAAGCCGCTGGTGACGGCCGTCAACGGGCCCGCAGCGGGGATGGGGATGAGCTTTGCCATCTCCGGGGACCTGGTGCTTGCCGCCGAATCGGCGTCGTTCACGGCGGCCTACACGGCGGCGGCGCTCTCTCCGGACGGCGCGATGACATACCTGCTGCCCCGCTTCATCGGGTTGTTGAGAACCAAGGAGCTGATGCTGACGAACCGCAGGCTGACCGCCAGGGAGGCGCTCGAGTGGGGCCTGGTGAACCGGGTCATCCCCGACGCGGAGCTGATGCAGGAAGCCGAAAAGCTGGCGAGGGCCCTCGCAGCCGGCCCCACAAAGTCATTCGGATCGGTGAAGAAACTGCTGTGCGGAACCTATTCGGAATCGTTGGAGACGCAGATGGAGCTAGAGGCCCGGGGGATCGCCGACATGTCAAAAACCGCCGATGCCCGGGAGGGAGTGGGCGCGTTCCTCGCGAGGAGCAAGCCTGCTTTCACCGGCAAGTAGAGGTCCGCAGGGGACACCTGTTCGGGTGAAGAAGTGGCTGAGTGTTGAAGTGTCTGAGTGCCTGAGTGTTTTATATCTTCACTCACGCACTTACTCACTTTTTCACTTGTTTAAGGGCAGGCGGACCGCCTGTCAGGCAATCGCGCCCAGTCAGCTGGTGCCCGCACCGGCCGTGCAGACGAAACAGTGTTCGTCCGTCACGATGCGGCGGCGGGCCAGCCTCTCGGGGTCGAAGGCGGAGATGTGGCGGGGGCAGGCATCCTCGACGGGCAGCTCCGAAACCTGGTTGAAGTCGCAGTCGAAAAGCGTCCCATCCCAGCGCACGCTCACGAGGTGGCGGCACATGAGGCCGTCCAGCGTCGCAGGGTTGAAGGCCTTCTGTACCGTTGCCATGTAACTGTCAAAGCCCTTCGTCCGGAGCAGGAAGTCCCGAAAACGCCCCAGGGCCATATTGGCGAAAACGAAGAGGTTGTCGAAAACGATTCCCTGTCCGGCGAGTTCCTTCCGGTATCGATCTTCCAGTTCCTTCTGCGAACCAGGCAGCAGCGCCCCAGGCGGGTTGTAGACAAGATTCAGAGTCAGCCCTGTCTCTTCCTTGCCGTAACCCAGCCCGTTGAGTCGCCTGAGGACCCGGAGGCTCTTATCGAAGGTTGCTGTGCCGCGGACCCGGTCGACGCTTGCACCGGTGAAATGCGGCAATGACGCCGCCACTTCGACGCTCTGATCCCGGTAGAATTCCGGGAGGTCCTCCATCGACGGCTCCAGCAGGACCGTCAGGTTGGTCCGGACGATGACGTGGGCCCCGGCGGCCCGGGCCCCTCTGATCAGATATTTCAAGCAGGGGTTCAGCTCGGGTGCCCCGCCGGTGATGTCGACGGTCTTGATCCCGTACTGCCGGACGACGCGCAGGGCCTCATCCATGGTCGTGCGGCTCATGAGCTCCTTGCGGTCCGGCCCGGCAGAGAGGTGGCAGTGCTTGCAGCTCATGTTGCAGGCGTAACCCACGTTGACCTGCAGGATGGCTATGTCTTTTGCCCTGAGGACATCGCCACTGATTTCAAGGATTTTCTCGTCGAAGGAAACCATGCTCGTCTATCCCGTCATGCCGCATAGCGGCAAAAACAGTTGATATGTTGATAAGTTAATAAGTTGATTAGGGGGGATTATTTTCTTCCCTTATCAACTCATCAACCCGTCAACTTGTCAACTCTCCTGATCAAAGAAGAATCTTCTCCGCCACGTTGCCCGCCTGCAGGCCGTGGATGAGGGCTGCACCGCCGCGGACGGCGGAGGCCGTGTGGATGGCCTCGGTGATATGATCCATGTCCATCCCCTCGGCGATGCACTCGCGCGTGAAAGCGTCGATGCAGTAGGGGCACTGGATCGCGTGGGCCACGCCCAGGCCGATCAGGGCCTTCTCGCGCTTTGTGAGTGCACCGGCCTCGAGAGAGGCCTGATACCAGTCCATGAATTTGCGGAAAAGCTCAGGCTTGTGTTTTCCCACCTCGCCGAAGCGGCCGAGATCAACGCTGTTGTAATAGTCACCCATGGTCAGCCTCCCTTATGACAGCCATGAACGTCCGGATTGGCCACGGCAAAATTCTACCGTCATGACCCGCAAAAAAAAAGGGCAAAATGGCGGCAAGGCCGCTTTCTGCCCTTTTTCTGTCGAGTCGGTAATGGCCCCGGAAGGCCTGAAGCCTCAGATCGCCTCGATCGTGGAAGGCGGCTTCGTGGCGAGGTTGTAGGTCACGCTCACCACACCGGGCACTGCGCTGAGGATCTTCCCGGCGATCCGGTCGAGCGTCTGCCAGGGGAGCCTCGTAGGCGTGGCCTTCCGGGCATCGACGCTGTCCCAGCAGCGGATCTCGATCTGAAGGCCGAAGTCGCGCTTTCCTGCCCGCATCCCCGTGACGCGGTCCTCGTGGAGGATCGCCATGTACTGGAAGGCCTTCACCGTCTCGAGCTCCTTCTCGACGATGACCGTCGCTTTGCGCACGAGCGCGATCTTCATCGGCGTCACCTCGCCGATGACCCGCGCCGCCAGGGCCGGGCCCGGGAATGGGATCCGGTCGAAAAGCGATTTCTGGAGCCCGAGGGCCATGCCTACCCTGCGGACTCCGTCCTTGCGGAGCTGGATAAGAGGCTCGCTGATCTTGTAGCCGAAGGCCTTCTTCGGGTCGATGCCGATCTGCTCGAACACATTGTGCTGGCGCTTGATCCCGGCCGCCGTCTCCTCGACGTCGGTGAGGATCGTGCCCTGCAGCAGTACCGTGGCCTTGCTTTTCAGCACCAGGTCACGGAACACTTTTTTGTAGAAGGTCTGGGTGATGGCCTCCCGCTTCAGCTCGGGGTCCGTGATGCCCTTCATGGCATCGAAAAAGGCCCTCCGGGCATCGACGATCGTCACGGGGATGCCCAGCTCCGCAAACAGGGCCTTCACCTTCTTCGGTTCGCCCTCCCGCATGATCCCGTTGTCGATGAAGTAGGTCTTGAGCTTTTTCCCCATCGCCTTGTGCGCCAGCGCCGTGACGACCGACGAGTCCACGCCGCCCGAAAGGGCGCTGATGGCGATCCCGTCTCCCACGATCTCCCGGATCTCCCGGACCTTCCCGTCGATGAATTTCTTCGGTTTCAGATCTTTCGCCTTGATCTCCTGAATCTTCATGAACCCCTCCTCCGAAGCAGAGTTTTTGCCGCCGACCGCGCAACCCGATGGCAGCGTTACGGTTTTGTAACACAGCCTCCGATCTTCTTCCAGCGCTTTGATTCTTCGGCAGGGGGGTGCGGCTCTTCGCACGCCCTTGAATCGCCTCAGATCGATGATGCCCTCTGACCGATATTTTCTCGTTCCGAAATATGCAACGAGCATCATAAATCTGTAACTGCATTCCAATATTTGTCACATTTATTTGAAAAAGGGAGTCGTTCTCCAAAATACGTAATTTTTGCAATGAAAACGATCAGACCATTTCTGATAAGTGCTTGATTATATTGGCAATATTAATTGCTTGATTTCTGGTTCGATTTTTGCTCTAAAGTATGACAATCCAATCCAAACCAAAAAATAGGAGGATACAAGGAATGAAGAAGTATTTCGCGATTCTGGTAGCCGTTATCTTTGTGTTCGGCGTAGCGGGTGCGGGCCTTGCGCAGACCGGCAAGCAAGATGCTCCTGCAAAACCGATCGAAGGCAAGAAGACCGAGAAGTCGGAGAAGCGCCAGGCAGTGACGCCCGAGAAGAAGAAGGCGGCGGAAGCCCCCGCGGCTGCTGAAGGTCAGGCGAAGCCGGACACGAAGCCCGTGAAGAAGACCAAGAAGGCTGAGAAGCGCCAGGCAGTGACGCCCGAGAAGAAGAAGGCGGCGGAAGCCCCCCCGGTCGGTGAGGGAATGGCAGCACCGGCAGCCCCCGCAAAGAAGTAACGCCCTTACATCCTGATTTCGCAGTTCCGAGAAGAGGGGCATTGTCCAGACAATGCCCCTCTTCTCAATTAAGCCGGCCGACCATAAAACACTGAAGTGCGGCCGATGCATCCCGGTGCGGCATACCTTGCGTCATGAAGGATAACGGGTTTCACGGAGGAGTTTTGTGAAGGGTCGATGCCTCATCAGCCTCCTGTTGCCGCTGCTTCTCCTCTGTGTATCCTGTACCCAGCAGCCGGAAAAGAAAGGCGCACCGGAGAAGGTCGCCCGGGCAAAAGCTGCGTCTGCGAAAAAGAAGCCGCTCAAGATCATCCATCTCGCCGGCGAGACGACCAGCGTCAATCCGAGGGCGGGCAAACTGACCATCCGGGGAAAGGAAGGGGACGTTGATATCTATGCAACGGAAAAGACCACCATCCATATTGGGAGGGATCAAAGCAGGCTTTCCGACATCACCGCCGGAAACAAAGCGACCGTAAAATACCTCGAGATAGACGGAAAAAATATTGCCCGGAGCATCTTCATCGCCCAGGAGGCTCCGGAAGAGAAAGAGCCTAAAGCCGAAACCCCGTCGCCCCAACCCCCTGAAAAAATCACTCCCGATCAGCCGCCCTCTGATTCTCAGAAGATGCCATTGCCCCCATCGTGAAAACGAATCACTCTCACCAGCCGTGCCCTCCCCTCCGATTCGAGTGAAAATCCCTCAGTCCGTCCCCTTCAGCCTGTCGACCAGGAAGGAGCGCAGGCGGCCGTAATCGGCGGGCAGCTCGACGGGCTCGCCGGTCCGTTTTTCCAGGTCCTTCATGCTCCGGGGCACCTCGGGGGTGATGCCGAGAAGCTCGATGATCTCGTCGGGGAACTTGGCCGGGTGGGCCGTCTCCAGGGAAACGCAGGCCTCCTCGATGGGCCCGCAGCAGGCCTCCAGGTAATGCTCGAGACCCCTCCAGCCCACGGCTCCGTGGGGCTCGAGCAGGAGGTTGTACAGCTCGTAGACGCGCCGGATGGTCTTCTTCGTCTCTTCGTCGGAGATGCTCACGGAGAAGATGCGCCTGCGCATCTCCTTGAGATCGGGGTAGACGTGCACGACACCCGTGCGGTCCACCGTCCCCCCGAAGAGCTCGAAGAAGCGGGCCAGGTTGCTCGGGTGGCCCACATTCATGGCGTTGGAGAGGCAGGCCCGTGACGGGGAAACCTTCTCGTAGACTCCCGTCCTGAGGTAGTTGGGGAATTCGTCGTTTTCGTTGGTGGGCATGACGAGCATCCGGACGGGGAGCCCCATGCGCCGGGCGTATTCGCAGCCCAGGGCGTTGCCGAAATTCCCCGAGGGGACGGAGAAGACGATCTCCTCGCCCTTCTTCGCGAGCTGGGCATAGGCGTAGACGTAGTAGATACTCTGGGGCATGATCCGGCCGAAGTTGATGGAATTGGCCGAGGTCAGGTTGAGCTGCGACAGCCCCGGGTCGGAGAAGGCCTGCTTCACGAGGTTCTGGCAGTCGTCGAACTTCCCGCCGACGGACAGGGCCAGGACGTTGTCGCCGATCGCGTCGAGCTGCTTCTTCTGCATCCCGCTCACCTCGTTTCGCGGGTAGAGGATCCAGACGCCGATCCCCTCGACGCCCTTGAAGGCCTCGCCGACGGCGCTTCCCGTGTCGCCCGAGGTCGCCACGAGCACGTTGAGCCGCTTTCCCCTGTCGCGCAGGTGGCTCATGAGCCTCGCCATCATCCGGGCGGCAAAATCCTTGAAAGAGGCCGTGGGTCCCCGGTCGAGGCGCATGACGTACATGCGGTCGAAGACCCGCTCCAGGGGAACGTCGAAGTTGTAGGAATCCTCGACGATCTTCTTGAGCGCTTCCCGGGGCAGCTCGTCTCTCAGGAACGCCTCCGCCACAAGGAGGGCCGTCTCCGCGTAGGGGGCTCCTTTGAGCGCCAGGATGTCGTCCATGGAGAGTGCCGGGATGGGCTCCGGCATGAACAGCCCCTCGTCGGGCGCCTGGCCCTGGATCAGGGCATCGCGAAAGGAGACGTGCCCCTTGAACGGAGTGAGGCCGTCCACCCCGTCGAGGCGGCGGTTCGTACTGTAGTAGCGGATCGTCGGCATGGTGTCACCTCTTCGGCGGCTGTTCCGGACGGTAGCTCCGGATGAAATCGAGAAAGATCCGGTGGTGTGTCATCAAATCGAAGTGCCTGCGATGGATGACATGAAAATAACGTTCGACGGGACAGCCCTCGATCGAAAGCGCAGCGAGGACACCCGAGGCGATCTCCCTGCGGATGGCAAAAATGGAAATCACGGAGAGGCCGACCCCGGCGATGACGGCTTCCTTGACGGCCTCGGAGCTTCCCAACTCGGCCGCCACGCAGAACCGGGACAGGTCCGTCCTGCCGATCTCGGCGAGGCACCGCTCGAAGGCCTCGCGAGTGCCCGATCCCTTCTCGCGGATCACGAAAGGCTCTTTTTCGATCTCACGGATCCGGACGGTCCTGCGCTTTGCCCAGGGATGCTCCGCGGGCAAGGCCAGCACCATGCGGTCCCGCCAGAGCGTTTCGGCCACCAGCTTCGCGCTCGCGGGCTTCTTGCCGATGAAGCCGATTTCGGCGCCGTTTTCGAGGACCGTGTCGATGACTTCGCTGCTGTCCGCCGCCCGCACCGCCGCCCGGATCCCGGGAAATTTCGTCCGGAACTCTCCCAGGGCGAAGGGCAGGATGTAGGTGGCCGGGATAGTGCTCGCGGCGATCCGGATGTCCCCCTCCTCGGTCTCACGCACCCTCATCACCCGATCCATCGCCTCCTCGCGGAGTTTGAGGATCCTCCGGGCGTAATCGTACACGACACGGCCCTCGGGCGTCAGCGTGAAAGCCCGGCTGGCCCGGTTGACCACCTTCGCCCCCAGGGAGTCCTCCAGGTTGCGGATGTGCTTGGTCAGCGACGGCTGGGAGAGGAACATTTTCTTGGCCGCGCGGCTGAAGCTTCGCTCCTCCACGAGGTACACCAGGGCCTCGAACTGCAGCATGTTAATGCTCTTCATATCGGCCTGCATGGCCTGTCCCTACCATGACTCTTTTCGATAATCAAGGGTATTTTATGAATTATCTGAATTGGCGTTATTCACAAAAGCGAGGTAATAGGTAATTGTTTTCTTGTTCACATCGTCTCATCCGCCAAGGAGGACCCCGGTATGGCCAACCCGTTTGCATCCCGCACGGGAATCATTGTCGTCGGAGTTGCCATCGGCATCATGGCGACGCTTCTCCAGTACTTTGGAAACCCCCCGAACATGGGCATCTGCGTCGCCTGCTTCGAGAGGGACATCGCGGGGGCCCTCGGGCTTCACCGGGCCGCGGTGGTGCAGTACATCCGCCCCGAGATCATCGGCTTCGTGCTCGGGGCCTTCATCGCCGCGATGCTCGCCAGGGAATACAGGCCCCGGGGAGGCTCGGCGCCGCTCATCCGATTTTTTCTCGGCGTCTTCGCCATGATTGGCGCCCTCGTCTTCCTCGGTTGCCCCTGGAGGGCGATGCTGCGGCTCGCGGGCGGCGACTGGAACGCCCTGACAGGCCTCGCGGGGCTGGCATCAGGCATCGGCGTGGGCGTGCTCTTTCTGAAGTCGGGCTACAGCCTCGGACGGGCACAGACGCAGAAGGCCGCCACGGGCTTCCTCTTCCCGGTCTTCATGGCGGGGCTCTTCCTCCTGCTCGTCTTCCAGGTCACCTTCGCCGAGGGCGGCCCCATCTTCTTCAGCCAGAAGGGGCCGGGCTCGCAGCACGCACCGTTGCTCATCAGCCTGGGCGCAGGACTCCTGGTCGGGGCCATCGCCCAGCGGAGCCGGTTCTGCACCATGGGGGCCCTTCGGGACGTCATTCTCCTGAGGGATTTCCACCTCATCAGCGGAGTTGCGGCGCTGCTTGTCGCCGCCCTGGCGATGAATCTCATATTGGGACAGTTCAAGCCCGGCTTTGCGGGCCAGCCGATCGCACATGCGGACCACCTCTGGAACTTCCTGGGAATGGCCCTGTCGGGCATGGCCTTCGCTCTGGCCGGCGGCTGCCCGGGCCGGCAGCTCTTCCTCTCCGGCGAGGGGGACCTCGATGCCGGCATCTTCGCCATGGGCATGATCATCGGGGCCGGTGTGTCGCACAACTTCGCCATGGCCAGTTCGCCCGCCGGCGCAGCCGCCTTCGGTCCGGCCGGAGTCATCGTGGGCCTCGTCTTCTGCCTGGCCGTGGGATTCACGATGCGGGAGAGGGCCTGATGCGCGGGTCCAACGCAAAGAACCGTCATTTCTTTGAAAGGAGAACGTCATGAGCGCAACCCGAGTTGATGCCCGCGGTCTTTCTTGCCCGCAGCCCGTCGTGCTGACGGGCAAGGCCATCGGGGCAGGCGTGGAGAGCCTGGAAGTCCTCGTCGACAACGAGGTTTCAAAAGAAAATGTGCTTCGCCTGGCAAAAAGGCATAAGATGCAGACCTCGGTCCATGAAGAGGGTCCGGATATTGTCATCGATATCAAAAAGTAGTATAAGGAAAACTAACCGGGGCCTTCCTTGCGGGAAAGGCTCCGATTTGTTTAGGAAGGAATTCGAAGATTCATGTTTTTCAAATCCGGCAAAAAAAATGGTTTCGAGGGCGGCGGTCTCGTTCTCTTCGACAGCGTGGAAGAGGCCATGAGCGGGGAGCGCGCCCTCAAGGCCGATGGCGTCGAAAACCGCCTTGTGGCACCCCCGCCCGAGCTTCGACGGGGCTGCGATCTCGCACTGGAGATCAACCTCGTGGAAAAGCCGGCCGTGGAGCGCATGCTCCGGTCCCGGCAGGTACCCTTTATCGACATTCTGCCCATGAAGGGCGACGCGGAACTGCTGCAGGTCGTCCAGGTAACGGATTTCGGCGAGGCCGTCATGGTCAAGGCGGGAAACATGAAGCTGACCTTCGATAAATCATCGGGCGTCGTCCTGAACATCTCGGGCGGCGGTTGCCCCGACATCCCCTACCTGCACGCCGAGATGCTGGCGAAGCCTCTTGACCGCGCGCCTCGCCCGAAAGAGATGGGCCACACGCTCTGCTCGCTCATGCTGGACCGGGCCTACGTGCAGTCCCTCGAGATCTGGAAGAACGGAGGCCGGTGACGCCATGCTGTTGATCTGCGGCACCGCCCCCCGGAAGGATCTCCCCCTCACTCAAGGGGAGGCAAGTCTTCACGGGGACACTCTCCGGATAAACGGGGCTGCCATCCCCTGCACCCAGGGTACGGCCGCACTGATCAGCGCCGCGATCAAGACGGCGGAATATCTGGGTCAGCCGCCTCCACAGGCCCTGCTCGTCGGCGACGACGGCACCGGCAAAGGAAGCAGGCTTCTCTACGAGCATTTGATCGGCAATCTTCCCCGTCTCGCCCCGCGGGTCGTCGTCCTGCACTACATGCTCCCCGTCATGGGGCTCATGAGAAAAGTAAGCGAGTCGGCCTCGAAAGCGGCGCGGCGGCCCTTCATGATCGCCGATGCCGCGGCCATGTACGCCGCCAAGGCGGCAGGGATCGCCCGCGACTTCGATCTCTTCACCCCCGATCTCTCGGAGCTTGCCTTCCTGGCGGACCCGCAGGCAACCCACCCCGCCTACGTGAGCCGGCACCTCTTCGAGTCCGACAGTACGCGGATCCCGGAGCTGGTCGCTGCCGCATACGCAAACCGAAGCGCCGCCCGCACGCTCGTGGTGAAAGGCGCAACGGATCACGTCGCACAAAACGGCAGGATTCTCGACACCGTGTCCGAACCGAACGTCCCGGCCCTCGAGGCCATCGGGGGCACCGGGGACACGATCAGCGGCATGGTCGGGGCCTTCGTGCACGGCGGCTTCGGCGAGGTCACGGCGGCCCGCGTCGCGATCCGGGCCAACCGCATGGCCGGTCTCTATGCCGGGGCCACGCCGGCCACGCGGATCTGGCAGGTTATCGAGGTCCTGCCCCGGGTCTTCGCCGATCACCTGGACGACTGGGCACGGCAGGCGGGAGACGCAAGCATGGAAAGGAGCGCATCGTGATGACGGAAAAGAAGATCCGACTGACAGAGATGGTTCACGGGGCCGGCTGAGCGTGCAAGATCGGTCCGGAGGACCTGAACCGAGCCTTGAAGGGTTTGACCGTGAGACCCGACCCCAACCTGATCGCGGGAATCGAGGGGTTCGAGGACGCGGGGGTATACCGCCTCAGCGATGATCTCGCCATCATCCTGACGCTCGATTTCTTCACGCCCATCGTCGACGACCCATACCTCTTCGGGCAGATCGCCGCCACCAACGCCCTCTCCGACGTCTACGCCATGGGCGGCAAGCCGATCACCGCGATGAATATCATCTGTTTTCCGCCGAAGAAGCTCCCCATGGAAGTCCTGAACCGGATTCTTCAGGGGGGACTCGACAAGATCCACGAGGCGGACGTGACTCTCGTGGGCGGTCACAGCGTGGAGGACGACGAGCCGAAGTACGGCCTCTCTGTGACGGGGGTCATCCACCCCGACCGGGTCCTTCGCAACCGGGGGGGCCGCGCCGGCGACAGGCTCATCCTGACGAAAGCCCTCGGCACGGGAATTGTCAGCACGGCCCTGAAGGGGGAAGAGGCCGACCCGGCCCTGATCGACAAGGCCGTCAAGGCGATGACCACCCTCAACCGCCGGGCCGCCGAGCTGATGATGCAGATGCCCGAGATCCACGCCTGCACCGATGTCACCGGCTTCGGACTTCTGGGGCATGCCTGCGAGATGATCGAGGGGAGTGACGTGGGGCTGAAGATCCATGCATCCGCCGTTCCCTTCTTTGACGGGGTGCGGGAGCTGGTCGAGACGGGCTTTGTGCCCGGCGGGCTTTATCGGAACAAGGATTTCCGGATGCCCATGATCGACGTCAAGCCGACCTGCCCCGAGTGGCTCCTGGAAATCCTCTTTGACCCCCAGACCTCGGGGGGGCTGCTCTTTGCCCTGCCCGTAGGCGATGCGGAAATTCTTGTGAAGAAAATGCGAGATGCCGGAATCGTCGATGCGGCCGTCGTGGGGGAAGTCGTTGCGGAACCGAAGGGCAAAATCGTGGTATTCTGAAAATCTGAGGACTCTACTCCGCGCGCCTGAGCTTCTCCGCCTCCTGCTTCAGCTCGTACTGGCGCTGAAGGTTTTCCCTCGTTGCGGACATGGGCTGGCGGGCTTCCGCTTCGAGACGCTCCGCTTCCTGGAGCCTCCGCTGTTTTTCGATCTCCCGCTCCCTGTCGCGTCTCTCGACCGTTTTCATCACCTCGTCGAGTTGCTGGTCCCTTTGCCTGATGGCCTCCTCGGCCGTGATGGAACCAGGCGGGGGCGTTGAACCGGCCGGCGCCATCTGCTCCCCGGAAGGAGTCGGCGCTGAAGGCTTACCCGTTACGACCGGCTCGGCATTCACCCCTTTAGGCGGCTTGTCCGTGAGAACCACCACCCCGTTTTTATCCGTGTACTTGTAAATGGTCTGGGCATCGGCCGGGTTCCCGGACAGACAGGCAATGACGGCGGCGGTTAGCCCCCATACCAAAACGGCAGACAGGGGGCGAGGGGCGAGGGTCGAGGCTCGAGAAAAGATGCGGAATGGATTTGCTCTGCCCACCTTCTCACCCCTGTACTCTTGATCCGTTGAACCCCTATAGCCTATACCCGATACCCGATACCCGATACCCTGAAACAAGCGGCCTTGCCGCTACTGCATCTCCCGCAGTCGCTGCGCATCCTCCATCAGCTTGCGCTGCCGATCGATATTTTCCTGGGTCGGCACGATAGGCTGTTTTGCCTCTTTCTCCAAGCGTTCGGCCTCCTCGAGGCGGCGCTGCTTTTCCTGCTGTCGCTCCTGTTGTCGCTCCTGCAGTCTCCTCTGGGCTTCCTCCTGCTTCTTCTGGATCTCCTCGTCGGCAACCCTCTTCATTTCGGCTTCTTTGTCCTTATCCACGGGGGTTGACGGTTCCCTGCCCGCCTGAGGCTGCGGGGAAGGCCTGGCGCCCTTCGCCTGCGGCGGCGCATCTCCGGATCCCGGCGTCTCCCTTGCCGGTGCGGGCGGCGCGAGCGTTTTCTCGTCATCCAGAGGCTCGACGATCACCCCGGGAGGCGGATTGTCCGTGAAGACGATTCTGCCGTTCTTGTCCGTATAACGATAGAGCTGCGCCGGGGAGTCACCGGCCGTCAACAGGATTCCGACCCATGCCGCAACGAGGGCCACAAGCACAATTCCCGCAAAGCGCTTTGTCATTTTCATTTCTCCGTCCGGTTTGATAGAAAAGCCTCACTTCAGATTATCGACCGGAATGGCAACTTTCTTTAATGGTTTCGCCCTAATTTACCCCCAAGGCCGGAAAGAATCAACAGGATGATTCGTCTTCCCTCCTCCCTGCTTTCACTGCAATGACCATACCGCGGGACCTGAACCAGGCGGCAAGCCCCTTCATGGCCTCGCGCTCCCGCCGGGACAGTTCCCCCCGACCGAGCTTTTCCCCGAAATAACCGTTCACAACTGCCGTACCGGTTTTTTCCAGAAGGCCCGTGATACGGTCCAGGTCGCCCGCCTGGAGGTAAAGGCTCACGTCGTTGACGAACAGGATTTCCCGGTCCAGGGATTCGAACCGGCGGAAAAGGCCCTCAATGACCTTCCGGTTCCACCCGGCCTTGTCCATGGCCTCCTCTTCGCTCGACGAGGTCAGGCGCGGCGCAACGATGGTCGCATTCAGGGTTGCGGCCCCACAGCCCCCGGGCGGCTCGAGCCTTCCCCCGACGCCTGCAAGCCCCCTGCGCCGCAGCACCTCTTCGGGGATTTCCGGGGCGAGGTCCATGACGGCAATCCGGCCACCCAGGCCCTGCCGGCAGAACCCGTCCAGGATATCCCTCGTCAAGGTCGTCTTCCCCGAGTTGACGTCACCCAGGATGAGGGTCTTTTTGCCAAGAAATACTGCCGTGTCCATACTCTTCATTATTTCCTGCATTCTTCATCGCAGCTTAGGTGACAGGTTGCAGGTGACAGGAAATGCATGCAGGGAAGTCCTGTTTCCTGTTACCTGATGCCCGGCGGCGCTACTCGCCACGATAGGTTTCCGGAAGCATCAGCAGCGACAGTGCCCCGATGACATAGACCACCCCCGTGACGGCGAGTCCCGTTGCAAGCCCGTAATGGCTCCCGATCTGCCCGATCGTGTAGGGGGCAAGAACCGCCCCGATCCGCCCCATGTTCCAGCAGAACCCGCCGGCGTAAGCCCGGACCCTCTCGGGGAATAGCTCGGCGAAGTACGCCCCCAGGACCCCTCCCACGCCGGGAAGCCCGAATCCGACCACAATGCCCCACCAGAAGAGGAAGACGGGGTCCCGGACCACGATATAGACCCATACGGCGACGGCGATGGTGCCGAAAGCGGCGATCATGGCCTTGCGACGGCCGATCCGGTCAGCGAGGAACCCGAAGAACTGGAACCCGAAAAACATTCCCACGTACATGACGAGGGAGAAATCGGCCATCATGGTGAGGCTGAGGCCCCGCTCGCGGGTGAGGAAGGTGGGGATCCAGTAGGCGGCGCCCCAGTATCCCGCCAGATTGATGAGACTCACCAGGGTGGCCAGGAACGTCGTTTTGCCCAGCCCTCCCGTGAAGATATCCGTGACACCGACCTTTGCCGCAGCTGCCCCCGCACCGGCAATATTTCCGACGGCCCGGTCCGGCGGCACGAGCCAGGCCACCATGAAGGCAAAGGGGATCGAGACGGTCCCCAGCAGGAAAAGAAGCCGCCAGTCCGTATTGAGGACCATCCTGCCCGTGAAGGAGGCGGCAACGGCGCCGATGGCGAAACTGCTCAGCACAAAGGATGCCGCCCGCCCCCGGTACTGAGGCGCCCAGTGCTCTGCGATGAGGGCCGAACAGGGGCCCCAGATGCCCCCGATCGCCAGCCCCGTGATACACCTGAGTGCCATCCACATGCCAAGGCTGTGGACCAGATAAACGGCGCCCATCCCGACACCCAGCCAGAGCAGGGCCACGATGAGGGCATACCGCCGCCCCCGGTTCTCGGCAATGAGCCCGAAGACGACGCTCCCGATCATGGCGCCCACCATGGTGGCCGAGCCGATCAGCCCCCCCTCGGGCAGCGTGATGTCGAGCACCTTCAGGAGAACGGGCATGACGATGGCCAGCACGATGAGGTCGTAGCTGTCCAGCAGATAGGTTGCAAAGGCCGCCCAGAGGACCGGCCAGCGTCTCTCGGTGCCCTTGTGACCATCCATTACGTCGTTCATTTTCGTCCCTGTCAATTTCAGCAGCAGAAAACCCTATACGAAGTTAGGAAGTTAGGAAGCTAGGAAGTTACAACAAAAAGAGGCCTCTGATTCTATTTTTTTCACAGCTTCGCAGCTTCCCAATTTCGCAACTTCCTGTGCGGAGGGAGTCTACCGGTGAGCCGCTCCCCCGTCAAGGACGATAAAAAGGGTCTTGACCCGATGATCAGGAAATGTAAGATGGGGGCACTTGTGCACCGTTAACAGGTCCGCGACTTCACGTTTCCGGATGCGTCTCACGTGACAGGAACCGTTGAGCATGGGCGTTTCCAGGCAAACCGTCCAGATTCACGCAGCCGGACATCGGCTCCATGCCGAGCGGATCGAACCTGGCTCCCTCAACCCGGAAGCAGACGGCACAACCCTTGTTTTCCTGCACGAGGGGCTTGGCAGTATCGGTCAGTGGCGGGATTTCCCGTCGCTTCTGAGCGAAAAAACGGGCATGCCTGCCCTGGTTTATGACCGCTGGGGTTACGGGAACTCGGAACCCTTCACCCTGCCCCGCAAAAAGGGCTATCTCCACGACGAGGCTCTGGTCAGCCTGCCCGCCGTGCTTAAAGAGTGCGGAATCGGCCGTGCGGTGCTCATCGGCCACAGCGACGGCGGGTCCATCGCTCTGATCTACGCATCGAAACACCCGGAGGGGGTGCGGGCCGTCATCACCGAGGCAGCCCATGTTTTCGTGGAGGACGTCACCCTGGCCGGCATCCGCGAGGCCGTAAAGGTCTATGCCGCAACGGACCTAGGGAAACGGCTCGCCCGCTGGCACGGCGACAAGACGGACCGGGTCTTTCACGGTTGGGCCGACACCTGGCTGTCCTTGGATTTTCGCGACTGGAACATCGAGGAATTCCTGCCCGGGGTTTGCTGCCCCGTCC
>Ga0209079_10000169_pt1 | contig 30555 bp, 5 predicted proteins | sample PPLLaktember2015_2_FD_187259 | JGI IMG/M metagenome (GOLD analysis project Ga0209079, IMG submission 187259) | Freshwater sediment microbial communities from Prairie Pothole Lake near Jamestown, North Dakota, USA - PPLs Lake P7 Core (6) Depth... | ecosystem: Environmental > Aquatic > Freshwater... | reverse complement strand
ATGAACCAACAACACTATTATAACCTCCAACACTGCCCCAAGTATTCCAAGCGTTACTCAGATTAGTAGCCGTTGCAGCATTACCCGTAATACTAATAGGCCAAGTACCAGTAGGTGTTCCGCCTAATGTTAAGTTTCCACTACTAGTAACTGTACCACTTAATGTTAGTCCACCATAACCTCCAGTTCCACCAACACTAGTTACTGTACCTAATCCAGAAGTTCCACTACTACCACTAGTTGCAGAAGTTCCAGAAGTTCCAGAAGTACCAGAGGTTCCTGTTGTCCCACTAGTACCTGTAGCACCAGAGCTACCACTAGTACCTGTTGTTCCACTTGTACCAGATGATCCACTAGTTCCAGATGAACCATTTACACCTGTCGTACCTGAGGTTCCTGAGCTACCACTAGAACCAGATGTGCCTGTAGTACCAGAAGTTCCTGTTGTTCCAGATGTACCATCAGTTCCAGAAGTTCCACTTGTACCTGTTGTACCACTAGTTCCTGTTGTTCCTGATGTGCCTGATGTTCCTCCTGTTCCATTTGTTCCACTTGTACCTGATGTGCCACTGGTAGCTGATGTACCTGAGCTTCCAGAAGTACCTGTAGTTCCTGAGGTTCCACTTGTACCGCTAGTTCCTGTTGTACCACTAGTACCGTCAGTACCACTTGTACCAGAAGCAGCTCCTATAGATGTGATTATATAAGAATAGTTAGCAGATCCTTCTGTATAAAATGTAGCATTATATACTCCTGCTGCATCATTTCTAACATAAATATTTACTATTGCTCTATCTGTTAATGCTAATGGGGAAGAAGCAGTAACTAAATCTACAATAGTTTCTACAGGAGTGACAGCATCTACCCATCCAACAGAAGCTGTGCTTGTTGGAAATGCTGGAGATATAGGATTTCCTAATGAATCTGCTAATATAATTTCAGCAAATACATCTACTATATCTGTAGCTGTTCCTTTCAATATGTGTATATAGAATCTTTGTACACCTGCAGGAAGTAATGTTATATTTAATGATGGTGTTAAGAAAGTTCCTATAAGAACAGGAGTAACTCCTGCAGTTACTACACTATTTGTTTGCTCTGCTGCTCCAGAAGGAATATCATCTACCACCTTATAAGGAGAAACATCAGAAGCTTGAGAGTAATTAAAAAAGTATGTCCTACCACTACTAATACCATTAGTGCCTGAAGTACCTGAAGATCCACTAGTTCCAGAACTTCCTGAGGTAGAGCTAGATCCTGATGATCCAGAAGTTCCAGTTGTACCACTAGTTCCATCTGTTCCTGTTGTACCACTAGTTCCACTTGTTCCTGTAGTCCCTGAGGTACCGCTTGTTCCAGAAGTACCTGTAGTGCCAGATGTACCACTAGTTGCTGATGTACCTGATGTACCACTTGATCCACTAGTACCAGTTGTTCCACTCGTGCCAGAGGTGCCAGAAGAACCATCAGTAGCACTAGTTCCTGAAGTTCCAGAGGTTCCACTAGTGCCAGATGTACCACTACTACCACTAGTACCTGATGTAGCAGAAGTACCACTAGTACCTGATGTACCAGTTTCACCTGTAGCACCATCTATATTTATAGTCCAAATAGTATAAGTACCTCCACCCACTGTTCTTGTAGGGTAAGTGAATTGTAAAACACCAGTGATAATATCATAACTTACCACTTCAGACTCCTGATAGTTATTTAAATCTCTTGCTATGATAATAGATTGAGCCACAGAATAAGCTAGTCCTGGATCTACAATAAGTGTTCCTGAAGTTCCTAATGTAAATGAAGTGGAAGAAGTTGTTTCATAAAGATCTCCTGATAATCCTGAAGTTCCACTAGTTCCTGTTGTCCCACTTGTTCCACTAGTACCAGAAGTACCAGTCGTACCTGAGGTTCCAGATGTTCCACTTGTACCTGAACTACCAGATGTCCCACTTGTTCCACTGCTTCCACTAGTACCACTTGAACCACTGCTTCCTGAGGTGCCTGAAGAACCACTTGTACCAGAAGTTCCTGTTGTACCTGAAGTCCCAGATGTACCAGATGTACCAGACGTTCCACTAGTACCACTAGTTCCAGAAGTACCCACAGCAATATCTCCTATCACTTGATCAATTTTCTCAAGAGCAGTTTGGATAGTATCGTTAGTATTAATTCCTTTATATACTAAATTACCTCCTTCGTAAAATACGCAGGTTGAATTTAATATAACAGGACATGGGGCTACTTTACAGAATACGTTCATTTTAAATTTTATGAATTACACAGAAATTAATTTCATGTGTACAGTTGTGTAAAAACTTTGAGTTGTAGTACACAAAAATATTTATAATTAAGTTAAGTTCAGTTATTAAAGATTAAATAGCTGATATAATATAGCTATCGTATACCATATTGTGATTGCATTTTTATACCAAGATCTTTTGCAAGTTCAGGATAGAACATTGGAAGAAGACCAGCAGCCTGATTTGTAATAGGAAATGATCTCATCCAATATTTAATAACATAATTTTTATCTTCTAATTCTTGGTTACCAGTAGCAATAGCATAATTTTCTGTCATGAATTTAGTAACCATATTTTTATAGTTATCAAGTAGTCCTATAGAAGGGAATATACCTGTAGATACAAGTTGAGTTAAGTTAGTAGGATTATAGAAATACCCAAGTTCATCTTTAAATTTATCTGTAGCTTTAAGAAGGAATTTATATTGGTTCTTTACAATTGGATCATCATCGTCATCTGGTAAAGCTTTTAATCCAAGAGTTAAAGCAAACAATCCTGCATACACTAATAAGTCTAATAATTGATTTTTAATATTTTGTCTAACAAGATCTATGAACTCACTCTCAGTCATGTCAAGAGTTTTACCAGTATCATTTTCATAATCTGCTTTCTTTCTCTCAAACAATTTTCTTATATTATCTAAATCTTTATCTGAAGTGACTCCTAAAATAGAATTTTTAAACATATTTATACTGCCTAATAAATCTTCAGAAATGATTCTAAATATCATACGACTTCTTCCCCACTCATAAGCATCAGATGCAGCATTGTATTTTAAGTTACCCATACGTACGTCAACTAAACGAGGAATCCAGTTTTTGAATACCATGAATGAGTTACCATAAACAGTCATGTTGACTAAACGTTTATTCTCTTCTGTTAAAGAACCTAAAGCATCACTGGTAAATTGTTGAATCTTTCTTCTTGTCTCAACAACACTATCTGATTTTTGTTCTACACCAGGAATAGTAAATGTACCATCTTTCACCTCACCAAGTTTAAGAACACCTTTTTGTTCAACTAGGTCTTTTACATCTTTCTCAAATTTCTGAGATCTAGCATTTCTTTCAGCTTCAGTTCCTTCATAAAAATTTGCATACTCAGGGGTAGATTTTAAATACTCTCTAGCATTTACAACTTGTCCATCTACAATAGCAGAGTTTTTAATGTATGCAAAGAAGTTTGTTGTTTGTACAGCACGTTCTCCTTCTCTCATTAATATCATTAGAAAATCTTGAACAGCTTGATCATCCACCTTATTTAAAGAAAGTTTTCTAGCAGCATCTCTGTTGTAATTCTCAGTGAAAGGTAAGAAATAATCCAGAGCAGCAAGCATCTTTTGTTTATCTTCTCCACCCATCTTATTAGCAAGTAACCACATTTCTGTAGACACATAATCACTCTTAGTAAAGTATTTACCAGAATTAATTAAAGATTGTGTTTTACCACCAAATAAGTTAGAAGCAGAAGATAATACGTTTAATCCTAAGGCAGTCAACTGAAATGTATTATTCATTTGAGTGATCACCTTATTAATACTAATTTGTCTGTTCTCAAGATTTTCAGGAAGAATTTTCATTCCTAATTTATCATTGATTGTTTTACCAAATGTACCAAACTTACCAAGAAGCTGATCAAATGATTCACTCTCAATATATTTTTGTTGATATACAATAGCTTTAACCATGTCCTCAACTAACTGAGCATTACTATTATTATTAGGATTATATTGAAGTACACCATCTTTATATTCAGTTTTACCAAATCTAGATGTTGCTATTGCTTTTTTGTTTCTTTCTAATCTAATAAGGGCTCTACCTTGAGCTTCAATATCAGAAAGATATTTAAATTTAATAGCAAACTCATTATATAATGCCATTGTTTTAAATAAATCTTCACTAGCTTCTGATACATCTTTAAGCTCTGTTGTAAAATAAGTAGGTATAGTGTCTATAGGTTTACCTGTAAGGGGATCAATTTGACCATATCCAGCATCAGATTCATCAAGTGATATATTACTTAAGAACTGCTCACCTAAAGAAATCTTACCACCAAATATTAATTTTTCAGAAAGTCCTTTTCTAACCCATGGTAGAAACGTTCTTGCTTGTTTAGCGTTGATATATCCTATCTCTTTGTAGTAATCATTTCTTTCCTTGATATAGTTATAGAAGTCTAAAGCAGGTTTATTCTCAGGTTTATTTAATTCTTTCCATTCTTTAGATTCCCAAGTTTCTCTTTTTGGAAACTTATTAATTTCATCATATAATAACCAACCCACTGATTCAGGAGTAGATACATTATAAAGATCTTTTGCTTTAATTTTTTCTTTTTTAATGTCAGCTTGATTTTGTTCCTCTGTACCAACTCTTGGTTTATTATCAATTCTATCTAATTCTTCAATTAGTTTTTTCTCGAGATGTTCTTTATAAGCTTGTTGATCAACATTATCTCTAATCCATTTAAAATCTCTAGAATCTTTATCAACTGCACTTTTTAATTTCTTATAAAACTCACGATCAAATTCATCAATAAGTGTATTCTTACCTTTGTTCTTAATAATATCAAACATATTTTTTATAGACAAACCTTTTGAGTTAGCCCATTTTTGATAAGAATCTTTAATTGCTGTTAACCTTTTGATTTCTGTTTGAGTATCCATTCCAGCAAAAGCAAAAGCTTTATTTGCTTTCTTAAACAATGTCTCAAGAGCTTTTAATTGTATTGTTGCTGTATTACCAAAGAATTTTGTTATACCTGTTACAATTTTTTCAGGGGTAGATAATTCTTTTACGTTCTCACTTCCTCCAATAATATCATTAGTAAATTCTTCATCAACATCTTTTAATTGATCTTGATAATCTCTAGCGTTATCTACAGCTTCTCTAAGTTCTTCTTTTAATTTTTTATCTTCTTCAGATAATTCTCCTTGAAATAAGAAACGTAATTCTGTATCTAAATTAGTATAAGTTTCTAATGCTTCTCTTGAAGTTTCAACAAGTTCTGCAAATTCTGAAATTTGATTTGATTTAAATGATTTAGGGTCTTTTCCTTTAAATTGAGAATTGTATTTATTAATAACATCTTGAACTTGTTTATTCAAAACTCTAGCTTGATAAATCAAAGGAGCAATGTTTTGCTTCATTTGTAACTGTCTAATAGCAGAGAATAACGCATTTAATTGTTCTGCTTTAGATTGTTTTTCAGATGGTAAAACTTTTGTTTCAGAAAGCTTTTTATAGATAGCATTTAATTTTTCTAATAATGCATCAATTTTTTTATTTCCTGTTTTTTCAGCTTGAAGTCCTACAGGAATTAAATAATCATCTTCAATATTTTCTACATTAACATCTCCAATTCTTACATTTAATAATTTAGGAAGAATATTTTCTTTTATGTTTCCTTTAGAATAAACTGCTTTGATTGGGATCATTCGAGTTTGTTCAAAGTTTTCATTCTTTACATTATATACATTACTAATAATGTATTTGTATTGCTCCATTTGAATGTTCCAAGCATTGATTTTATACCAAGGAATATCTTGATATTTATCAACGTTAAGATCCATGAACTTCCAATCAAGAATATTGACTTTACCTTCTGGAGTGATTGCAATGAAATCAACTGTACCAGCTATATCTCTTTTAGCATCATAGATAGTAGCTTCAGACATAAATCTAGTTCCTGAAGGAAAGGAGTTAAGTCTTTCTTTTAAATTGTCTCTTAAAATTTCATACAAGTCATAAGAGAATTCAGGATTAAGATCAACGTAATCATTATCTTCTAATGGAGTTTCTCTTAAATATCCGTTTTCATCTACAAATCTTGAGAATGCATATTCTAAAGCAGCATGTCCTTGTGTTCCTTTTTCAGCTTTTAAATCATCTACAGCTTTTTGGTAATCTGTTTTATTAAGATCATTATTTCTGAATCTTCTTTCATACCAGTCAGCAACTAAATTACTTACACGTCTGCCAATTTTTTTACCATTGATAGAATAACCATCGTCTTCTTTCTTTATACTAGAACTTAGATTTTTGATTTTATCATAAACTTCATTTTGTTTAGATGGAGAAACTTGTTGAAAAAATATTCCATCTTCACTAATATCTTCAGCTGTGCCAATTTCTTTACCAGAAAGAATATCCATAGCTGCTTGATCAAATCCACTAGTGGTAAATAATCCTTTTAAGAAATCTAATATTTGATTCCACCAAGATTGAGCTTTACTTAATAATTCTGGTTTCTCTGTAGTACCTTCTACTTGATTAATTATCACTTCAGCTAAAACTTTACCAATAGCTTCATCTTTAAGTTTTGCTATATCAGGTTTGCCATCAGCAGTTTGATATTCAGGATTAGTAGCATACTCAGCAAATATAGATTTAAGAGTATTATAACTATTAATTTCATTTAATAATTTTTTGTATAGACCAGGATTTGTCTGTTTAATAATAGCAACAGCAAAGTGCATAGCCTCTTCAGGGAGTGAGTCAGCTTCTTTACCTTCTACAACTTGCACTAATTTTTGAGTAAGATTAGCAACAGCGTTAGCGTTAAATCTTACACCATTAACAACAACTTCTTTTACACTTTTTACATTAACACCAATACGTTTCAGGAAATCATTAACAATAGCAATTGTTTTAGCAGAAGCTTCAGAACTTACAGTAGATCCTTCCTGTTGGAATAAATAATCATCTGTATAATCTATTCCTCCACGTTCAGCATCTTCTCTTTGTACATTTTCTGCTTCTAGTAATAGTTCTTTATTATAGTATCTGTCTACTAATGAATCTGGAATATTTATATCTCTTTCTATAAAGTCAGACGCAGTTTGAAAAAACTTAACAACAGGAGCTTCATATAATTCATTAACTTCTTTAGCAAGAGCTTTTGCTCCTTCTAAAGATTTATTGAAACCAAGATCTGTATCAGAAGATACTTGGTCAGTTAAATTATTTTTTATTTGAATTTTACAAGGCATAAGTTTACTTTATTAACATTGTTTTGGAGTTCTGTTTATTGGGGGAAGACCTTCTGGAGCATATTTTGAATCATCTGTTTTAGATTCAATATCTAACAAAGATACATCTTTTGCTTGAACCTTACCACCATAATATTCAATTATTTTCTCATCAGGAATAACTTGATTCATTTTAATTGTACCATTTTCTAATACAGATTGTTTATTTAAATCATCATAATACTCAGAAGTTCTAGGACTATCACCCTGTAAGTTAACTAATTTGTAAACATGTTGCAAGTTACCTTGTTTATCAGGAGTGGTTAAAGGTGTTCCATCAGGAAGTTTTACTTTAGCATAACCAAATACATCCTTTAATGATTGATCTCCTTTAGACTTTCTAATAGCATAGTCAAGTTTTGTAACTGTTTGACCAGTAACCATATCTATACTCTCTCCAGTTTTTTTATCTGTTACCACTCTAGGAACTTTGATGAAATCATTTTGTACATCATACGCATTCCATTTCTCACTAAGTAATAAAATCTTTCTTTCAGAAGACTTAATACTAAATGCTTCTATATTAGGAAATAATGAAGAGTAGTATTGATATATATCTGCATAATAATTACCAAATGAATCTTGTTGTTCTGCTATTGGAGCCTCAGAAGTTGCAAAAAATTTAGGTTGTACAATAGGCATAATGGTATCATCTTTAAAATTATTTATATAGAACATACCTTTAGAAAATGCATCAAGACTTTCATTAGCTACAATTGAATCAAGTACATAACCAACCTTATCACTATAGTCTTCTATAGGAATAATATCTTTAATTGATATAGCAGATTGATATGTTCCTTGTAATATTGCAACATTAACTAAATCATTATATAATTTATTTAAATCATCATTATAATCTCTAAGCTCTCTCATCATTCCTACATAAAGATCATTATCGTAGGCAAGAGTTCTATCAGCTATAAGTTTTACACTTTTTGCTCCATCAACCCTATCTCCACTAACTACTTGAAACTCTTTAAGTATTTGAACATCAGGATAATCTTTTTTAGCTTGTTCCAATCTTGTTGCAACAGATGTACTAGGATCAACTAATAATTCTTTAATTCTACTATTAATTCCTGTTTTAGTTTGTATGATGTAATCTAAGAAATCTGCTTTAACTTTATTAGCAAGTTTCTCAAAATCATCACTGCTCATAAATGTATTTTCACCATAAGGTTTTAATATATCATCAGTGATTATTCTTAATGAATCTTGCTCAAGTTTGAATATAGCACCCATTGCTTGCATAGACTTAGAAAGTATATCCTTTTGATTACCAATAAAGGTGTTTTTTAGTATATCATCTACAGAAGAAATAATATTTGACTCACGAGCAACATCAGTATTCCAAGTTTTTCTTGCAAACGTACTACTATTTTTGAATGATGTAGTATCATAATTAGTGGCTTGTGTAAATTTAAATGCATACTCAGCCATCTTAGCATATTTCAAGAATTCATTAAAAATAGCTTCTTGTTCAGCTTCTTGTTGAGGATTAAGCATTTCATTTTTATTACCATAGTAATCTTTAATGTTTTGTTCAAGTTTATTTACATCAAAGGTAGTTCCAAAAGATTCTTCTGTTTTTACTCTTTCTCCACCAAATCTATTTTTAATCTTTTCAATATTATCTTTATTAAATAAACCTTTAGCACCAGTACTATCTAACATCTTTAAATACTCAGTGATAATTGGTTGATTCAAAAAGTATGCAGTTTGTTCACCCGCACCAATGTTCTCCAAGAACATAAATGTTCCTACAACAAGATCACTCTGAATAATATCTGTAATGTAAGGCTTGTTAGCAACATCCACAAACGATGTAGCATATCCAGATAGTCTATTAGAAATAAGTTCTTCACTACCCTTTACAGTGGTGCCTGATAAAGATATATACTCTTGACCATTTACATTAACTGTATTGTGTTTAAGAATTATATTTCCATCTCCCAAAATCTTTTGATCTCTTATTGAAGCATTTGTAAATCTAGCAGGATCAATATATATTTTACTCTTTTGTTTTAAAGATAAGTTAGTGATATTAACAGCAGCAATTCCTACCCACTTCTTAGCCATAACAAATGTATTTCTAAGAGTAGTCATATAATTTCTATTTAAAATTCTATTCTTAATTGCATCTTCATTATATCCACGTAAGTAATTTAATTTTTCAGAAAGCTTTTCAAGACCAGCATCATCCACTGGAGATATTAATCTATTAAAGTTTTCTGGAAGAGTGATGAGTTTCTCAAGAGAATCATAATATTCATTCTCAAGAGATTTTTTATACATATCTTTTATAAACTTCTCTTTATATACAGCTTGAACTTGTTTATCAGAAAGATTTTCAATTTCATTAATTACTTCTTCTTCTAAGTTATTAACATCTTGTGATTTTTCTATTAGTGAACTAATCAAATTAGAATATCTATCTGATAATCCTTTAGAATCATCTAAATTATATATCTCGATTTGTAAAGCTTCTAGTAGTTCTGATTTCTTTATAGCTTTGTTTTCAAGCACGTCATCAAACACTTTACCATAAAACTCTTTAGTATCATTTTCAGAACCTAAGTAATTAACAAGACGAACGTTACCTGTTCTATCAACATATGTAGATTTCAAATACATATTCAACTTATCAATATCAAAGTCAGATCCTGCTTTAGTTGTAATCTCAGAAGGAACTACCACTGTACTTCCCATGTATTCTGGAAGAAAACCTTTCACTCTAAATACTTCTACAGAACTTAATGCTTGTGTAGGAATACGGAAACCAATACCTTTAAGAATAGATCTTCCTTCAGGAGAAGAGTTTAAGTATTTTAGAATTGCTTCATCATTAGGAAACTTAGCTTTATTGTTGAATTTGTTTTTAAACCAATGAGGAAGTAGTATTTCACAATAAGGATTTTCCTTTGTATAGAATTTCAATGTGCTGTCTGTAAGAACAACTTTCTTTTTTTGTTCATCAGATAATTTTGCATATTGATCTTTAGAAATTTTAACCCATCCTTTATCAGTTTTAATAGTTAGATCTCTACCTTTAGTAGCAGATTCAAACATTGTTACAGGTACTTGAACATGTGCTCCTCCATTCATCTTAGGTCTAATTAAAGCCTTGTCAATGATTGAGTACATAATGTTTCTTATTTGTATATAAGAAGGAGCTGCTTCAAATGGAATTTTGAATTGATCATTTTCATCAAGTTGAATAGCATCAATTGTGTTATCAGATACTTCTCTTCTTAACATCTCATACATTAATGTTTCAGATACAGCTTTACCATTAACTAATTTAAAGCCATTATTCATATCCTCTACACCAAGCTTTACTAGCAATTCATTGTAAGCATTCTCATGCATTTTATCAAGAATATCTTTATTACGAAGATATTCTTTTTGAGCAACTTCACTAGTTGGAACTCCATTATCAAATAAGTCCATACTAGATAACTTAGTTAATTGAGAACCACGAGTTTGTTCTTTGTCATCTTCAGAAACAGTTTCCACTTGAATACCATAAGCCTTCCAAGGAACCTTTACAATTGTATTTTCAGAAAACACTTCCTCATTAAATGATCCATCAGGATTATATAATGTGTGTGTTTTATCAACTCCCACCTTTCTACCAGATTCAACAATAGCATATCCTATTCCATTATCAAACATTTGTTTGTATAACTTCTCAAGATTAGTTCCTTCTACCATACTGTAATAGATAGGCATTTGAGAGAACTTATCAAGAACAAGATTAAATTTATTTTCACCAAACTTGTTTCCAGAAACAATAGGCTTTAACACTTCAATCTTATGTTTAGGAGCAGACTTACTTATAAGCTCTTTATCGTAATTTTCAAGAGCACTATTTGTATACTTATATCCAGAAAAATTTTGTCTTGTGTAAGCCATTTGCCATTGGTGAAAAGCTTCTGCTTCATCAGTCCATTGACCATTTTTAATTTTAATTTCTCTATATGTATTATCCATTAACCATGACGCAGCATCTGCCTCATTAGTTTTAGCATAAGCTGGAATAACATTAGAAAGACTACCTGCTAGTGTTACATCTGTAACACTAATTGTATTAGTGTGAGATTTAAATTCTGTATAACCAGGATCTCCAGGAGACAATTGAATATCGCCAGCTTTATTAAAATTTTCATTTAAGAAAGTGTTCAATTCAGCAGAATCAAAAGTTGTTCTACGTGGAGATAAGAAAGATTTAATACGCTTAGTTTCATCTAACTTACCAGACTTAATAGCAAATTGAAAAGGATCTCCAAATAAAACTTTGTGGTATTCAATATTATTAATAATATAATTAACATTTGTAAAAGTTAATATATTATCTAATGTTTCAGAAGACATTGAATTTTTATTTAACTTCTCAGATTTTTCAAAGCTATCAATTATTCCTGGATATGAAAATTCGTTTTCTCCTAATGTATAAACTTGATTATTATTGATTAAAATGTTTCTTGTTTCAGCAACTGTACCTTTGATATACTCTTGAATAGCATTATTGATTTCACCAATTGCTTCTTTACTATTAATATATTCTTCAATCTGTTCTTGTGTAGATCCAGATTCTATCATATCATTAATAGTCTTTAGTTGTTTATCAAATAATATGTCTTTAAAGAAACGTAACTCTTTACCTTTATTACCAATGTTTTTAAGATTTCTATTATCAGAATCTAAAGCCAAAGCAACATCATCTGATAAGTAACCTTTAAATATGCTATTGATATCACTTGAAGCTTTACCACTTTCTATATTTTTAAAAGAAATAGTATTACCAAGATTCATCATCCACTCTGTAGAACTATCTCCAGGAAGTAGAATATAATAATTACCTTCTAAGTTATTATTAATCTCTTGTGTAAATCTATCACCAAGACCAAGCTTAGTAGTTTTAATACCTTTATTATCATCAATAATTTTAGTTCCTTGTATATACCCAATTTTAATTTGTCTAATTCTAACTCCTTCCTCATTAAAGAACAGTCCTCCTTTTTTAAGAACTTGGGAGTTTGTAGAGAATATATCATTTAGTTCAGGACGTTTTGAAAGAAGCTCATCTAATGTTTCTGATTCATTAAATTCATTCTCAAATACAGAACTGTTATTATTTTCTGCAAAGGAACCAATTCTTTGATTCTCTACACCAAAGTATGTACTCTCTTGATTAGGGTTAGTCACCTTATTATATAACTCAGCAAGAGTTGATAAAGGACCACTTATACCAAGAGTTTTACTACTAACACTTAATATATCAGGAGTTGTTCCTAGATATGTATATATAGAGTTTACAGCTTTTGTAAATGTATTTTTCTGAGAAACCTTAAGATTATTATATACGTTTAAATCAAAATTAATTCCTAGATCACCTAAGAACTTAATCATAGCTTTGTTAGTTTTTATACTAATGTCAAACTTCTTAGCAGCAGCTTTTGCATCTTTCTCTGTTTGATGATTACTAGATTCTCCAGAAGGGGAAGTAGCAGTCCATGTACCATTACTATTTTCAGTAACTTTTCCTTTTAAACTCTTTACTTGATATGTTTTTTCAGTCTTGTTATATTTGATAAGTCCATCTTTTTCTTTAGCAATAGTTTTAATATTCTCTATCCATCCTTGTTGAGTTTGCTTAATAGCTGTGTATAAATTAGCAGGAGCAAAATATACTTCGTTGCCAGATTTATATTGTATTAATGCTTCAGGTTTTTGTTTAGTGAAAGTTTGTGTAAATTGAATAAAGTATCTCCAATCATCATTTGTAAAATCTTTAAATTGTAAATATTTTTCTCCAGCATCATTAACTTTTCCACCAAGACGATAGTATAATCTAACATAGTTAGGATCATTGTTAGAAAGGTCAACAACTTTATCTAAAACTTTATTAACTGATGTAGTGTTACCTAGCTTATCTAATAGTGTAGCAAATGTTCTACCAAAATTTAATAGTTTATATCCACCAACAGAAGATAATTTAGGAGCAGGTAAAGCTAATGTTAATCCACCTTCTTGATTATTAGCCTGTGTATCAATAAGTGTAGCTAATGAAAACTTAATTGCACCTGTGGATGTTTTCTTCCAATCTGTAGTAAATGGTTCAGGAGCATAATCATTTTTATTAGTATCCTCATTATTAATATCTGCTTTATTACTTTCATCAAAAGATATACCTAATGTACGAAGAGATTGTTTTGTTTTAGTTTTTAATTCATTCCAAGCTTCTTCACCAAGTAAATCTATTTTACTATATCCATCACCATCAACTTCATTAGCGTATTGTTGTTCTATTTGATCGAACATTTGATCTGCAGTTATATCAAGAGGAGAAAATAATAATTTTTTATCACCCTCTTTATATAATATACCTGCAGCACGAGCTGTCATATCTTGAACAAACTCATGTGTTTGTTGTTCAGTTAATCCTTCAACTGCTCTGTATTCTGCAAACTCATTCTCAACACCTTCTTTTAATACTCTATCTTTAAACTTTCCTGCATCAATTGCTTTAAACAATTCTTCTTTCAAAGAAGGTTTAGTTACAAATGATTTAAAGAAGTCCATAATCATCTTAAAGAATGTACGAACTTTTTCACCTAATGATCTAGCAGGAAGTTTTCCTAATCTATAATCAGCAAAATCATCCATGATTCTTTCTTTAAGAATCTTATCAGACACTTTAGAATCATCGTAGGAATAAGTTTTACCAGATGCTCTATCTTTAAAGGTTCCAGATTTTGTTCTTTCATCAGCAAGAATAGCTTCTTGTTCTTCTTTAGAAAGCATACCGTTCCAAATAGCTTCACCTATCTCATGATATTCTGTACCTCTTAGTCCACCTTTAACAAACTTAGCTACACCATTCTCAAATGCACCCCAAGCTTTTTCACCAGTAGCGGTAGTTATAATTCTGTTTAATACTTCAAAAGGAATATTAGGAACATTAGCTACATGCCATTCTTTAAATAATTGAAATTCAGCATCAGTCATTCTTTCTTGACCATCAACACCAATTGTTCTATATTCTGCACTAGGACCAGAGAAACCTTTAAATTTATTAGCTTTCTTTTCTTTAGGAGCTTCTGGTTTCTTTTCTTCTAAAGCATCTATAGTAGACTCTTGTACTAGTTGAGCTGTGGTTAATTCTGAATTTATTTGCTCAAGTCTTGCAGATACATCGTTACCTAACCTATTAGGAAATCCCGTAGCATTGTTTAATACAACATTAAATATATCGTTTACTTCTTGATTATTATAAGTGGAATTGATAGCGTCTCTAATTTCAGCTATCATTTTATTATAATTTTCCGTACCAATAGACTCTCTAATATTACCTAAATCGCCTACCTTGTTTATATATTTATTCCTGATTTGTTCAATCAGTCCACCTGCTTTAATAAATGAACCGCTTAAAGCTTGTATAAAATAATCTGTGCTAAGAATTACACCAGACCCTCCTGTGAATAAATAATCAGCAGCTATAACTCCATACGGTGAAATCTCAGAACTTTTAGTTTCTATATCAGAAACAGGAGTTTCTTCTTTCTTTTCAACTACAGGAGCTACAGAAGCTTCTGGTTTAACTTCAGCTTTAGGAGCTTCAGCAAGTTTTATCTCTGCTGTGTATGGTTCAGATTTTGTTACTTTTCCTGTAACACTACTTTTAGAAATTACTTTTATTAATTGAGGATTTTTAAACTTTTCTAATTGTTTAATATTCTGTATATAGTTATCTACATATATAAATACGTTATTTTCTGCAGCCCCTTCTGGTATTCTTAATCCGCCATATTCATTACTAATAAAATCAAATCTAGTTCTTGGTTTAACATAATTATCTGCTTTCTTTTCGTACTCTGCTGTATTATATTTACTCAAACCTTCTTGAAATGATAAATTATTTTTTTTAAAAAAATCTTCAAGAACATTTTTAAGTTTTTCTAAGTCACCCCCAATTATAGTTTCTGCATTTTTAATAACACGTTCTCTATTTTTATCTAAAAATCCTCCAACACTTAAATAGCCAATTTCAGTTTCATCAGAAACTATAGGAGCTTGTTGAGCTTTTAATACAGGGACTGGTGCAGCAGCTACAGGAGCTTGAGCATCCTTTTGTTTTTGTAAATCACCAGCAATTCTAAAAGTGACATAATCAAGAACTAATTCCTCATTTGTTGCTAATGGATTAAATTTATCAATTTGTTTTAACGCATCAACAATTACATTATTAACTAACTCTTTGTTTTCAGCAATTGTTTTTATTGTATCATTGCTTGTAACTGAAACTTCTACAAATCCTTCAGAAGAGATTGTAGGGGTGAAGGTTACAATACCATTAGTAAGTTGGTATACATTTTCTTCACCAACTGTATATTCACCAATTTTAACTTTCTGTTCCTTTGGAGCAGTGATAGGTTCAGCTTTAGGAGTTATCTTTGTTACAGGAAACTCAACACCTATTAAGGTAGCATACTTCTGTTTAAAAGAATAAGGAACTGCTTCTGTAGGTTTATTTATAGAAGTTGAAAGTGGTGTATCATTAATTGTTCTAGAAGATCCATTAGGATATTTTGAAGATAACAAATAAGATTGGTAATTTTTCCAAGTGCTTGTAGTAAACTCTCCATCTTTATTTATATAATGTTCTACAAATGGCTCACTAAAAGATTTAGTTAATGTATTACTATTTATATTATTGTAAGCGTTCTCTAACTGATTAACTATTTGGGTTTCATTATTAGCAATTTCATTAATTGAATATGATTCTTTTCCTAAATTAATAGTCATGTTAGCAACATCAATATAAATTTGATTATCGTTAACTGTACCAGATTTTGATTTCCAATATAATACATTTTGTAAGAATGTACTATATTCTCTATTAATTCTAATAGGCTTACCTGCTTCAGATTGTTTTACAACATCCTCAGCAAGAGCTTTTATAACTTGATATATTCCTTTAGCTTCTCTATTATTAAACTTTCTATTATTTAAAAATTGAACAGTATCACCATATTGTAATACAGGAACACCATTAGAATAACTAAGATTTTCTCCTTTATGTACAATAAATCCTGTTGTAGGAATAACTATTAATCCTTCTTGTGTAGCAATCTTATTTTCAGGAACAAGGACTGAACCAACATGATTCTTTTCTTTATTACCTTCAGAGTCTTTAGTTTCATAAGGAATTCCTCTAGATATATCAAATTCATAACTTGTGAATACATCAGGACCTGCTGAAAATAATTGTTTTCTAAGAGCTTTCCATTCCTCAGCAGAACGTTCAAACTCTTCTTTTTCATTAGATCTATATCTAGGTTTACCATTAGCATAAGTTAATTTAGTAGTAGGCATTGTTTGAAATACCACTTCATCAAGATTAACTTGCTCACCCACCTTAGTAAGCTCCTTACCGTTCTTATCTACAAAGAATAAATCTTTTCCTTTTTGTATAACAAAAACTTGAGCAACAAATCCATTCTCTACATCTAATGCTCCAGGTATATCTTCAACCCTAGTATCAAGAGTTACATTATATGATGTTTGTATTAATCCAGTTAAACCAAGAGCGTTTAATTGATTTGGTGTAACTAATATAGCTCTTAACTTTTCTCTATTAGGAAAATTATTTGTATTATTAAGAAACTCTCTAGAACGTTTAATATGAGCTGCTGATTGTGTAGGATCGTTATCATCTTCAGATTCAGTAATACCAGAAACAAAAAATCTTTCAGCAGATTTTAATTTTCCTTCTGGTAATTCAACAGTTGATGTGTCAGGAGTTGAAACGTTTCCTGAATTATTTTCAATTTGAGCTTGTTCATTTTTAATTTGCTCAGAATTTTTTAATAATCTTTGTTTTGTTTGTTCTTGTTCTTCTTTAAATTTTCTTAGTTCTTCAGATTGTTTATTATATTCACTCTCTACATCATCTATAAGTTTCTGATTATCTAGTGAATTTATAAAATCTAATTTAGTTTCTCCTGGAATTAATCCAAGATTAACAATTCCAGCGTAATCATCTTTGGCTAAAACAGTATCAATAGCTTTATCTAAAATATCTGCAAGTTCTTGTGAACTATTATTATCATCAGATATATTATAATTCTTAAATTCTGTAGGGGTGAGAAATTTAATTTTACCATTAGGTAATCTAACTTCAAATTCTCCTCCTAAAGTTTTAGATAAAACAGTAATCTTAGGAGCAAATTGTAATGAACTACCTTCTTTTCTAATAGATTCTTTCAAAGAATATTCTTTACCTATCTGAAGCTCAGTGTCAATTTTTTCTTTTTGCTCTACTACAGCAGGAGAGGTGTCTATCTTTTCATCAGCACCATATCCCCCATCATAAGTATAATTTAATGGATTCTTTTTAATATCATCATACTCCTCTATAAATAGTTTTCTACGAAGAGATAATTCAATCATATCAGATAGTTGAGTTTTAAGTTCATCTTTAATATCTGATGTAACATCTAAATTATTAATTTGTGAAAGAGCTTCTTCTGTAGCTACCTTATTTGGTTTACCATCTAATATAATACTCTGCAACACATCCATTGTAGATATGCCTGCTTGAGATAATCCACTATTAACTTGAGGAATACGTAAATCATAATCTGCAATCTTACTAGATGCATAAACTAGTTTATCAATCACTTCATCAGAATACTTTCTTAACTGTTTTCCTTCAGGACTTAAAACAGGCATTCCTTCTGCATCTGTTAGTATTTCTCCAGAGTATCTTAAATTAAGTGCTCTATATAATTGTTCTGTATTCTTAGCTGTACTTTCAAGAGCAGATATTCTTTGTTGAAAGGAAGTAGTAGTATCATTAATGTTAGCTAATCCCTGTTCTTTTAAAGAAGCTAATCCTTGCTCTGTAATACCTGTTTGTTTTAGTTCTGCTAGATCATCCATAACCATGTCAAACCTACCATATTTAATACGAGTAGATAAATAGTTATGCATCATATCAGCTTCAATGTCTTTAGCTTCTAACTTATCATCTTGCATTATAGCAGCTTCATGTTGTTGTTGTAATACAACACTTCTGTTAGTAGAAGCTAATCTATCTTGAAAAGCCTGTTTAAAATAAGGAGTAGAATTTAACTGATTTAAGAACTCACTTGTATTAGAAGCTGTAGCTTTATTTGTTTTATATCTTCCTTTAGCTTGCATCAAGCCACCAGTGATGCCACCAAGAATACCACTCTCAATACCTTCTTTAGATACTAAAGCACCAACATCTGTTCCACGTTCATCTACACCAGTTAAACCATAAAGAAATCCATCAACCCAAACATTAGCTTCTTTTCCCTCATATCCTTTTCTAAAATAGTTTTGTGCACCTACTTGTAAAGCATACTGCCCAATCTCTTGTCCAGCTTCTTTAGGATCAAATATATATTTACTAACTCCTTTTGCTTTTTGATATATTTTACCAAATTTAGTTGAGGGAGCAATTTGAGCAGCTACGTATTTACCATCTTTAAGAACAACATTATCAACCTGTCCTAATAAACTGTTTTTAACTCGTCTACTAGCACTATATGAAGAACCCATTAAGTATGGAAGTTGAACATATTCTGTAACACCAAGAAGAGCTAAGTTACCAAGAAATGAAACATTGCCAAGTCTTTCAACATCTGATTCAATTGCTTTCAGATCTTCACCTAATGGTTCTTGACCAGCATTATCTTTCTTATATTGATCAATTAAAACTTGCTTATATTGAGAAGCAGTTTGTAATCCTTCAAATGCAGCTTCTCCTGCAGATGAATATGCTGCAATAATTGTTCTTCTGGCACCATCGCTGATTCCAGCAATTTTATTTGTTACTCTTGCAATTTCTGCAAGCTTAGAAGATCTTGCTGTTAAGTCAGCAATAGATGTAATTTCTTTTCTTAATATATCATATGCTTCAAGATTCTTTGCACTAGAGAAAGCTCTTGATGTATTTCTTAATAGAGGAGTGAATAGTTTAAATGCTTGAGATGACTCAGCAGCAATAGCACCAGCAGAAGCAGCTTTACCAAGTAATGCACCTGCTCTAAGTAATCCAGCATTAGCAATATTACCACTAACCATTGCACCAATTGCAAAGCCAGAGTTTTTAACTAACTTATCAAATAAAAAGTTTGGAGTGAACCAGTTCTTAGTTGAATACCAATTAGCATTCTTCTCAACATCAGTATAAAAGTTTGGCAATAACTCATTATCAACTTTGTTATTCCATTCATCTAAACCTTGTAATATTTCATTGTTCCAGATGTCTGACAACTTTCCTGTAGCAATAGATTTACCTGTACCATAAATCATACCAAAACCACCAGCAATTGTAGTGCCTACTAAATTAGCACCTTTCAATATACCATTAGCAGCTTGCTCTAAACCAGATTGACCATAACCAGAAAAGTCCTCCATGTTATCAATGGTAGGATTAAATGTACGATATCTTTTATTTGCTTCTAATGTAGCATCAGTAACAAACATTCCTTTAGGACGATAGTTTGATGCATTAGATGCATTTTTTAATTCAGAGAATATATCTACAGGTTGAGAAAGGTCAGATACACCACCTCCATTAGGAGAGCTAAATTGGATTGGGGCAACTTTATTAGGAGCCTGAACCTTTACATCAACAGAAGGAATTTCATCTTTCTTTATAATAGGTTGTAAATTTTTGTCAAAATCTGGCATTATAAAATTATTTAAGATTTTTAATTACATTTTTCCAATCCTGTGGAATTGTAGGATCTTGAAGATATAACTGTTTAACTTTTTCATTTGTTAAATTTTCAATAAGTTTTACAGCAGAAACTCTATCCATAGGATAATCATCTAACTTCAAAGGTAATACTCCTGCTGGAGTATTTAACATTAAATTTATGTATTGGTATTCACCATTTGATTTGTTAGAAGTTAAATCAGCTTTAACATCTAATGTTACATTAGGTATACGTGATCTATTAAACCAAGCATCTGAAAAATTTCCTGTAGGATTAGTAGTACCATTTAATAAAGATTGTGCCTCTACAAGCTTTACATACTCAGGTGAAGCATCACTAACTGTTCTTGGTAATTGAGAAACTTCATCTGAACTTAAAGGAACAAATATTTCTTCATCACCATTAACCATTACTACATAAGTTTTGTTTCCTTGTGTAAGTTTTTTATAAATAATATCATCTTTATTTTTACCATTTAACCAACTATTAGCTGTCTTTCTATTATCTGAATCCATTTTCTCATCACCACCAGGCAATTGTCCTGCATAATCAGGATCATATTTAGCTAGTGCGTTTGATGCAATACTTTCCCAAGTTCTTCTAGCAACATTACCCTCTCCACTTCCAAAAGTTATTGTTTCTAATTTAGGAACATAAGTTCCTGTACCTTGCATTAATTGAGCAGCAATAGCTTGATTTAAATCTTTATTATAAGTATTAGCAGCGTTCTGTATATTCTCATTATATTTTTGTAATAGTTTATTTAGACTTGATGCTTCAGCTTGTTTTGGTGTACCAAAACCAAACATATCTTTAATTCCACCAACAATATCTAAAGACTCACCTATTGCAGTTAGATCTCCTGGATCTTTCTTACCAGATTTATTGAATAATAATTTTTCTTTTGGACTTAGGGGACTAACAGCACGACTTGTAGCAATAGCTATTCCTCCTGGTGATGCAGCAGATCTTGTTTCTATCTTACCTAAATAAGCAGCAATTTCAGCTGGTGTAAATACAACATTATTTCCAGCAGAATCTTTTACAGTTATGCTAGGGAGACCTTGTACAGATTTGTTAAGTGCTTTTTTTCTATCAATAAACTCAGGTGAGTTAGAAACTTCATTTTTTGCATTTTGTACACCAGCATCTAATATTTTAGATTGTGCTCTAGCATTTATAATTTGATTAACTTCATCTCTCCATTCAACAGGAATTATTTTATTAGCATTAGAAATCTTTGTTGGATCACCACTATTATAATCTTTAATAGCTTGTTCAATCTGTCCAACACTAGCACCTTTAATACCTTTAGCCATTGCTTGAACTTTAACATCTGCAGAGTTATTCAAATCTAGAACATCATTTTGCATTGCTGTTAAAGGATCTTTAACTTTTGTACTCTGTCCTAAATAAGTTGTAAATGGAGATTTTCCATCTGCACCAATACCATAAAGCTCAGCCATTTGTTTATTAAATTTTAACTGATAATCTTTATTAGCCATATCCATATCAAACTTACCTTTAAACTCAGTCCAATTTTGAGCTCTAATAGAAAGATTAAATTTACTTTGGTCTAATGAGAAGTTTCTTTCCCAATGTTCTGCTTCCAATACAGGATTAGTAAGAAGATTTGATTTATTTTGTTCCCAAGAAAAAGCACTAGCAAATTGTGCAATTGCACCATTTTTATAAATAGTTGCTTTAGCACCATCAAGATCTGATTTAATATATTCAACTTCTTCATTAAGTTGATTTTTTAAATTTGCATTAACTTCATTTAAATCATTAATTGTATCAAGTGCTTTTTTACGAACATCAGGATTAGATGTACTTAAGTTAGCAAGACCTTCTAATTGTTTGATACGATCATTATTAAGATTAATCTGTGAATTAAATCTATTAGTAGAATAAACTGCTAATTTTTCAGGAGTATTATATCCTCTAAATTGGTAATTAGCATTTATAGCTAATTGGTTTTGTTCATCAGGAGTTAAAGATGCTCTAATTGCATTTTCAATCTTTGCTGCAGAAACTGTTTCTTTACTTCTTCTCTGCATTGCTGCTGCAGTCTTAGTAATATCAATAGATCCATCTGCATTCATTACATTAGGAATATCCTGTTCAGCTAAATCAGAATGTAAACTTTTAAAAACTTCTAACCATTTTTTATCTACATCAATATATTGAGTATATCTATCTGAAAAAGAAGTATTTATATCTTCAGAATTTAAATAATTGTTCGCTTTTTGTGTAAAGTCTAAAATATTAGCTTGAGAAGATTTACCTTCTGAAATTGCTTTCTCCATCTCTTGTGCTTGTTTTCTATACCAAGCTGTAGACCTTACAGCATTTTGTATAGCAGCATCTTTAGCAATCTGTTTAGTCATTCCTCCAACAGAATTAACTAATTGATAATTGGAAAAATCTCCAGCAGCAACTGTTTTTAATTTAGAGCCTAGTTCGTTAAGTTTAGATTGTAAATAGTTTTTATCTACATCTCTAATAACATCTAATCCTGCAATATTATCAATGTTAGTTTGAATCTTTTGGACACCCTCATCATAGCGTCTCTGCTTTTCCATACCAACTTGAACCATTGCCTCTACAGGCAATTGCTGGATGTATGGATTAAACTTTGGAATAATATCTGTATATGAAGCCATAATTTTTAGAGATTAGCAAATTTAACGTAAACTATTATATGTTCCAAGTATAATAATAGTTTTAAGTAATTTGCTATAATGAAATTAATTATAAATTTTTAATTGCTTTTACAATAGAACCATTTCTACTGGTAGCAGTTTTAGTAGATTCTTTTTTAGAACTCTTTGCTTCTAATAAAGCTTTGTATTTATCAAGCTCATCAGGAGAAGCATTTGCAATCATCTCATCAAAGTTTACCAAAGGGTTCATGTTAATAGCTCTTCCTGATTTGTCAAATCTATAATTGTATAGATTTTCCATTGTAGCTAATTGTTTATTCTCAAGTTTATTCTGAGCATATTTAGCAGAAATAGAATTTAAAGCTTCTTGTGTTGTAGCTTTTGTAGCACTCTTAGCTGCTTCTTGTCTCTGTTGTTGAGTATCATACATTTGCAAGTTTTGTAATTGAGCTTGATTTAATGCATTTATATTAGATCTATATACATCAGCATCTAATCCTTGATTGATTCTCATCTGTTCTCCTAACACTTTATTTTTAGCCATTTGTGCTTGAGCATATATAGCAGCTAATGCTTCTGGATTATTTCCAACAAGTCTTTGTGCTTCTCTAGTCTGAGCAGTGATTTCATTTAATTGATCTTGAAGAGATATATCATATGAAGTTTGTAGTCGTGGTTGAAACGTTTGTGCCTGCACTGGTTCTACTTGATTGTTAGATAGTGCATACATCTCACCCATCAATTGACGAGGATCAAGTCTTTCAACATCAGAAGGTCTAAGGAAAGGAAGAATCTGATTTATTGTAGGTATAGCTTCTTTTCCTATCTCTTTCCAAGGAAACTTCTTTTTATCTTTTTTCTTATCTGAAGATACTGAAGCTTCTTTTATTATATCTTGAACTGTACGTGGTAAAGGAGATGCTGATACAATTGACTCTTCTCCCATTACTCCTGGTAAATATGGAGCAATAGCAAGCCCTCCTCTTTGTTTATTCATAATACTATCAATAAAAGATTTTCCATAATCAGTATTACTTACTATAGGATTTTGATCTGCAGTTTCTACACCATAAGAATAATTAATTTTTTTAGAATCAATATAGTCTTGGTCTTCTACAATTCTTCTTAAAGCATCTTCACTAAGCTTTAATTTTGTACCGCCTTGAGCTTTTGCTTCTTTTGCTTTTTTATCCATTTTAATTTTTCCTTGTGCAAGATCATCTGCAACTACACCATATTCTTCTGCTGTATCATTAATTGCACTTTGTAATGCAGCTGCATCTTGTTTCTTGTCAGCAATATTTTTAAGTTTCATATTACCACCTAATAGATTTGCTTCAAGTGCAGACATTGTTAATTTATCAAAAGATGTTTTCACATCAAGATTATCTAATGTATCTACAGATTTATCTATAAGTTTATTTTGCTTAGCTTCTATTTTAGATAGATCATTTACATAGTTTTTAAACTTTTTATTTTTTAATTTAGGATTTCCTAACATCTCAGCACCATCTTTATTAATTTTAAGATTACCAAATACAACAAGATTATCTTCTCCTCCACCATCTCTTAATTTAACTGCTGGTTCACCACCTTCAACTTCTACAGGACTTTGTCCATAAGATATAGGCATACCACCATTCTCATGAGAAGGACCTCTAAACATTACAGTTTCTCCACCATCAGGTAAATAAGGATTATTTGATATTGGTTCTGCTTCTCCTCTATGTACTTGTAGTTCACCACCCATAGCATAAGTTTGCATAGCTCTTTCACTAGGAGGTGTGTAAGATTTTAAATTACCACCAGCTCTTAACATATCTGCATCAGCAGGAGGTTGTAATAAATCTTTTACATCATATTCTCCAAACTTTGTAATAGTTTGTGGTTGCCAATCATTACTCACCCATCCACCATCTTCCATAACATTACCAAATTGTTGAGGGATATAATTACCCATCATACTAGTTAAGTTCCTATCAGATTGTTCATTATAATTTTCTATTTTTCTACCACTAGAATCAATAAGACTACCAATAGCTTGACCAGCAAACTTTCCTATCATTCCTCCTACAGGGCCTCCAAAAATTGTACCTGCAGCTGCTCCTACACCTCCACCAATTTTAGAACCAGCACTAGGACCTCTTCCTTTATTAATAACTAAATTACTAATATTATCAAGAGCCTGGCCACCTCCTTGATTTTGCATTACATTTCCAAATCCACTATTATTTAATGAAGAAGAAAGCCCTCCTTGAGCTTTAGGAATATATCCTCCAGAGTAAAAAGCTTTAATCTTATTACTATCATTTAAATGTTCATAACCAAGATCTGTATACATAGTGTTAGGATCATACGTGTTTTGAATTTCACCTGGATTACCTCCCACCATTGCTCCATTTTGTGCAGATAGAATATTTGTTCCTGTACCATAAGAAGGAGATAATTGATCAGGTTGAATCATTACATCTTCTGGTCTGGTATAATAATTCTTTAAAGGATCTACAGGTCTACTTCCTGCTGCTTGTGCCTGTACTCCTGTTAGTAAAGAATTTTGTTTTGCTTCTTTAACAGCTTGCTTCTGCCCCTTAATCATAGAAATTCCTTCTACAACATCCATTCCTGCTTGTATATATGGAGCTGCTCCTGTTTTTCCTGCTATCTTACCTGCGCCTTTATCTAATCCTGTTCCAACTGCCTGTCCTGATTGAAAGTTTCCCATCATTTTTCCTGCATCTCCAAATTGATTAGTACGCATATTACCAATCATAGAAGAAGCATCTGTCTGTCCTAAATCTCCCAGTGATCTTGGAGAAGAAGTGTCTAAAGAAGGATTTTTTCCAAACCCAGAAATAGATGTACTATATGGAGATTGTACTCTTCCAAACTGAGCTTGAGGAGGATTATCAAAATCAGTTAATTGATGTAATTGTTTATTAACCATAGAAGCACCCATAGCAGCTTTCTTGAAAGCTTTACCATGTACTTTCATAAATGCCTCTTCTGTTGGAAACTTTTTGTAAAATGCTGATTCAGATTTTACACCTGCTAGTTTTAATATTTCTTTTTTCATAATATCTTTAGTTGTACTTATTTAACCAACCACCATTTTTCTTTTGTTCTATTTGGGAAGCTGCTCCTAATCCTAATGCTGTTGGTAAAGCAAAAGGGGATAAACCAAAAGCTTTTATTTCTCCCTTACCCTCTTTAAACTTTTTAGGTATGTCAAACTCATACCAAGTATTACCTTTGCTATCTGTTACTATTGTAGGTTCTTTACCAAATAATTTTTTAATAGTTTTAGGTTGCTCTGAGTATTTTTTAAGAATAGTTGTATGACTTGGGTCATATATTTTTCCTAAATTACCTGTTTTATAATTAGTGTATATTTTTTTAAATGTATTTAATTCCTCACTATTTAATTCATAATCACCTATTTCTTCTTTTTTCAGTGCAAAAAACTCTTCAAATGTAGATGATTCATCAAGTTGTTTTTTTGTTACAGCTCCTAATGTTGATTCTTGAATAGGAGTGTATCCTTGTACTTTAGCAGCAGTATCAGAAGTAGGAACTCTTACTTTATTTACATCTCCTCTTTTACCAGCATAATCTACAAGCTCTTGTAAGTATCTTTCTTGATGATTTTTATCTAATAAAGATTTTTGAGCAAAGTTATCTACTGTAGCTTGATCTAGTTGTAAATGTTTATTAGCATTATCAAAAACAGCTTTAAATTTTTCTTTTTCATTCTCCATTAATTCTAATACATCCTCAGAGTCAGACTTTGTTTTATTTAATTTTTGAGTAGCATCTTCTATGTTTCTAGGCATAGTTCTATTAGTACCTTGAAAAGCATCTGATTGTATTTGTGTTACTGTTAATACATCTGGAGTTTCAGCATCTCTTAAAAAGTGAGCATGCCCTAATGTTTCTTCAGGATTACCGTGAGCATCAGATCCTCTGCCAAATCTATTTTTATTACCTAATATAAGAGTTTCGTTTTCTATCAAATCAGACTCAAGGTTATGAACTATTCTATCTCCTACTGTACTTGTTGTAAAATTTCCTTCATTATACCCTAGTCTATCTATTCCATAATCACTACGTTGTGTAGAAAATTGTTTCTCTAAAGGAATAAGTTGGTCTTGTACAGTTTTTCTAAAATCATTAAAGTCCATTTTTTTAGGAATGTTATCTCCTAATCCTTGTCTTATGAGAGCTACTTTATCAGCTCCTCCTGATTCTTTTCCTATAATAGCTAATGCTTGTTCTGTATTTATCAATCCTGTTTTAGGTTCTACTATTCTAGATATAGCTTCTCCCTCCATTGTAGATTTTAAATGTAATCCTGGAAGTTCTTGTAGTTGCCAAGTATTAGCTGTATTTGGTTGAGGTGTTACAGAATTAGCAGGAACATTTATTTGTTTATATCCTCGTAACCAATCTTCTTTTAATAATTTTACATCATCAAGTGGGATTGCTTTTGGATTTTTAAATTCATGAAAAAAAGTACCAGGCCATGTTTCATAAGGGGTAGGACTATTAGGATTAGTTAGTGATGTTCTGGGAATTTCAGCAATATATCCTGTTTTATTACCAACACCTTTTACTCCAAAATTTTTATTAAAAGGATTTTTAAAATCTTTACTGTATTGTTTTGCAACATCTAACATTGATGACATGTATACATCTTCTCCAAAAGTAGAATTTGGACGACCTCCTATAACTCCTGTTTCTATAGCTTGATCAAAGCCACTTTTTCCTATCCCTCTATAATAAGCTTCAGGGTTAGGTTTAAATGCCCAAGGATTTATTTTATAAACATTCTTTAATGGAGTCTGTGTAGTAAGAAACTCTCCTGTACCTGCAAAAGGGTTTACTAAGTTATTTGCAAACTGTCCTGTACTCTGTGCACCTATTCCTGCTAATGCTCCTACAGCAAGGGGAGTAGCTACAGACATAGCAGCTTGACCATAATTACCTTCTTGAATATTGAGAGGAATTCTTCCTATTCCAGAAGCCATGTTCCCAATCATTACTCCAGGATTTATATATTCATCTATAAAACTATCAGGATCATTAGAAAATATTCTAAATTTATCACCAATAGCACCTGATTCATCTGCCAAGTTTTGTACTGAAAATGTTTTACTTCTAGCTTCCACACTTTTAGCAATAGCTGATTTTCTTCTTTGTAATTCTTCAGCATCTTTTCTTGCTTTAAATTTAGCAGCTTGCTCCTTAGTCATTGTTTTTTGAGGAACAACTTTAGTTGCATCTGATTTAGCTTTTAGATCATCATTGTTCATTAAAGATCTTAATGATACTTTACCTCCTACTTGCATCATAGGATACTCTGTAACAGACTTTCCTTCATAAGTATAGTCTTGGTTAGGATACATCATTTGCATGTCTCCTGTGTCAGATATACCTAATACAGGATAGTCCACTCCTTGCATTGTAATTTGGTTAGAAGGTATTCTTGTTATTTCTCCTGGATGTGACCATTGACCATTTGGATCTTCAATAACACCACCTTCTTGCATTTTTCTTGGTTTTCCAGTTTTTTTATCAAAGTATATTCTTCCATATATTTCTGGTACATTACTTAAACCTTCTGCTATATCTCCTGAGGATAAATACTTTTTACCAATTTTGTTTAGAATAGAATTATCTGAAGAAGAATATTGTCCTGAAAAAGGATTTATATCCCACTTGTCATAGTAAGATAGATATGGTCCACTTTCGTCTTCTCCTGCACTTAATGTAGCAAATCCTAATCCAGGAACTTTTGCAACTTTACCAACAGATTTTCTTTCATCTTCACCCTCTAATAATAATTGAGTTTTAATTAAATTATCTATATCTTGTTTTGATTTTACATTCACACCTTTAAAAAGATTTAGTTGAGTTGGATTATATAAATTTTCAATAATAGATCTTTCTATAGCTGGTGAAGAATAATATTTATCTTGTTTATTTTTTGAAACACTGGGTCTATATTGTGATTGTATTATAGAATTTGTAAGTTGAGGTTTTCCAGCATACATTTGTAATAAATCTAATCTTACTGCTTCTTCATCTGAAATATTTTGTCTACCTTTTTTTAATCTTTCATCAACGTTTTCTCTCCAACCTTCTTTTTCATTTAATAAAATTGTATTTTTTACTCTATCTACAATAGTATTTCCTTCTTCTCCATAATCAAATGGATTTAAATTTTCTGCAGCTCTGGATAAAGCAACCTTACCTAATTGTTTTACTCCTTTTCCAACAAGTTTTGGAATAGCTGTGACAGGGCTAAGATAAGAAGCTACATCTAAAGCATCTGTAAAAAAATCAACAGCTTTTGATTTTGTACCCCCATCTTGAAATTTATTTATTCCTATACCATTTCTACTAATATTCTTTGGCTTCCAATCTAATCCCTCTTGGTAGAATTTCATCTCTTCTCCATTCTGTGCAGAAGCTTTTGTCTTCTTAGTATATTTACCATTAGCAGGAGCAGAACCTTGTGTACGTGCATATGTGAATCCTACAGAACCAGGAAGACTTCCTCCCATTGCCATTGTTCCTCCCCATGCACCATTGTAATTAAATCCTTGGTCTGTTAATCCACCCATAGTTCCTTCTATACCATTCTGTGCTTCAGGAACATCAAACTTATTTAACCATCCACCATTTTGTTTTTTATCTAATGGTTTATTGTTCTTAAATTTTACCTTGGCTAACTCTAATAATTTCTTATAATTTTTATCTGATTTTTCCCAGTTATCTTCAACAAATGTAACAAATGTATTATCGTCTATGCCTAATGATTTAGCTGCAGCAGATATAGGAGGAAGATTAAATTCTCTACTTGACCACTTTGAGTTAGAAGTTTCTCCACTTAAAAGTATTTGTCGCCCTATGTTTGAAATTATAGCATCTGAACCAAAAGCATTTTTAGCCAGTCTTACAGTTGGCATAATTTTATCTTCTAAAGATTTAACATCATAACCTAATGGATTTTCTTGAAGTGTATTTATAGCAACATCTCCCGATATTCCAACTGGTAGTTTAAGTAAATCACTTATTGCCGTAAGTGGTCTTCCTTGTCCAAGAAATGAATTCAATGCTCCTACTATTGGATAATAAGGAATTTGATCAAGAAGACTTTGATTCGCTATATCTAAAACATAATCATCAAGTATGTCTAATTGTGTTTTATTTTTAGAATAATTAGCTTTTTTATTATCAGGTTTAGCTTTATCATTTATGGATAATGATTTTTTATTTCCAGCTTTAATATCTTTATAAGATACAATATCTCTTAATTCTTCTGGTTCTGGAGTTATTACAACTTCTGGTAATTCATATGTTCCATATGTTTCTTCTCCTCCATCTTGAAACTTATTTAACCATCCACCATCTTTCATTATGTTATCTTTTCCACATTGATGACAAATATACATATCTTTCTTGCTAGAATCAGATTTATTCCATGACCATCCACAAGTACATTTAACTTTATTAGACATTATTTGTAAGAAATTTGAGAAGGTGTAACAATGAATTGACTAACTAAATGTACATCTGATTTATCATCTAGTATATGTCTCACTCTTAAATCTTTTGCTCTAAGAGGTTCTTTTTTAAAGGATCTAGATCCATAGTCCATATTTGGTTGATTAACTATTTTGTCAATAGAAAGAGATTCACAAGTTCTTGTAAACAATGGGATTTGTTTATTCTTTACTACTGACCAGAATGTATTGTATTGATAGAAGTTATCACTCTTAGTAAAGGTGATTGTTTTACTT
>Ga0209079_10000168_pt1 | contig 30630 bp, 33 predicted proteins | sample PPLLaktember2015_2_FD_187259 | JGI IMG/M metagenome (GOLD analysis project Ga0209079, IMG submission 187259) | Freshwater sediment microbial communities from Prairie Pothole Lake near Jamestown, North Dakota, USA - PPLs Lake P7 Core (6) Depth... | ecosystem: Environmental > Aquatic > Freshwater... | reverse complement strand
CCCATGCCTGCGTGGACTTCCGGCAAACGCGAGGATTTTTATTGGCATAGAAGTTTTCTTGTAATGGCAACGCTAAAAAAGGTTGGTTTTTGATCTAATTTGGAAAAAATGCAGTTTCAGATTTTTAAAGTTCAGATACCAGTCCGATAATCATATCCTACCGTAAGTTTTTTCTCTATTCCGGCTGCTGTTTGGCGAAACATTATCCTTATTGACTGTGCCGCCTGTTTGCCGGGTTGATTACTTTAAAAAGTTGTTCGCCGGAATCATATCAGGGCATGATCTCATCGAGCTGTGCCTTACCGTAAACATAGGCAGGCATGCCGGATAGCAGGAAGGTGACGCGGAGTGCCTCTTCAATCTCTGCTTTCGTTACCCCGAGGTTCTTTGCACCGGCCAGCTGAGCATGGACTGCATGCTGATCGCGAAGGGCGGCCGCTATGGCAATGGCAATAAGTTTTTTTGTCTTTCTTGACAGACTTCCGTCGTCCCAGATATGCTGCTCGAATCTCATTACAAGATTGAACATCTCGGGCTCATTCACTGTCAGCTCCTTGAAAAATTTCGGGACTTTCCCAATCTTCTTTTCAAGGTCTTTCAATTCTTTTTCAGTATCCTTTTTTACCATTTCTATGCACTCTCCAGGATCATCGGTTCGCCGCAGCAGACCAGTTCGCCGCCACCGACTTCCTTAACAACCACAATATTTCCACAGATATCGCATCTGAAAACTTGTCCCTCTTTTGATACATTTACCATGATGACCTCCCGGTTGGATAACAGGATTGTCCTGGGGAAAACGCCTGCATTTTATCCCTGAGGATTGATATCCGATGGCGTTTAACACCAGTGTTCATGAAGTCTGTACGGTGCCTGAAAAGAAAAATAAAAATGTTACTGGTTACTCTTCCCGCGTTTTGGCGGATTTTTTGCGTCCTCCGGTGTCTTGATATCCGGACGGATATGCGTCATCGGGAAGCACTGATATTCTTCACAGGCACATGCCGGACATTTCCTGAGATCCTGTTCACTTTTGTCAAGAGTAAGCTCCTTTCCGCAATCGAGACAAACATATTTGCCCGGGCCGACTTTATGTCCCGCGCTGTACGTCTTCTGTTCAGTCAAACGATTCACCAAAACTTTCATGCACGTCAATGATATTTATGAGTTGCGTTCGTGCTATGGTAAAATAAAATTGATAAAATACATCACCTTTGCAAAGCTATATTGCATATATTTTTTAAGGTGTATTATGGCCGGAAAAGTTATCGGCATTCTGGGGAGCCCGCTCACTGAAGGAAATACCGCAATATTACTGGATCGAGCCTTAAAGGGAGCTGAAGATGCCGGGTGTACTGTAGAAAAAATTGTTGTTGTCAATCTCGATTTCCAGGCGTGCCAGGAAATGATGTTCTGTGTTGACCACGACACCTGTATCATGGACGATGATATGCAGGCGATATACCCAAAATTCCAGGAATCGGAGGGTCTGATTGTCGCAACACCGGTTATGACCATGGGAATTCCAGGGAAACTCAAATCCTTTATCGATCGATTCCAGGTTTTTTTTATGGCGAAATACGTCAGAAAAAAGCCTCTCGTATCAGATGAATGGAAAAAAAAGCGAAGGGGGCTTTTTATCTGCATCTCCGGTATGAAAATACCCGAAGTTTTTGTCGGTGCAAAGTTGACAATAAAGGCGTTTTTTGAAATCATCGACTGTCAGTATTCTGATGAGTTGCTGATCAATGATATGGATACAATCCGGGATCTCCGCGGAAGGCAGGATCTTTTGGATGCAGCATACCAGAAAGGATTCGCTCTGGGAAAGAGTATTCAGTGACAGCCTAAACCCTCCCAACCGAGTGGTCTCTTCGCACTGGTCAGAACGGCAAACCGTGATCAAAGGGGTTTTCTTGTGCTGGTTTTCAAAGTAATCCCTTTTCCCGCATGCTGACAAATCCGTTCTTTGAAACAATTATATGGTCGATAAGCTGGATGCCGACAAGTGAACCGGCATCTCTGAGCTGGTTCGTGATGGCAATATCCTGGCTGCTCGGTTCAAGAGAGCCGGAGGGGTGGTTGTGGACACAGATGATAGAAGCAGCCCGGTCGGTAATCGCATCCGCAAATACTTCACGTGGATGGACAAGGCTATGGTTCAGCAGGCCAACGGTAATAACCCGGTTGCCGAGGACCTCCCCGGCACCGTTCAGCGTTAGACAGATGAAGTGTTCCTGTCGTTTTTCCTTAAGGTAGGCAACAAGCGGGAGGATATCTTCAGGTCTTGTCACTTTGATATCAGTTCCCGTCGGTTTGAAATAACGCCTGCCCAATTCGAAACAGGCGATGATCTGGGAGGCTTTGGTCGGGCCGATACCTTCGACCTCCTGTAAGTCCTTGTATTGCAGGTTGTGCCTATGCTGTTGAATGAGTCCCTCGATCTCTTTGGAAATTTCACGAACATCTTTATTCTTTGTTCCTCTTCCGATGATTGCCTCAATCAATTCATTATCGGAAAGAACAGACGCACCTTTGCAGGCAATTTTTTCACGCGGTCTGTCCCTGACAGGTAGTTCTTTCATCTTTTTCATGGGTTACATCCGTAAGAAATTAAAAAAATGAATTAAACAGCAATTCTCTTTCCGGAGTCAGTGGTTCGTGCTGATCAACCTTTCTTTTTACATTCCGGTTTTTCATGCTCTGCAGGTATCTTGTTTTTATAGAGTGATCTCACCGAAGACCATGTCGGATGTTATCGTCAGGGGGGCGGTTTTCACCGTAAAAAACTCTATGAAAATTCTGGTACACCCTGGCCTGTTATAAGCCCGGTTGTACCTTAATTCCCCCAACCCCAGAATTTTAGAGGTCATTATTCGGAAAAATGCGGAACCGGGTCGGAATTACTCAACGATGCCCGACGGGAACGGATGAGGTCGGATATAGCAATGTTACGAAGACCGAAAGCGGGAGGGGACGTGGTTTGAGACGCGGTGGGTACCTGCAGGAGATGTCCTCACCGACAACCTTAGAGATAATGAGGAATTATACCGAGCAGTTTTTCATGCATAATTCGAGGAATATTAAGAAAATGTAAATCGCGGTATCTGGTGAAGAATCTTTAAATTGAATTCCTACCATATTTTCCTATATGACCACAATCGAGAATGCGATGGAAGCCTTTGCCGGTGAATCTCAGGCAAACCGAAAATATCAGGCTTTTTCAGAAAAAGCTGCAGCCGATGGATTAAAAAATATTGCAACTCTCTACAAGGCGGCATCTGAAGCTGAAGCAATTCACGCAAAAAAATTGTTAAAAGTGCTGGGGAAAGTCGAAGCAACAGAAAAGAATCTCGAATCGAGCATTGCCGGAGAAACTCACGAATATACAAAGATGTATCCCGAATTCGTGAAGCTTGCCGAAGCTGAAAACAAGAGTGATGCTGTACTGGCATTCACCTACGCAATGAAAGCCGAGGAGGTCCATGCAAACCTCTACAAGAAGGCCCTCCTTGCGGTGAAATCCGGCAATGATCTGGGAAGGGAAAAAATTTTCCTCTGTCCTATTTGCGGCAATATTGAAATCGCCAAACCTCCTGAAAAATGCCCGATTTGTGGCGTTTTCGGAAAACAGTTCCGGGAAATTACCCTTTAAAATTTTGTTTTTATGTGTCTTTTATATCCGTTTTCTTTTTTTCTTTTTTCCTGCGGTGAAGCCATACCATAACGAGGATGATGGCAATAAGGGTTGCCCAGGAAACAGAGTAGATGACAATTATGGGATAATTCAGTATCGTCTGGGGGGAAACTGGTGGGGGCGGGGAGTCAATACTCTCGAAGTCGATTGCACCTTTGATGGGGAAACGTCCATTGCCATCAAAATATCTGATAATGACTGTTGCATTGCCCGAAGGAACAACTCCCTTCAGCGGCGCATTGTTTCTGTTTGGGAAAGCAACAGAGCGGGTAATCCTGCCGTTTTCATCAGCAATCTCGATATACCAGGAATCCGGATATAAGGTTGAGTAGAAATCGCGGACTTTAACAACGAGTGTCGAGCCGGGGGGCAGGGTAACATTCCAAATCCCGTTCTCGGTCTGGTTGCTGATAGAAATAACCCGTGATGCCGTCTCATGTGCCCCGATAATGACAGAACCCGATGATACAGAACAGGATGACAGAGGTACTGACTGAATTAACAGATCCTCCGATTGTAATCCTTGTTCCGGGAAGCAGCCGAACCTGTCATCCATTACCTCGCTGTAGGCTAATGCAACATCGTAAATCCTGACCTCATCAAGCATGCCCCGGAAATACAGTGGGCAATTCCGGTCGGTCTGATTGTAGACTCCTGCGTCAGCACCAAGCATAACATAATTGTTGTACTGGTACTGGATCTCACCTGTTGCATTCATCTGGTTTCTGAGCACACCATCCAGATACATCTTCATTGTCCGTCCATCATAAGTTCCGGTTATGTGATGCCACTCGTTAAGCGAGATGCTTTCATGCTGGATAGGTAGGGATACCTTACCTGTATCTCGCAGATTCAGTGTCCACCAGAGATCTTCACCATCGTCAAACCCTAACTGATATCCTCCATCTTCATCTGTTGAAACTATTACCTGGGGCTCAAACGAATTCGTAAAAAACCATGCCGATACCGTAATTCCCACGGTGGGGTGATTCCGTGTACTGAATGGGATTTCTATATAACTGCCGTTCCCGTCAAAAAATACCGATCTCCCGCAACCCCCGTTCTCACTACGCGATATTCCGTGTAATGTTCCCGTATTACCATTACCCGATCCATCAGCAGCGTAGATACCTCCCCCCTCATTGAAGCTGAAATAGAGCGAAGGATCCGGTGTGGGGTAAACATTTTGTGCAGAGGTACATGTCCCGCATATAAGGCAAAGGAGTGCGAGAGAAAAAAGTATGGATTTTTGCAGACTCCTCGTTTCGGACATAGTGATCATACCTGTAAACTGGTATTGGGGCTCGTCCAAAAAGAACGTTGCTATGGTTAATTTGTACCGGCTTCTTCGGGGACGATATATTTATAAGAAACCAGACCATCTTCGAATTGATGAAAAAAGTCACCGTCTATTCAACAAAAAACTGCCCGTATTGCCGGATGGCCAAGGCGTTTCTCGATAAACACGGAATACCCTACGAGGAAATTGATGTCGGTGAAGATTCCGATGCAGCAAAAAAAATGATAGACCTCTCAGGTCAACGCGGAGTTCCGGTTATTATTGTCGATAACGAGGTTATTGTTGGATTTGATTCGCAGAGGCTGAATGACCTGTTCGGGGAAACACTATCCGGAGAGGTTTATGATGTTCTGATCGCCGGCGCCGGACCTGCAGGTCTGACTGCAGGAGTATACTGTGCGAGAAAAATGCTGAATACAATTATTATCAGCGAAAACATCGGAGGACAAGCGCTGGAATCATGGGCGATAGAGAATTACATGGGCTACCGTATGATAACCGGTGAAGATCTGATGAAAAAATTTGAAGAACAGGTCCGCACCCTCAATATGCGGCTCGAACTCGATCGTGTTGTCAGCATCTCCAAAGAAAATGATATTTTTACCATCCGGACAATTTCAGAAAATATATTCAAGGCAAAAACCGTGATTCTCGCGCAGGGGAACCGGCCGAAGAAACTAGGTGTGGCAAACGAGGAACAGTATCTCGGACGCGGCCTGTCCATCTGTTCAACGTGTGATGGACCCTTATATAAAGGTAAAAGGGTAGCCATCGTTGGGGGTGGCAATTCCGCCATCCAGACTGCAGTGGAGATGAGCAAAATCGCTTCTTCAGTAAGCCTGATAGTTCGAAGCATTATACGTGCTGATCCGATATATGAAGGGATTCTCGAATCAAATAAGAATATTACCGTTTATTTAAATACACAGGTCACCGCTCTCCATGGGAATAAGTTCCTTTCCGCTATCACAATGAAAAATGCAAAGGGAGAAGAGCAGAAAATCGAACTCGATGGGATTTTTATTGAGATCGGGTGGCTGCCTAATACCGATTTCCTTAGCGGATTTGTAGCACTCAACGAAAAAAAAGAGATAATTGTTGATATAAACTGCCATACAAATGTGGCGGGCGTTTTTGCAGCCGGAGATGTCACTTCAGTGAAAAGCAAACAGATTATTATTGCTTCCGGTGATGGGGCAAAGGCCGCACTGGAAGCACATGAATATCTGATGAAATCCGTATCCTGATACTGGTAATTCCCGTATCCCCCGTTTTATTCAAAAAATGAGAAAAACTGTAATTGAAAATTATAGGAATGTGACCTTTTTGTTGATTCATGACGTTGTTGTATTACCTCTTTTCCGGTCTTTTTCCTTATAACCTTCAAGTAGTATTGTCGTCACGTTTTTTACTGGTTTGTCAGTATGACTGGCAATATGGAATTCGCAGAACGGGCAGGATGATATCACAATATCCGCCCCGGTCTTTGTAATCTCATCGCCCCTTCTTTTGCCAAGAGCTGCCGCTTCATCGGGCAGGCCGGATTTTACTCCCCCCCCCGAACCGCAGCATATAGATGGCATTTCGATAAGATCCACAACCTGCCGTATGAGCTCGCGGGGCTGATCACGGATGCCCTGCCCCCGCAGCAGGTGACAGGGGTCATGGTAGGTTGCCTTGATTGGGAGACGTGCCGGAGCCTCGATTCCGTATTGCGTGAGCAGCTCGTTGATGTCAATGATCCTGAACGGGGTTTTATAATCGTTCTTCAGGGTAGTACCGCACCCGGCGCACATGGTCAGGACGGTGTCGATGCCCCGGGACTGAAACACGTCAATGTTCTTCCACTTGATAGTATCGAGGAACCCAATCTGGCCCGTCCTGATAAGCGGTGAACCGCAGCAGATTTGATCGTGCGGGATAATTACACGGATACCGTTGCGCCGGAGCACCTCCATGGCATCCAGCGCCGTCTCCGGCAGGCGGTTGTTGTACATGCACCCGACAAAGAACCCCACCGTCGCCTTCACCGGGCCATAGGGCTCAAGAACTTCCCCTACCTGCTCAAGAAATGTGGGCTTCTCACGGGTTACGCTGCGCCCGGTTGCTTTCACTAAGGCTGCCACTTCCTGGTGCCGCGGAAGGGTGAGCCCTTTTTTGTTCGCAAGGGACCGGAGCTTCTCTATTGCTTTGCCAGGGATTTCAATCTCCTTCGGGCAGACCTTCCAGCAGGCCTGACAGCTTGTGCAGGTAAAGAGACCCTCCTGCACGGCGGCCGTGATGCGGTCATCGATGTTTCGCGGGTCGAGCGCGAGGCGCATTTCCTGGCGCATAGCCGTTGGTCCAAGGAACTTTGTGACATCCATCGCCGGGCAGACTGATACACAGCTGAGGCACTCGATACAGGACCTGAGCGGCTTGATTGCATCAATATCGGATTTCGTTGGCAATTTCGTTGGCAATTTGGATCCTTCTGAGGGTCTCAGTGATGCGATTGTTTCAAGGGCGGGCACAAGATCCACAACAAGGTCTTTTTTTACCGACAGGTTCAGGGGTTCGATAGTAATGTTGTTCCGGGCTTCTTCCATGCAGGCAAGCACAGGTTCGCCATTTACCCGTACGGCACAGCTCCCGCATTGTCCCGATCCGCAGCTGTACCTGTACGCAAGGGTCGGATCCACTTCGTCGTGAATGGCATGGAGAACGTGCAGCACCCGTGCACCTTCATTCACACTCACCGTATATGTTTCGAAATGCGGCTCTGCATCCTCTTCCGGATTATAGCGGTAAACCTTTACGGTGATATCCTTCATGGCATTCCCCTGTTCTTCTCAATTCCCTCCCGTGTCTGGGAAATATATGTGTGTCCGAACGGGGATTGCCGGGATTCATATGTCTGCGGTACATCAACCCGTACATGCGCGCCCCGGGACTCATTCCTGATCAGCGCACTCCGACAGATAAGTGAAGCTGTAAGACACATGTTCCTGACGATACAGCACTCGGTAAGATTTCTTGGAGATTCGGCCCTTATACCTGCAAGAGGAAGGCAATTGATAATTTCAAGAGTCTTTGAGAGATCAGCTGCATTCCGGAAGATACCGGCACCCGTCCACATTGCCTGCTGGAGCTGAGTCCGAATTCGTGCCGGGCTCTCGCTTCCTTCCAGGAATGCCACAAGATCTGCCTGTTGTTTGTTTATTTGTTTTTTATCTACGTTTTTAATCCTTTTTTCTGATTTTCCTGCATATTCTCCGGCACGTTTTCCGAAGACCTGAGTCTCTGCAAGAGCATTTCCGCCCAGACGATTTGCCCCGTGAACGCCTCCGGCGACTTCACCGCATGCAAATAACCCAGGGAGTGTTGTCCGGCATTCGGGAGTTATCCGGAGACCCCCCATGATATGGTGTGCTGTCGGGGCGACTTCCATGGGGATTTCCCTGATGTCAACACCGAATTTGAGAAACTGTTCCAGCATGACCGGGAGCCGGCTTTCGATCTGCTCTCGTGGCAGATGAGTCACATCGAGATAAACGCCGTCATGTGCTGTGCCGCGGCCATTGAGAATCTCCGTTGCAATGGCACGTGCCACGACATCACGGGTGGATAGTTCCATCCGTTCAGGATCGTAGTTTTTCATGAACCGTTCTCCGGTGCTGTTAAGAAGGATACCCCCTTCACCCCGAACAGCTTCCGTCACAAGTCTCCCCCGTGCATCATAAGGGAACACTGCACCGGTAGGATGAAACTGGATCATCTCCATATCGATTAGTTCAGCACCCGAGCGGTAGCCAATCGCAAAACCATCACCGGTACCGCTCGACGAGTTTGTAGAAATATCATAAACCCTGGTACCCCCGCCGGTGGCAAGAATAGTGCTGTCGGCCTTCAGTAAAACGAGATTACCTCTCTCGTCAAGCGCCATCGCGCCAATGATCGACTCCCCATTTATGAGTAAGTCTATGACGGTGAATTCCTGCAGCAGATTCACATCTGATGAATCGAGCCGCTCGACGAGTGTGGTCATCATCTCATGTCCGGTCCTGTCACCGGCATAACAGGTCCGCGGGAACTTCTGGCCACCAAACGGGCGCTGTGCGACCTCATCGTTATCGGTAAAATCGAATATCGCTCCCCAGGCTATCAGATCCTTCATCCGGAGAGGAGCCTCCTTAACAAGAATCGTTACAAGCTCCGGATCATTAAGATACGCACCTCCCCTGAGTGTATCATCAAAGTGAATTTCGCATGAGTCCTGTTCTCTCAGGACTGCATTGTAACCCCCTTCCGCCATCGTGGTGCATCCGCCTTTACCAACGATGGTCTTTGAAATGAGCACCGTGTCGCCATATTGCGATGCCTCAATCGCGGCCCTTACCCCTGCACCGCCGCTCCCGATCACCAGCACATGGCAATCCACAACCTCATCTGCAAGCATCTTATTATTTTGTGGATCGTATAGTTACATAAATAAATGGCACAGCCAAAGTGAGAGAGAAATGAGATTTTTAATGAAATTTGGCGGGACCTCAGTTGCCGACGCGCAATGTATCAGAAATGTTGTGGAAATTTTAGAAAAACACCATAAATCCGGAGATGAACTGGCTGTTGTGGTATCCGCACAGCGTGGCGTAACCGATCAGCTTATAGAAATTACTTCAAAACTCCCGACTGCAAAAGATGACTCTGCCATAGAACCCCTAATTCAGGCACTGGGCAAGAGGCATATGACTACTCTCGAAGGGGCTGCACCCGATTATGTTGCCGAAACCGGCGCTGTCATCGAGGATCGCCTCATCAGTCTTCAGAATATTCTTTATGCTGTTTATAATCTGAGGGAGCTCACTCCCCGATCCAGGGATTATATCATCTCATTCGGGGAACGAATGCTTGCCCCCATTATCAGCGCAGCTCTTCGCCAGCGGGGAATTTCGTCATCAGTTATTGACGGCTGCGATGCAGGGATTCTCACCACACCCCAGCATGGTGAATCCACTGCTCTTCTGGAAAGTGATGCACGGATAAAAAAACGGCTCGGGCCCCTGCTGGGTAAAGAAATACCCGTTATTATGGGATTCATGGGGTGTACCAGGAACGGCGTCGTAACTACCCTTGGCAGGAGCGGTTCAGATTATTCGGCATCAATTATCGGGGCAGGAATAGACGCGGATGAGATTTGGATCTGGACAGATGTGGATGGTATAATGACCTGTGATCCACGGGTAATCAACGATGCACGGGTGATGCCCTCAATCTCCTACATCGAGGTAATGGAACTTTCCTATTTCGGTGCAAAGGTGATGCACCCGCGATCCATAGAGCCTGCAATGCGAAAGAACATTCTTGTCCGTGTAAAAAACACCTTTAATCCCTCTCACCCGGGAACCGTTATAGTCCGGAACGGGCAGAGGGATCATCGTGTGGTCAAAGCCCTGACTTACATCGACAAAGTAGCTGCAATAAACATCAACGGGGCCCAGATGATCGGCAGACCCGGCGTCGCGAAAGCGATTTTTACTATCCTGGCAGACAATGAAGTAAATGTCATGATGATCTCACAAGGGTCATCTGAAGCAAATATTTCACTCATCGTCGATGAAGCGCACCTCAATGCCGCTGTATACGCGCTTTCCGATCTGGTAAAACAGGGGATAGTGCGGGAAGTTACCCACAACCATGATGTATGTGCAGTAGCTGTGGTCGGCGCAGGTATGGCAGGCGCGCCAGGTACAGGGGGAAGGATCTTCACAGCCCTGGGAAAAACAGGGGTCAATGTCATGATGATATCGCAGGGATCATCGGAAGCGAATATCTCGTTTGTAGTGAAACAGCAGGACGGTCCCCGGGCAGTACGAGTGCTCCACGATGAATTCAGGTTATCGGAGGTATGCGATGAGTAACATCACGTACCGCGAGGCAGGAGTTGACATCGACTTCGAATCAACCGCAATCAAAGCACTGATTAAAAACCTGACCTACCGGCGGAAAGGCAGTTTTACGATGACCGGTAGTACAGGTCATTTTGCCGGACTTATTGATTTCGGGGAGATGGCTCTTGCACTGACCACTGATGGTGTTGGAACAAAGATGCTGGTTGCCGATAAGATGCAGGACTGGAGCACAGTCGGTATTGACTGCGTTGCAATGAACGTCAATGATCTCTATGTCATGAACATGGAGCCTGTCGCTTTTGTGGACTACATCGCAACAGACAAGTTATCGGTTGAAAAGATGGCCCAGATTGGCATCGGTTTAAATGAAGGTGCCCGCCGGGCGAACATCGATATTGTGGGAGGTGAGACTGCCTCTCTGCGTGGCCTGGTAACCGGTCTCGATCTTGCAGGTACGTGCCTCGGGGTACAGAAGAAGGATAAGATTATCGATGGCAGCAGAATTCAGCCAGGTGACAAAATTCTCGGAGTCCCGTCAACCGGAGTCCATAGCAACGGGCTTTCTCTGGCCCGAACGGTTGTTGAAAAATATGCAGCTTACGATGAGCGGCTCATGAATGGCCGGACACTTGGTGAGGAACTTCTCGTACCTACCCGGATTTACCATGAAAGCCTTGACGTGGCATCAACCTGCACCGTGCATGGCATGTGCCATATCACCGGTGGAGGGCTGCTCAATTTTCTGAGGCTCAGCCACTACGGGTTCCGTATCGGCGCGCCTGTCACGCCACCGGAAATCTTCTCATGGATCCAGAAGACCGGGGATATCTCGACAACCGAGATGTACCGGACGTTTAATATGGGAATGGGATACGCGTATATCGTTCCATCCTCAAGTGTCACCTGCGTTCAGAACCTTGTAAAAGGGGTAAAAGTTGTGGGGGAAATTATTGAGGAACCCGGGGTGTGGCTGCGGGATACAGAAATTACCTGAAATTATTTTAATTATCAGTAATCTGGTGTATAGCCCTTCTTTTGTGCTTTGTCCGCAATAATAGCACTGTTGCCACACCGGTCTTCAAGAACGAGGGTTATCGCCAATGAACCGTTTTTCACGGAATCAATTTTTTTAAGAAGCGTTCGTGCATTTTCCTGTTCCTCAACCTCACCCCAGATCAATGCTCCTTTAACAATCTGTTCAATTCGGTCCAGGACTCCTTCGATATTGGATACGAAACCCTGACAGGCCGGACCAGGATCAATACGCACACCCATCTCGGGAATTTCAATGCTCGCGCTCATACTCCGGACGACCCTGATAGCAAGATCTTCCATTGTGTCTACCCGCACCTCATACCGTACCGGTTCGTTATCTTTGAGGAGCTGGGTGTCTACATATTTGTATCCGCACGAACTGCATAAAGCGGAAATGATCAGAATATCAGAAAAATAGGGGATATTTTCTGTCTGGTAATTATATTCGATTTCTGTATTACAATAAGGACATGGACCCGGGACGACGGTACGCAACGTTAAGCTCCACCAATCTTGTCACGGGAAATTTTTACCGACATCGGGGTGAGTACAACATACCTCTGGTCTCCCAGACCGATTATATCGCCGTTGACATCCTTTGCTACCTCTTTGAGGTCTTTCAGGACACGCTCATAGGATATCTTGTCCATTTTGAGCCGTGAAATGTCAACAATTACTATGTTACCACTGTATACTTCATCCTTGACCCGCGGAGTATCCTTCAGATCGGTAATCGTCGCGATCTTTACGAGTAATGCCGGGGCAGAGGCTCCCTGTTCTTCGTAAGATGCAAGGTCAAGTTCCATGTAATCGTCATCCGAGCTTGTGGAACTCTTCCCAAGAAGGGTGTCTATGATTTTAACCATAAAAAAACTGTATGATGAAACTTATTTAATAGTATCTATTTTGAAACGACCTATAAGGGGTTTTTGCAATAAAATATTGAAAATCGCCGGTTTTACGCACAATTCACCAGATACCCTTTTAATCAGATTTCAATGTTCCATATTTCATCGCTGACGTGATGAAAATTTTTACACATCTTTCCTGATGTGCTGGCACGGATGTCGGGCGCGTCAAGGAGCGCAACACCTATTGCGAGCGGCTTGCCGTGTCGTTCATCTACGATCTGAACCGGCGAAGACGATTTTACATCGTCAGTAACTGATACGATGCCGGGCCGCATGACATCAGCGCCATTGACAACATACGGTATTGCACCGGCATCCACAACTATCCTGCGTTCAGGAAAGGGGAACTGGATTGCACCTTTTAACGTAGGGAATACCCAGTCTCCGGTATCCATGAGGAGGAGCTTCTTGTTAACCATAAACAGGGAAACATCGGCGTTGGTCTCGATTACCTCGATCATATCTGCATGGAAAAACCGGGCTGAATTTCCTATCTGATCGTAAAGCCTGGCCAGAAGATCCTGCGCCTGACTTTTTCGGATAGAATGACGTTTTTTTACGATAATTTTTTTCATTGGTACATTCCGTATATTCATATCTCTCGCTTGAAAAAAATTTCCATCGTGGAAATCAAATCGATTGTTCGAGATAAGGTCCTGCATTATTATCCGGAATTGGCTGGAGGATGGAGATCTACGGTATGTTTAAGTAACCGGCTCACCCACATATATTACTCCAGAGCGATGGTAACAGGGTATTATTATGACCAAACGGCCGTTGGATATTTTGGATCAGGTGCTGAACCGGCAGCCCGTTATTGTATCTCTCAAAGGCGGGAGAGAAATCCGTGGCATTCTCCAGGGTTATGATGTTCATATGAACCTCGTCCTTGATAAAGCGGAGGAAGTGGAGAACGGCCAGGTTCAGAAGGTTGGGATGCTTATCGTCCGCGGGGATAATGTTATCTATATATCTCCATCTATCGAACAATAAGGTGAAGTATCATGTCAAAAGGCACACCCTCAATGGGAAAGATGAACAAATTTACTCATATCGCCTGCCGGCGCTGTGGGAAGATTTCGTTTCACGCCCAGAAAAAAGTCTGTTCTGCCTGCGGTTTCGGCAGGAGCACTAAGATGTCCGGCTATAAGTGGCACACAAAGCGACCAAAAATTCCAACTCATTAGAGTCCTATCATGTGCGGTATCGTTGGCATCGTGGATGCTGGCGGTGCATCCATCCAGCTCTATTATGCTTTGTACGCTCTCCAGCACCGTGGCCAGGAGAGCGCCGGTATTTCCACTTTTGACGGTTCAAACCTCCATAAGTTCAAGGGACCAGGCCTTGTTGCCGATGTTTTTTCACCTGCAGTCCTGTGTGAGCTGAAGGGCAATGCCGGGATAGGCCATGTCCGGTACCCGACAACCGGAGCAAACCTGCCAGAGAATATCCAGCCACTCAATTTTCAGTTCAAGGATCATTTAATTTCCATTGCCCATAACGGCAATCTCGTCAATACCTGCGAGCTCCGGGCAGAATACGAGCAGGCCGGGCAAATCTTTACGACTACGACTGATACGGAGATCATCGCAAAGATTCTGATGGACGAGATTGGTAAATCTGAGACGGTGGCAGATGCGGTCAAGATCTGCATGCAGAAGATCCGTGGATCCTATTCTGTGGTAATGATGATTGACGGCATAATCTATGCGTTCCGCGACCCGTTGGGCATTAAACCCTTCTGCATCGGTAAGACTGAAAACGGATATATGATTGCATCCGAGAGCGTGGCGACCGATGCTCTGAACGCGAAATTTATCCGGGATATTTATCCTGGAGAATTGATTCAGATCGATTCAGGAGGGATTACCTGCACGCGGATAGCAGTTCCCGGGAAGCGTGCTCACTGTATCTTCGAATACATATATTTTGCCCGGGCAGACTCGGTCATCGATGGGGTTCTTGTGTATGATGTTCGCCGTAAAATCGGGCAGAAACTTCATGAGGAGGATCCCGCGAACGCAGATTCGGTCTGTTCCGTCCCGGATTCGGGAACCGCATATGCAATAGGATATGCAGAAGGTTCGAAGATCCCCTTCCTGGAGTCCCTGATGAAGAACCGGTACAGCGGGCGCACCTTCATCATGCCTTCCCAGAAGGAACGGGAGAAAGCAGTGCGGCTCAAACTCAACCCGATCGCTGCGCATCTGAAGGATAAATCCATAGTGCTCGTCGATGACAGCATTGTGCGCGGAACCACATCACGGCGAATCATTGAAATGATGCGGGATGCTGGTGCACGTGAGATCCACATGCGTATCGGCTCTCCTGCGATCAAGGCACCCTGTTATCTTGGTGTTGATATGCCGACCCGCGAGGAACTCATCGCGAGCAACCGGATAGAAGAGGAGGTCAGACACAAGATCACAGCGACTACCCTTCATCATGTTTCAATTGATGCGCTGATCGAGGCGATAGGCAAAGATCGTGAGGATCTCTGCACCGGCTGCCTGACGGGGTGTTACCCTTTGGCAATCGAAGGCGAGCGGGTAAAAACGCACCTTGTGGATTTTGTGGATGCGACGTATCAGGCCAAGCTGGAATCGTTCGAGATTGAACCATCGTAATCGTTCGATTCGGGAATTCAATAATCCGGTAATAATTTTTGTAACCGTATCTCTCTTTTAAATCTCACAAAAGAACCAGTAGCGAGGGATGGATTTGAACCATCGATCTACGGGTTATGAGCCCGTCGGGATATCCTGACTACCCTACCTCGCTCCTATAATCAGGGTTATAATATAGTCGGCATGCGCAGATATAGTTTACTCAGTTTTCCTGTATCCGGATCCTTCGTGAGGTTTAATTACTCAATTATATACACAGAAGTATGGATGACGAGATCAGCCGTATACGGGAAAAGCGGATACAGGAGCTGAAAGCGAAAATGAAACACACCATCAATGCAGATGTACAGAACGTCGATGAGATGCATTTCCAGGAATTCATTAAAACCCATACCTTTGTAGTTCTTGATTTCTGGGCAGAATGGTGCGCTCCCTGCCGCAGGGTTGCTGTTGTGATCGAGGAATTGTCTAAGGAATTTTCAGGGAAGGTCACGTTCGGCAAATGTAATACCGACGACAATCGCAACCTCGCTATGCAGTTCAATATAACAGCAATCCCCTCCATAATGCTCTTTTCTCACGGCCAGCTGGTGGATCGGATTATCGGGGCGTATCCGAAAGAAGCGATCCGCGAAAAAATTGTAAGGAAGTTCAATCTGAAGTAACCCCCATCAAAAAAAATCGGGCTGGCAGAAACAACGTTATTTTTTATCGTCGAGCGTTCAGTTTCGCAGCCATAATAAAATCGTTCAGTGTTAACCCGCCAGCTGGATAGGTATAATATGAGATCTCGACGAATCTTGACTCTTTCATGCAGATATCCGGAATTTGTCCCTCCTGCGTTGAGAGAGCCATAACCTCGTTAAAAAGCTCAACGCATGTGCTGCTGTTGTCAAGTTCATACGTCCTTATCAGGTGACCGTTGCCGAGTGACCACCCGGGTACTTCACCCATAAGATCTGAGATCTCCTTTCTCGTCAATGGGGGAGATCCTTGCCGGTAGGTGGTGCATTTTCTCTGTGCGAGTTCCATGGTTAGTTCTCATTCCTCCGGACAAAAAAAGTTTCTCTTAAAAAGATGGCCCAGATTTTCCGTCTGCGGGTGATTTACAGAGTTTTACGGATTAACCGGCAGGGTGTCAAGCAGAAGATACCTGCTGTCTGCCATGTTGCTATTGAATATGATCACCTTAACCTGAGTACCGTTTGACCCGGAAAGACCATAACGCGTCAGGCACTACGTTCTATCAGAGAACGTGTCATCAGTATTTTCAAACCTTCATGAATCTCTCCAGCAGGTACTTGCACAGAGACTGGAATGGACGGAGCTCCGTGAAGTACAGGAGCGAACATATCTGGCAGCAGTGAAAGGTAGCGACGTTCTCGTTATTGCACCAACTGCCGGGGGAAAATCCGAGGCAGCACTTATTCCGGTAATGGATGATATCCTGAAAAACGGAAGGCCCGGGGTCACCTGTCTTTACATATCTCCTCTGAAAGCGCTGATTAACGATCAGGAAGATCGTTTCAGGGCATTTTGTATACCTACCTCTCTGTCAGTGATGAAATGGCATGGTGATGTAGCAAAGGGGGATCGTTTCTGGAAGGATGGAGAACCCCCGCATTTCCTGATGATCACGCCTGAGTCACTGGAGGTGCTTCTTCAGGAAAAAAAACTTTCTTCAGATCTTCGGCAGGTCAGGACCATCATCATCGACGAACTTCATGCTTTTGTTGAGTCCGAGCGCGGCGTGCACCTTAAGGTGCTGCTTGACCGGATGGATCGTATCACAAAAAAGCAGGTCCAGAGGATTGGACTTTCAGCAACCGCCGGGAATCCTGAGGAAGTACTGGCATGGCTATCCGACAGCCGGCACAAGGCTGAACTTGTTACTATCTCATCCCCTCCCAAGGAAAAACAGTTCCTGTTCATTGTCGAACCTGAAGAAAAAGACCGGATCAATGCGCTGGTCAGGATCGTAGAAGGAAAAAAGGCACTCGTTTTTGTTAACAGCAGGAGCGGTGCCGAGAAACTGATGAAAGCGAGCGCTGGCCGGATACGAAATCTTCACATACATCATTCGTCACTCTCTCCGGCAACCAAAAAAACATCAGAAGAAGCTTTTGCTTCTCATGATGGTGCCTGCATCATCTGTACAAGTACGCTTGAACTCGGTATCGATATCGGCGACCTTGATGTGGTGGTACAGGTCGGTCCACCGAATTCTGTCTCCTCATTTCTCCAGCGGATGGGGAGGAGTGGTCGGCGTGGAAAGTCTGCGTATGTGGCATGGATACTCCAGAACCCCTGTGAATTGCTCTGCAGTCTTGCCATTATCGAATGTGCAATCCACAAGGAAGTTGAGAATCTTGTCCCTCCCAAAAAACCGTACAATGTATTACTCCAGCAGATTTTCCTGAATGTTTATAACCATTCACGGGTAAGCCGCAGGAAGCTGACAGCGTCTGTTCTCTCACATCCGGTATTCAGAAACCTGGGTCAGAAGATTCTGGATCAGGTTATCACTCATCTCATCGCAACATCCTACCTTACTCCTGATGGCGAGATGCTGATGCTGGGAACTGAAGCTGAGAGGGTATTCGGGCGATCGAACTGGAAGGAACTTTATTCAGTTATCAGCGGGGGTGGGGAGTACCGCGCTGTGACACCAGAAGGCGAGGTGGTGGGGAAGCTGGACGCACGGTTCGTTAACAGCAAAAACGCAGAAGAGATCTCACTTGGCGGACACAACTGGTCGATGGTGAAATGCGATGAAGGACATAATATTGTCGTTGTGGTACCGGGTGGATCTGCATCTTCCCGAATTTTCTGGACAGGTTCTGGCGAAGGAGGCTTCTCACCCCTGGTGTGCCGGATGGTAGGGAAAATATGCGCACGGGGTGGATCAGCTCTCCCGCTTGGTGAGCATGAGCAGGAAGTACTGAGAATGGCGCTTGCCCGGATTCCGAAAGGCGCAGGAGGAGACGGGCTTCAGGTTGTTGAACAGGCCGGGATAAAAGGGACCGAGGTTCGCATTTTCACGTTTTCAGGAAGCAGGTTTAACCGGCTGCTGACATCTCTGCTCCAGGATCGACTTGGCGGGAAGGTTCAGGTGCACTTTAACGATTTCACAGTCAGAGTTATGCGTGCCGGAAAAGGAGGGGCGGGGCAACATGTCGTCCGTGCATTAGAGGAGATACAAAATATGGGAAAGGATAAAATGGGTGCTGTACTTCCAATGCCCTCTGCAGAGGGATGGAAATTTGCACGTGCCCTGCCCCCCGTCCTCCTAACCGATATGTCGCTGTCAGACCACTATCATCTCGAGGATTTCATGGATGAGGTAGAGAGCGTTCAGGTTACGCTCCTTTCGGAACCGGCTGGTGGCACTGAGTTATCTGAATCCCGATGAGTATTGCGAATAACCTTACACGATGTCAGATTATATACGGAAGACCGTTGAGATCAATGTATGAAGAACGGATTCATAATTCTCGGCATTGCGTTTGTCCTGGTTGTTGTCAGTGGATGCACCCAGTCTGTTGCCCCCTCCCAGCCGACAGCTACTATCACGATGCAGACTTCCGTCTTACCTACTTCGACAACAAATCTGCCTGTTCAGACGACAAATCTGGTATCTGAAAACACGGTAAGGATCAATGATTTCACGTTTGAACCTGCAACCATCACCGTTAAGGCGGGATCGATCGTAAGATGGGTAAACGGGGATACAGTACTCCACAGGATCCAGTTTGACGATGAACACTTTTCACCAATACTCCTCGGGTCAAGCCAGTCAGGAAGCCAGATTTTTGTTGAGCCCGGTGTGTATCCGTATATCTGTATTATCCACCCGGAGATGCGGGGAACAATAATAGTGGTTTGATGGTTTTTGAGGAGGATTACCGGGTCTCTTCTCTTTTAAAAAACTTTTTTTGTATGTGATTTCCTGTAATCATGGAATTTTTGATGGTTCAGCATTTTAACCATGGTTGAAACTGATATTCCAGGCAATCAAAAAATTCATCAATGGGTACGTCTGGTAACCGTTCAATCCGATGTAAAAACCAAAAAAATTAAAAAAAAAAGATCTGATATCAGAATCCGGCGATACGGATCAGTGTTCCGATAAGAATGCCGCACATTGACGTGGATGCAGATAACATCCCCAATATTATGTAGCTGACAACTGCGCCAATTTTTATCGGCATGTATGTGCGGTTCAGATGAAATCTTCGGATAGCTCGAAATGATTTTGTATCTGCCGAGATTAGTGGTTTATTTTTCTTTATCCGGATCATAACAATCACCCTATCTGACAGTTTTCAATCTGACAATTCCGGTATGACCCCTTTCCGATATTTGAGTAAGGAGTCACCAGCAATCATATAATCTGAACAGGTACTATAAATAATTTTATTATTGAACAAAAATAAAAATCCCCGGAAATCAGGTTTTATGGGAAATTAATAAGGAATTCGCACATATTACGGGAATTGCAAAGCAATCCAGTCATATTTCTTCCGTAATTTTATTTCATCCTTCTAATGAATATCCGGCTTGAGAATAACAGGACAAATCTGAATGATGGGTATAAATCTCAGGCAAATCTGGAAGATACATACGCCGAGGGGGAGATTTGAACTCCCGAGGCGCGAAGCGCCAGTAGCTTTCGAGGCTACCGCCTTCCCGGGCTAGACTACCTCGGCAACCGGTTCTGATATTTTTTTCATCAATTGCTCTAATAGTTATCTAAAACCCTGCAGCGATAGTTCGTTTTGTGTTGATCGGTGGCTGACAGGTAATCCGGGTTCACTTCTTCTGGAATTCGGATATTTTCAGGAAAGAGAACATCACAAAAACAGGGTGGAGGAGGATATTTTCGATCCTCTTCATATCCTATTGAATTTCTTAAAACGCAGCCGGAGCACTGCCCGGGCCTGGTGATTTTGACTGGGTGATCATCATGTCATCGACGCGGATGAGCATGACTGCAGTTTCGGAAGCGCTCTGGATCGATTGACGTTTCGATCTGAGGGGCTCAAGTACACCCTCTGCAAGCATGTCGATGACGGTGCCTTCATAAACGTTCAACCCGGCATTCTTCTTTCCCTTTGAATGCGCATTCTTGAGTTCCACCAGTTTATCAATGGGATTGTACCCGGAGTTCTCTGCAAGCGTGCGGGGAATGGATTCAAACGCTGATGCATATGCTTCAATGGCAAGCTGGACACGTCCACCGACAGTCGAAGCGTAGTCCCGGATTTTCATCAGGAGCTCGGTTTCGACAGCCCCGCCACCAACCACATAGGTGCCATCTTCCATCGCGTCCATAACTACGCGTTTTCCGTCAACTACCGCCCGTTCAAGTTCATCCAGGAGATAATCGCTTGAGCCGCGGAGCAGGATGGTGATTGACTTGGGGTTTTTGCATCCGGATATCCTGGTGATATTAGCATCAGTATCCTCTTCTACAAGGTCCGCGTATCCGAGATCCTTTCCGGTGAGCGAGTCTGGTTTGTTCACGATAGTGGCGTGGAGCGATCGTGCGGCATATTTCATATCACTTTCCGGCACGTCCTCGATGGCATATATTCCGTTCTTGGCCAGGTAGAACTGGACCGGATCCGCGATTCCCTTCTGGCACAGGAGAACATTCGCCCCACTATCAATGATCGCATCAGCAAGTTTCTTAAGGGCGTCCCGTTCCTGTTCGGAAAAAGCATTGATCTGATCAGCACTCGTGATCTTGATCTTCGCCTTGACCTGGGTTTTTGTTATTTCAAGGGGGGTTGCAACCAAAGCAACTTTTGCCTTCGTAACTTTCTTTGGCATCCCCTCGCTGATGCGCTTCTTGTCGATGACGATACCCCGGATCAGCTCGGCATCGTCCATTGCCTTTCCTTTCTGCTTCTTGATCATCACGTCGTCTTCATCAACCAGGATTTTTCCGTTGGTTTTTTCTGCAACCGCCATTACAGCGTCAACAATAATGCCATCGAGCTTGGTCTTCACCGACTCAATCGACTTACCGGTTATCGCAGTATCCACGATCTTAAAAAGAGTCTTGCGATCGGTCGGGTCAACATGGAGCGCGAGGCTGTTCACGATCTCGAGTGCCTTTTCCATGCCCATAAGATATCCCTGTGCGATCACAGTCGGGTGAATACCCTGTTCAAGCATTCCTTCAGCCTGTTCCATGAGCGCGCCGACAATAACAACTGCAGTGGTGGTACCGTCGCCGACTTCGTCATCCTGGGTCTTTGCGACTTCGATCACCATTTTTGCGCCAGGATGTTGCACGGCTATTTCCCCAAGGATAGTGGCACCGTCATTCGTGATCACAATATCCCCCGTTGAACCGACAAGCATCTTGTCCATTCCCCGTGGACCAAGGGTTGACTTGACAGCGCCAGCGATTGCTTTTGCTGCTGCGATGTTTGAGCGCTGGGCTTCTTTCCCGGTATTACGCTCTACATTCTCTTTTAAAATGATAATTTGTTGTCCAGATTGCATAATGGATCCTCCGATGTTGTAAAAGGTGGAATTGAACTTCTATATAAACATTCTGTGTTTGGCACCTGAAAAAAAGAATTGATCAGTCAATCCGTGATATTTTAAAGAGCGAATACACCGGTACACCATCAATATCCTTGATACCGCGCTTATCGAATATAACCCAGATGGCAACCGGTATAGCATGGTGTTTCTTTAAATATTTCACAACTTCACGCATGGTGTTACCCGAAGTTATTGTATCGTCAACGATGATACAACGCTCCCCGCTTATTGCGGCGAAATTCCCGCTGATTGATCCCATGGGGTGCTCACTCTGGCTCTGCTTTGCCGGGTGAAAGATTGCCAGTTTTGCTGCCTCCTGCACTGCAATGATAGTTGCAATCGGGATCCCGGACAGAGCAATACCGACAATTACCCCGGCAGCAGGTGATGAAATGCTCTCATCGGTCTGATCTCCGTAATATCTCTGGAGCATCATCAATGCCGTTTCTTCAAGCAAAGGTGCGGAGCTGCTGACGGCTGTCCAGTCGATGTGAACATCCTTTGGGGCAGCGGTGCCTTTAACCTGGGTAAGCAGCCAAGTCACGGTTTCCATGGAAAGTGACAATTCATCTGCAATCTGACCAGGACTATGTCCTTCAGCAAGGAGCATTTTCGCCCTGTTAATCAGATCGTCAAGGGAAGACATGGAAAAAAGATTCGCTGGCATCTATTTAAGTTTTCTTTTAATTATTGAACCACAGATGAGACATTCCCCGTCATGGTCGAAATATCTGCCACAGCCGCTGCAGCGATATTTCCAGTGAATGCGTTTTGCCTTTCGCTGGATGATAGGGGTGGTTTGCACACCCAGAATACTTGCAACGTTCTGGATAGCGAAGTCATCGGTTAGGAGTACTGCCTCGAGATCGAGAGCAAGGGCAAGAATGTCACAGTCAGTACCGGAGACTATACCGGCATCACCGCTCTTTCTGGACGCTGCTTTTACTTTTTCAATATTTTCTGCTGATGGCACGGCAAGTGTGAGCCCTTGTGTACACAACACATCAAACCGGCTCTTTGAACGCAGATCCCTGAGCTCATCAATAACGGACCGGGTCGTATACAGATCCCCGTCAACAGTCAGATCATAAAAAAAGAACGAAGTGTCAAGGATGCATCTCATACAGAAAACTCCAGGGGAATGCCGTGATGTATCGTTATCTCGTATCCAAACCTGGAAAGGAGCCAGCATACGGTTTCAGCATGGGATGTCAACGTGCTGGTGGAAAACGAGCCCCCAAACAGTGCAAGGGGAACGAGCAGCTGATCCGACAGGTGAATATCCACGGTGCCCGGATTTTTGATCTCAGCGAGCAGGGCATTTGCGGCGCCCCTGCCGACCTCTTCAGCAGGAAGACCCCGTTTACCGAGTGCAACCCCCCCCTTTGCTCCCTTACAGACCGTACAGGAACTTCCGGTACTTGGCCCGGTGCGGCGGTCCAGGCTGATTGTGCAGGGCTCTCCAAGCCATAAAGACAGGCCGGCATCAGCAGCGGATGCCTGACGTTGCGTGACATGATCGGGGAGGTTGGATGAACAGGAAAATATGCAGCAGGGATGGTCTTTGTCATCATCAGGGATCACTGGTGACATTTTCTTGTGCTCTACTCTGACTGTCACCTCCCCACCTCCCTCCGGGAAATATCCCCGTTTGAGGATATTCAGATCTATTTCAGCACCGGAGGATCGCAGAACGGATCCAAGAACATGGTCAAGGTAGTCGATGGTCGGACTCCTCGAAACTTCGGTCCCCCCGGTAATATGAAGTATTCCGCCAGCACACAGCGCTACGGAAAGCCATGCCTGGATCACGAGCGGGATGCTCCCGGCAGTTCCAACTGTCACGGAAACCTCGCAACATTTCAGATGCTGCGGGCAAAACACAATTGTAGTGGAACCCGGAGAGATGCCCCTGCACTCGGCATCACAGGCAAATGCAACTGCCTTAATGGCAGCAATATGCTGTGCTGCAAGCCCCTTTTGATGTCTTGATGCCCTGATCCGGGTGATCGTTACCGGCTCACCGGAAATCGCAGATAGCGCCACGGCATTCCGGACAAGTTGTCCTCCCCCCTCCCCAAATGAACCGTCGATATTCAGCATCTTTTGAGTTCTGCTGCAATAATATCTGCAGCAGATATTTTACTGCACCCGCGCTCGATGGTATCACTGCAGATCACATCACGGATTCCTGCTGCCATGAGCCGGACATATGCCCCACCGGTAAGCACTCCGTGAACACATACCGCAAACACGTCTTTTGCACCCTGCTGGTAAAGCATGCCGGAAGCAGTGGCGATTGTCCCGCCGGTTGAGATGATATCATCGACAATAACCACGGATCGTGATGCAGCACATAACTGCTTGGGAGCCATCGTTACTTCTACTCCGCTTATACGGTTCTTTTCGAGATGATCAAAATCCCATCCCCCGGCGGATGCGACCTGCCGGGCAAATACAAGAGCCCCCTCATCAGGAGCAAGAATGAGGGGATTGTCGAGATGTAAGGTTTTGATATACGAACCGATGTCATGGGCAAGGGAAATATTCCTTGCGGGCACGCCGAAATACCTGAGCACTGCCTCTTCATGAATATTGACCGTAATAATTTCTGAAACGCCTCTGCTGACCGCCAGTGCAATGGCTCGGGCACTGACAGGTTCCCCAAGCCGGAACCGTTTGTCCTGTCGGGCATACCCCATATAGGGTAAAACAAGCCTGTTTTTTGAGCAGTCACATGCATCGATTATCAGGAGCAGCTGGACGAGGGCGTCATTATCCACAACACTTCCGACAATAATGGTCTCATCATCCAACTCTCCGGTGATAAGATAGTGCTCGCCGTCAGGAAAACGGGAATATTTTACTTCAACAACTGAAGTCTTCAGTGCTCTGGCAAGGCTGGTGCCAAGTATTTGGGATTTTTCAGTGCAGATCACTTTCATGGTATTCTTCCTAAAACCGGGGGTATTGGCGTTTTTTCTCCAGAGATTTATTGACAATAGTAGGTATTGTAGTTTTTTGCATTGATTCGAATCAGAATAACTTCTCCGGTTATGAGCAGGCAGTCCAGTGTAATCAGCTGAAAGTACTTAAACTATCATGAGACAATTTATATGAAACCCCAAAGGGAAAACGAGGTATTTTCGGCAATGGAAATCCAGGAACAATCATCGCCGCAGCATGAGGATACACAGCCCCGGGACATCCAGCAGGAGGTTGTGCATACCGAAGGCGTGATAGCGACTTCCTCCGAGATTAACGTACCTGAAAAGCTGATTGATCAGGTTATCGGCCAGGAAAATGCGGTTGAAGTAATTAAAAAAGCCGCGGTCCAGCGCCGGCATGTTATGATGATAGGCAGCCCAGGAACCGGGAAATCGATGCTGGCCAAGGCAATGGCTGAGCTCCTTCCCAAAGAAGAGTTACAGGACATTCTTGCGTACCCGAATTCTGATGATTCAAATAATCCGGTGATCAGAACGGTCAGCGGCGGGCGGGGTAAACAGATCGTTGCAGCCCATAAAGCTGAAGCAAAGAAAAAAACCCAGTTCAGGAACACCCTGCTGATGCTCCTGTTGATAGGTATAATCGGTTATGCGTTCCTGACCTACCAGTGGCTGATGGGGATTATTGCAGCTGCATTTGTCTTCATGGCACTAAGGTACACCACCCCGCGGGAAGAAGCGATGGTTCCCAAGCTTCTCGTATCCAATGATACGAAAAACATAGCACCTTTTATTGACGGCACCGGCTCTCATGCGGGAGCATTGCTGGGGGATGTCCGGCATGATCCTTTCCAGAGCGGGGGACTTGAAACCCCTGCGCATGACAGGGTAGAAGTAGGTGCGATTCACCGGGCGCACGGCGGCGTCCTGTTTATTGATGAAATCAACACCCTGACGCCGCACTCTCAGCAAAACCTGCTCACGGCACTCCAGGAAGGGGAATTTCCCATTACCGGCCAGAGCGAACGATCGAGTGGGGCAATGGTCAGGACAGAACCGGTACCCTGCAGGTTTGTGATGGTGGCCGCCGGAAACCTTGATGCCATCCAGGGGATGCACCCGGCACTCCGCTCGCGTATCCGTGGTTACGGATATGAAGTGTATATGTCGGAAACCATGGAGGATACTCCTGAAAACCGGCAGAAGTACATCCGTTTTATTGCGCAGGAGGTGAAAAATGACGGGAAGATCCCCCATTTTGATCAGAGCGCCATTGAGGAAATTATCCGTGAAGCCCGCCGCCGTTCGAACCGCAAGGGGCACCTCACCCTTAAGTTAAGGGACATGGGGGGTCTTATCCGGGTTGCCGGGGATATCGCACGCCAGGAAGGGGCAGGTCTTGCTACTGCTGCGCACGTGATCACAGCAAAGCTCACAGCACGATCGATTGAAGACCAGGTATCTGATGAATATATCCGGCGAAGCAGGGAATATGAGCTCACGGTCATCGAAGGAACCCGCGTCGGACGGGTGAATGGTCTTGCTGTGATGGGAAGTGATTCAGGTTCCGTACTCCCCATTATGGCTGAAGTCACTCCCTCGCAGGGAGCAAGCGGGACCGTGATTGCAACCGGGATGCTCAAGGAGATCGCACAGGAATCGATTAAGAATGTCAGTGCGATATTAAAAAAATTCACCGGAAAAGATGTGAAAAATATCGATATCCATATCCAGTTCATCGGTACCTATGGGGGTGTTGAAGGAGATTCAGCATCGATCAGTGTTGCCACTGCAGTCATCAGCGCCATTGAAGGTATCCCGGTTAGGCAGGATGTCGCAATGACCGGGTCGCTCTCTGTACGCGGGGATGTCCTGCCCGTCGGCGGTGTCACCTTCAAGATTGAAGCCGCTGTGAAGGCAGGTATCAGGACCGTCCTCATACCGAGGTCAAATATCAATGATGTCCTGATTGAGGAGAGGTTCAAACCCCTGGTTACAGTCATTCCCGTTGATACCATTAATGATGTACTCAAGCTTGCACTGGTCCCGGAGAATGCCGAAGGATTCCTTACTAAGCTCAAAAATATGGCGTTGAGATCAACTGCCATTATCGCAGACACCCCAGTGATTAATAAAACTCCGGCCTGAGTAGAATGCAGGGCGTACGATATTATGATCTGCGGCATGTAACCGGGCAGGTCACCCATATCGATATCGATAACAGCGTGGTGGAATCTGCCGGGTCATCTTTTTTCAATAAAGCCGTAATCAGGGTCCTTTATAAAACCGGGTGGGGTGTTCTCCAGATCGATAATTATACTCCCTGTCACGGCAGGAAATTTGATGCTCTCATACGGTCAGCATGCAGGTTGGCCGGAATTACCCAGGGAAATGTTGTTCTCGGGGATGCCCCGCGCGGTATTCTTGGTGTACCTCCCATGAAAGAAGATCCCCGTAGTGTTGATATTGAAGAGAAATCAGCGCTGCTGTCCGGCATCGAACAGGCTGCGGTTCACCCGTCGGTTGTAAACACGAGGGCAAATTACATCGAAAAAATTGAGAATGTTCAGTTTACTGACAGTTCCGGCAATGAATATGCCTATGAGATGTGCCGGTCCGGTTTCAACGTGCTGGCGGTTGCTTCAGGGAATGGGAATATCCAGATGGGATACGAGCGTGAACATTCTATTCACGGATTCAACCTCCGGCACCAGCAGGCGCTCGGAAAAAAAGCTGCCGGAATTGCAGTTGCCCTGCTCGAAGCGAAGGCTGCAAAAGGCGGAAAAATGCGAGCGGTCCTTGATCCGGAATTAGCCGGGGTATTTGCGCATGAGGCGGTCGGTCATGCGAGTGAAGGCGATCTGGTTCAGGAAGGCAGTTCAGTCCTGAAGGGAAAAACCGGGCTGAAGATCGGGAATGAAAACCTGACAATTATCGATGACCCGGGGATCCACGAATTCGGTTTTGATCCCATTGATGCTGAAGGTGTTGCCGTACGCAGGACGGAAATAATTAAAAAGGGCATAATTAATGCCTATCTTCATAATCGTGAAACACTTTCATCCGTTGGACATGGAATCGCAGGTCATGCACGGGCGATGCCCGGTGAACCCCCCCTTGTCAGGATGAGTAATACCTTCATTGAAGAAGGGGATGCGACAGACCACGAAATCTTTGAGGAATGCCGGAACGGGATCTTTCTTAAAGGTTCCCGTGGTGGCCAGGTCGATCCCGGGCGGGGTATTTTCCAGTTCAATGCAGAGTATGGCTACCTTATTGAAGACGGGGAGTGTACGGACATGGTGAAGGACGTGTCATTATCAGGAGAAATCCTGACGACCCTTCATGGCATTGTGCTGTGCGGGGATAAGCGCATCATGAGTCCGGGATATTGCGGGAAGGGAGGACAGAGTGTTCCGGTAAGCGACGGGGCACCTCATATACTCCTGGACGACGCGGTGGTGGGTGGCAGTGGCGTGGATTGATCAACTCATACATGAAGCAAAAAAAACTGTTGACGAAGTTGAGGTCTTTTATGTCAATGGGATATCCGTCTCTGCGGAACTGAAACAAAAGAAAGTGAACCAGGCAACGACCTCGAAGGATTGTGGCCTGGGAATCCGTACCATTCACCGGGGAAAAATCGGATCTTCAGCCACGAACAACCCTGAACAGTGGCGGATATGCCTGGATGCTGCTATTGCCAGCGGGAAACTTGCGACACCGCAGGAATGGGGAGGTCTGCCGGCACCTCAGTCCCTGTCCCAGACCCCGCTGTCTTTCGACGCATCTCTGGAGGTCGAACCGGCAGGTGTCATCGATCTCATCGAAAAGATGCTGACCGGTGCGGCAGAGCACCCGGCTGAGGTTACCTCCGGTGCAGCCTCACTCTCTACTGCCACGGTGACGCTTGCGAACAGTCAGGGAGTCCGGTATACCGATCAGCATACCGGAGTTTCGATCTCGCTAGAAGCAATTCATAATCAGTCCACAGGTTATGAATTCGATCATTCCTCATTTATGGAAAAGGTAGATCCGGAATCTGTAGGAGAAAAAGCGACATTCTTTGCCACGGAATCTGATAACGGGAAAGAAATTGCCACGGGTGAACATGATATCCTTCTTTCACCCCTTGCTTATGCGGAACTGCTGGGAAATGTCTTTGTTCCTGCGCTGAGCGGGCGGAATGTTCACGCAGGACGATCCCGGCTTGGGCAATCACTCGGTGGACCTGTTATTGATTCACAGATTACGATGTATGATGACCCCCTGCTGGAAAAAGCCAACGGGAGTGTGCGATGGGATGCTGAGGGGACACCAGCACGTCGTGTCGATTTTATCAGAGATGGAATTCTTGAAACGTTTGCCTATGATCTTAAAACCGCGTACCGTTTTGGCAAAAAGAGTACCGGGAATGCAATCCGTGGCGGGTTTGGTGGCTTGCCCGCTATAGGACATCACAATTTCGTTGTCGACGGAAAACGAAGCAGGATTGCTGATGACCGTGTCGTGTATATTCATAATGTGGTGGGTGCACACACGGCAAATCCCACGAGCGGTGAATTCTCGGTTGAACTTTCGAATGCATTCTGGATGGAGGACGGTCAGTTTGAGACACCCCTCCGGAGTGCGATGCTTTCCGGAAATGTCTTTGATATGCACAAAAGTATATCAGGATTAAGTAAAGAATCCCGGGCGATTGGATCCCTGGTCCTGCCGTCAATAAGAATAAATAAGCAGCGTATTATTGGTAAATAGGAAAAAAATGACAGATATACTGGTTACCCTGCTTCTCGTCGTGGTAGTGATCGCAGTTGTATATTTTCTTGTGAAAAAATTCTCGGTTCTTGTGATAAATGCTATCCTTGGACTGATAGCATTATTCCTCGTGAATTTTCTTCATATTATGCAATGGATAGGTAAATCGGATCTTGGATACAGTATTGCCACGGTTGTTATTAGTGCAGTCGGCGGACTTGCCGGTATCTGCATCCTTATTTTGCTCAATATCCTTGGAATAACAATTTAAAAAAATATTCTGGTAAGACTGGTGCTCAGAATAAAATCGACGTTTTTCCCGGATATATCGGGATCTGCATTAACGGGAGTGTGACGTGGTTTTTTTTACCCATTCTCAAACACGGTGGATGGTTATCTGTTTGTGTACCGATACTGTAGCGCTGAAACTCCTGGCAAAGTCCCGGTACACTTTACGGCAGAACAAAGTATGAGATAGAATTAAATAATGTCGCACAGATTTCGTAGTGAGGTGACCTGAATATGTGTACTGTTGGTGGACCCGTGGACATCGATCTTCCCCCGGACCGGGTGCAGGGGAAGGATTACCGCTGCAAGGAATGTGGCGAGCGGTTCAAAGGTATCGGTAAAAAACCCATTTGTCCAAGCTGCCAGTCTGATGATGTGGCTCCGGCATGAACCACTCCCTTGACGATGGGTTATTGCTCATAAGGGGAAAACAATCTTTTTTACTCGTTGCAAAAGTCGGGAACAGGTTTGGATTATGCATCGAGACAGCTCATGATGAATATTGTCAGGGTGTTGAAACTGGTGACCTTGTTGTGGTCTCCGCACCGGAAGGCGGGGCGATTGAACCCGCTCTTATGCTCATCGATCTTGTGCGGACATTTCATCTTCCGTTG
>Ga0209079_10000167_pt1 | contig 30717 bp, 32 predicted proteins | sample PPLLaktember2015_2_FD_187259 | JGI IMG/M metagenome (GOLD analysis project Ga0209079, IMG submission 187259) | Freshwater sediment microbial communities from Prairie Pothole Lake near Jamestown, North Dakota, USA - PPLs Lake P7 Core (6) Depth... | ecosystem: Environmental > Aquatic > Freshwater... | reverse complement strand
GAAAAAGGCACCCGCTTCCGTATTCCCTGCCAGATTGGCCCCTATGCTTGCCACCCTGGTCGACAACCCATTTGATCGACAGGGATGGATCTATGAAGTGAAGTGGGACGGCTATCGAGCGCTGGCCTTTTTGAACAAGGGCTCTGTCGAATTGAAATCCAGAAATGACAAATCGTTCAATAAAAAGTTTTATCCGGTCACCCGGGCCCTGAAGGATTGGGAGATCAATGCCGTCATCGATGGAGAGATCGTGGTAGTCGGAGAGAACGGCATCGCCGACTTTGAATCCTTGCAGAACTGGAGAAGCGAGGCGGATGGCTATCTGCTGTACTATGTATTTGATATTTTGTGGCTTGAAGGCAGGGATTTGACCGGATTGCCCCTGACCGAAAGAAAGAAAATCTTAAAATCCCTGGTTCCGGAATACAGTATCATTAAAATGAGTGATTCCTTTGAAGAATCAGGCCTGAAGTTTTTTGAGGCGGCAAAGAAAATGGGCCTGGAAGGCATTATGGCCAAAAGAGCGGACAGCCCATATCACGCCGGCGTCCGAACCCGCGACTGGTTGAAAATCAAGGCAAAGAAAAGACAGGAAATGGTGATCGGCGGGTTCACGAAAAACGAGGCGTCGAGCAGGCTGTTCAGTGCTTTATTGGTCGGCGTTTTTGATGGTAAGAAACTGGTTTATTCGGGAAAAGTGGGGACGGGATTTAGTGATCATACCCGGCGGGAGTTGATGACCCGGTTTCACAAATTAATCATTAACAAGTCGCCTTTTGCCGAACTGCCCGACATAAACAAGCCCACCCGTTTTCAGCATAAACCGCCCCGCGCAACGGCTACCTGGCTCAAACCTGAACTGGTGTGCGAGGTGACCTTCAGGGAAATGACCGCGGACGGGGTAATGCGCCATCCATCCTTTGAAGGCATGAGGACAGACAAGAAAGCATCGGACGTGGTGCGGGAAGCGGCGGAACCGACCTTGAAAGCCTTGAAGGAATCAGAACCTGCAAAAAGAGGAAGGGGTGCTCTTCTGACTCCAACCGGTGAAACGCAGGTAAGAGAGATAAACGGGCATAGATTAAGATTCACGAATCTGAGCAAAATTTACTGGCCCGAAGAAAAAATCACCAAGCGGGACATGTTGAACTACTATTACCAGGTGGCACCCTATATCCTGCCTTACCTGAAAGACCGCCCTCAATCCATGAACAGATACCCGGATGGCATTTACGGGGAGCATTTTTATTACAAGGATATAACGGGCAAAGCTCCCGAATGGCTGGACACCTACCTGTATCGCGGCAAGGAAGATAACCGGGACCGACATTATCTGGTAGCCAGAGATGACGCCAGTTTATTGTACATGGCCTCACTGGGCTGCATCGAAATGAATCCCTGGCACAGCCGGGTGGAGACGGAAGATTATCCGGATTGGTGCATTTTGGATCTCGACCCGGATCAAACGACCTTTGATCAGGTCATTGAAGCGGCCCTGGCAATCAAAGACATTTTAGAGACCATGGGAATCACCGGCTATCCTAAAACCAGCGGATCAAGGGGAATGCACATCTATATGCCTCTGGGGGCAAAATACACGTACGAGCAGTCCAGGGAATTGGCCAGGGTAATCGCCATCCTGGCTCATGCGCGATTGCCCGGATTCACAAGCATTGAACGAACGGTCAAAGACCGGCAAGGGAAAATGTATATCGACTTTTTGCAAAACAGACCGCAGGCCACTGTCTGCGCCCCTTATTCCCTCAGGCCCAGACCGGGCGCTACGGTCTCCATGCCCCTGCATTGGCCGGAAGTCAGGAAGGGACTGAAAATGGCCGATTTTACGATAAAGAATGCTTTTGAAAGAATCAAAGGCGAGGGTGATATTTTTAAACCTGTTCTTGGAAAAGGAATCAACCTGGAGAAAATACAGAAGCGTTTTGACCGTGCAAAAGTTGATGAATTGTTTATATCAAAGAAATAAACGAAGTCCCGTCGCCCGAATCCGGAATCCCGAATTCCTATTTCTCTCACGGCGATGCGGCTGGCTTGCTACTTCGGCACGTCGCCGCAGTTCTGGATAAACCTGCAGGGCCGTTATGATCTCGGCGTGGCTGAGGACCATAATGCCGACCACATCAGGAAGGAAGTCCATCCCTACGCGGTGTAAAACCCGCCACCTGGCTTAGGGCATGGGCGAGGGAAACGGGCCTGTCCCGTTTTCTCGCCCGGCCAAGAAATCTTAGCGCCCGAATGTCAATATGCGCGTCTTGCCCCCTCTGCAGACGATCAGCTGTTCAGGCGGGTTGCCGCCTTCCTTTTCTTGCCCGCCGACTGCCGGATCGCTTGGAACTTCTCCAGAAGGGCGAAGGCATCGCGCCCTGCATCCCTGTAATTCTCCGATTCAATTTTTTCCTTCAGTTGCTCCAGGAAAGGGAACATGATCTCGAACGTCCCCTCGACAAAGCCGAAGAACTCGAAGATCTGCATGAGCAGAATCGTGACCGCCTCGAAGGCCTTGTCCCTGTCTTCCGCCTGGATGGCCGAATGCAGGATTTCCGTGGTTTCGATGAGCACGTCAATGTGAATCATGGGTGTCCTCCTCTCAATCCTCCCCGCCTTCGTCTCGAAGGCGGCTCTTTTCACACTCCCCGTCAAACCACTCGTTCACGACGAGCCTGTAGTGGGCGGAGAGCTGCGTGTAAACGTCGGACTCGACCCTTGAAAAGTCCCGCATCCAATCCTCAAGATCGTTCGAGCACTCGTAATTCGCGATGGTGTAGCACAACCCGAGACCCCTTCGGTCGTATCCCTCCGGCGCGGCGCCGTCGATCAGCGCGACGAGTTCCTTCATGGAGAGCGGCAGCTCGCTCTGCCTCGGCGAAAAGTCGAATTCGGTGCCGTATTCATCGACGATCCTGTAACGGATGCCATCCCGGTCCGTCCTTGCCCGGATGCTGATGACGTCCCCAGTCGTTGACTTGAGCTCGATCCTGGCAATCTCCACTTCCCCCGGGGCATAGTCCGGCAGGTATTCCCCTCCCATGCATTGCGGGTGCATTCTCCCCATCGCCGCTCTCACCTTCTCCGAGACGGCCGCCTCCTTCAGCTCCTCGGGCATCTCATCGTACTGCCCGTTTTCCCAGGCCTCCCTGATCATCCGGCGCCGGACAGTCCCCTTGACGTTCTTCAGGGCGGCGGCAAGTGTCGGGGCAGACTGAAGCCTGTACGATCCGGGCCTGAAGCCGTAGTCGATGAACGGGTACAGAGTCGCTTTCATGATTCGTGGCCTCCTGGTTGAATTCGCCAATAAAAAACCCCGCGGCTAAAAGGAATAACCGCAGGGTCATTGGCTTTTTAGCACCTTGGTAAGGCGGCTGCAAGTAGCTCTAAATCGTCCCGCCGGAACCGGTTGTCAAAAAACGAAAAGCCCGCGCCAAAGGCACGGGCTTGAATGCTTCCCATCGGCCTTTAGCACATTTTTATAGCGGAGCAAGTAGCTTCTAAATCACCGCTGCAGTAAAAAAATACCCTAATCCCGTCTAAAAATCAAATCGAATTTGCCTCCACGAAAGAATTCATGAATTCCCTCGTCACCTCGCCCAGCCTGTCATCGCCTGGACAATGAAAAGGGGACAGTCCCCTTTTCCTCATGCGCCCCATATCCCCGGTGCCCCTGCAAATCATCTATTCCGCAGAAGGCTACATTCCTGATTCCCAAAATGCTATGCAGCGGAAATATCCGGTTCAAGAGACGCGATTATGGTGTATAGTGCGGCCTGAAAGCGGGTGTGCCGCCGCTTCGTCGCCATCGGAAGGAGGGGACTCGTCATGGCCTCCGGCAATACGGCAACATCTCCGAGGCGCTCCCTCTTCTGCTGCCTCCTTGCGCTGCTCCTTGTCTTCCCGGCCGTTTGCACTGCCTACCAGCAGCGATTGATCCTCTCCGTGGAGGAGGGGACCTGTTCGCTCCGCGTGGAAGCCGACGACCAGGCCCGCATGCTGAGGCTTCGAGTCCATCCCGATACCCCCGCCTGTCATGCAACGAAAGAATCCGTGCAGACGATCCTGCGAGCCGTTTTCTCGGACCCGCCGAAGCTCCAGGGGGTCTACACCTCCCTGTACCTTGGCCGCCTTGTCGACTATCCCTGGCTGTGTGAGTACCTTGCGGTTACGGCCTATAACGACCCGCGGTGGGACCGGAAGAAGGGAAAGCCCGTGTCCATGAACCTCTACAAATACGTCCCGGCCATTCTCTCGAACAGGGATGTCACGGCGCCCTTCGAGGAGGCCTTCGGTAACAGCGGCTACACGATCAAGGCGGCGATCGTCGAGAAGGTGCTGGTCGGGCGCTTCCGGGATGTTCCCCTGTACCGGGGAGAGGATTTGCCGGGAAAGGTGCCCTTCGATGCGATGGTCTGGTTCAAGCTAGAGAAACGATAAGGCTCTTCATCGGAGTCGCTGAAACCCCGCGGCGGGCAAACAAACGGCGGTGAGCATGGCTTTCCTGTCCTTCCTCTACAAGTACGGCATCTGGATCTCCGTGCCGGTGTTTATCCTTTCGGTCCTGCTGCTTGTCCGATGCATCACCGGCGTGATCAAGGCGGAGAAAGAGACCCGGCTCGTCAGCCTCCCCCTCCTCGACCGCCAGGAGATCGACTTTGCCTTGGAAGGCAGCGTGGTCCTCTGCATGGAGGGGCCCATCCTGAGCCGGCGCTTTGCGAACCTGGAGTATGAGCTCACGGGCCCCGACGGGAGGGTGGTGCGGAGCCGGCCTGTTCTGTTCCGATCATCGACATCCGGTTTTTCGAAAGCGACCATGGAACTGAGGGTCTATGAGATCGCCCAGCCGGGCCGCCACGTATTCGAGATCAAGGGCCTGGGGGATGAAAAAACATCGGACGCGGAGCACCGGATGGTCTTCGCGCTGCCCCATCTTGCCCGCAGCATGGCCTGCGTGCTCGGCATCGTCTTCTCGGCAATGCTGACCATCGGGAGCCTCGTTCTCTTTCTGATGCGCGTCGTGGGAGTGAAATGACCCGGCAGTGCATGAACCGATCGGAATAGGCAAAAAGCAAGACCTGGACCCATATTACGGTAATAGTATTTTCCAATCGCACGGCGATTCGTTTAGTCGAAGAACTTGGTGTAAACGATTCCATACTTAATTTTACCCTCGGCATCGAGTTCGTAGTAGTCAGTGCACCCGAAACTGCACACATCACCCTCCTTATGGGGTCTGCCGTAAAATGAACCGTCCTCGATGAAGTCAAGACGAATCTTGACCTGCAGGTAAACACGGCCCTCGCCGAAAACCACATTTTCAGGCGTTCCCAGCGTTTCCTTGAACGCCGAATGGCTGTTTGACCAATAATCAAGGATTTCCCGCTTTCCCTTCAGGGCCCTTTCAGATGCATGCCAAAAGCAGTCCTCGGCCATGTACTTTTCGAAAAGCACATCGTATTTACTTTCATTGAAGGCCTGAAAGAATGCCGCACGTCCTCCGCCGTGGTGATTCCGCCCGTCTTCATCATGACCCTCTCTTTCAGCTGAAGCTTCTGTGACACTCCCTGCTGTTTTCATGTGTGCGGGGCGGGCAGGTATTGAAATAATATCAAGTCTTCAGCAGAAAGTATTGCGAAGTAATAATTCAAGACCTGATTTCCTTTATTCTACAATCTTGCTTGAGGCAAAAAGCAAGACCTGACCCTTTTTCTGACTCGCACCGGATGCGTCTATGCGGGCTCTTCGTGGCATCGGGCACTCACCATCACAGGGCATCATCCATATAAAGTGATATTTTCATACCCGTCCCATTGCTTCCCTCATGACCCGACATCTCCCTTCCAGCTATCTCACGGCCCTACGCCCCGTGCCGGGGTGCCAGCGCCGGGGATGTCGGGTTGGTACGTGCGGACCGTCGAGCCCTTCTCTTCGACCTTCTTCTGCCGGTATTGGATATAAGCGTTGCGAACGGCCAGGTAGGGGTCGATGGCCGCCTCCTTGATCGCCTCGTAGTTGCCGATCGCGAGGGATGTGTCGTTCGTCGCCTGGTATACCCGGACGGTCAGCCAGGCATACCAGGGGTCGAGGTAGGAAATCACGTAGGCGAAGTAATCCCCCGCCATCCCCACGGTGTCCCTGGGGCTCGAGGGCCCGAGGAACGGCCAGACGATGTAGAACCCATGGCCGATCCCGTAGAAGCCGAGGGTCTGGCCGAAGTCTTCGTCCTGCCTCAGGAGGCCGATCTCCTCGCTCCCTGCCGCATCGAACAGGCCCGCGAGCCCGATTGTGCTGTTTAGCATGAAGCGGAACAGCTCCGTGGCGGCGCCGATGAAATTGGCCTGCAGCAGGCAGTTGACGAAACGGATGGGCGATCGGAGGTTGGAGAAGAAATTGCCCACGCTCACCCTCGAGGGCTCGGGCACAACGGCTCGGTAGGCTTCCGCCACGGGCTTCAGAACCCCGAAGTACAGGCGGTCGTTGAAGTTGAACATGGCCCGGTTAAAGGGTTCCCACGGGTCTGCGATCGTCACCTGCTCGGCTGTGGGGACATCCTCCATCCCAAAGTCGACATCACTCTCGTCTCCTTCGGCCTTCTCTTCGGGCTCGTCCGCTGCCGCAGGCGGGGTTGCCTCGTCCTTGACCAGTTGAAGGGATGCCGGATGTTGATCCGGCGAATAGGAGGCCACGGCCGGTGTCGCGCGCGGGGGCGCCTCCCCGTCGATCATCGGGGCGGACACGGCCTGCGGGCCGTGAGCGCAGCCCACCATGACGGAAGCACAAAGCGCGAGGGCAAACGAGAGGATTTTCATAGCTCAGGATTTCTGGCCTTTCGCCTTTTTCCGAAGGATCTCGAGCAACTCATCGTGTGTGCCCTTGGCGAGGATATCGTTGAACTGCGAACGGCAGTTCATCGCGAGGCTCACGTTCTCTGTGACGACGTCATAGCCCTTCCACGCCCCGCTTCTGTCCTGGAAGGCCCTGTAGTGGATGGGGATTTCCCCCTCCATCCACCATCATCCTTTTCGAAACCTTGAATCAACCATGTGCTTATACAGTAGCTACCCTTGATCCTTATTATTTCCATCGGGATATAAAAGAATATGGAGCAGATCAAGGCCGGATTCAGTGGCGCTTGAACAGATTAGCATAGAACGTGCGCCTAAAGAAGATGCCGTGAATTACCGATTGAAAGCGTGCAGTGGCAGGTTCAACCTGACCCCGGATCTCCCGGGGGGTTTACCTGGATGGGATTACTTCTTTCCGGATTCGACCACCTCCATCTGACACTGCACCTTGCCCTTTTTGATCATATCAATTTCCTTTGCCGCACGACTTGTTATTTCAATGATCTTTGCCTTTGAACCGCCCTGTGGACCACGGTCATTGACACGCACTACGACGCTCTTGTTATTCTCCAGATTGGTCACTTTGACCATCGTGTCAAAAGGAAGGGTTCTGTGTGCGGCTGTCAAAGCCTTTTTATCATACTTCTGGCCGCTGGCCGTCACGTGCCCCTGGAATTTGTCATTGTAATAGATACAGATCCCCTTTACTGGCTCCGTAGTGGCTCCAATAGAGGCAGGGGGGGACTGGGCAGTGCCAACAAGAGGCACGAATGCCCCAAGGAAAACCACGAACGTAATAATGAATAAGCTGTTTTTGTATGCCATGGGTCTTCCTCCTTTTCATCGGACACTCCTTTCAGGTTTCTATATCCCTTCTCGAAGTGTCCGTCAAACTGGGGTAGGTTCAGCCTTCAAAGCTACAACTACGCTTGACAGCCTTTTTCATAGGTGACCCCAACTCTTTCCCGGGACATCCCCCCTTTCCCTTAGTCCCAGCCCCGCTTCTTTTTAATCTTTCGTTCACTCCGATTGAACGTTTCATTCAAGAATGCGGCTTTTCGAGGGCTTTGGAGGGAAAGCGAGGGAGAGCCGGCATCCTCATTTCCCCCTTCCGACCGCTTACTTGCAGACTATCTTTCGTCCGGCTCCCATCCTGGCACGAACCTTCCAATACATAAGTGCAAATAACAGAAACACCGAGGAGAACCTGACAATGAAAAAGACACTTTCCACCCTGATTCTTACAGCAGCCGTAGTGCTCATCACCGCAACCTTCAGCTTCGCCGAGTACTCCGCAGCCGGCGCCGCGAACTTCCCCTACTTCCACCTGGGAGCGCTGATTGTGGGCGGCATGACGATCGTATCGCTCAAGCAGAAGTACCAGAAGCTCTACATGAGCGAGGCTGTTGGTAGCTTCGCGATGTACGCGGTCCTGGTGGCCCTGTTCACGAGCCCCGTGGCCCAGATGGTGAAGAACCTGATCGGCTAACAACAGAAGAAGCATGTAGCGTGAAGGACTAAAGATAAAGAAAGGAGGAGCAGACCATGGCACAGACAACGATCCAGACAAGACCGCGGCAGAGCGATTTCTCTCATGTCCTGGTAGTCGGCGCCTGGGGGTTTGCGATCGTGATTGCCTCGATGCTCTTCCTGTACGTAGGTCACCTGATCGACCAGATGCTCAACACGCCGCCGATGTTCATGCTGGGGTTGTTCTTCCTGGCGCTGGTGCTCTGCATCGGCCGGCTCTACAAGGAAGCCTGGGACAGAATCGAGACAAGGAAGATGGCCAAAGCATAAGGAGCCATAGGACACAGGAAAACAAGAACAGGTCCTCCGATCGAAACCCCCATTCCGGAAAAGCGACGGAATGGGTTTTTCTTTACATGTGCAGGTTAGAACTTGACTTGATCGATAATTCTGAAAATCATCCCCACCCATTACACCTAGTCCTCAGAAAAAGCATCTGGGAAAGATAAGGATTTCGGGTATAAATGCTTGTTGCCTGTAATGCAGTAAAAAACAGCTGATTTAGGAAGAAGATGTGCAAAGCAGATAAATAGCCATGGAGAGTAATGCCGACACGGGTATTGTCAGGATCCAGGCCCAGATGATGTTGCCGGCAACTCCCCAGCGCACAGCAGAAAGCCGCCTGGTAGCCCCAACGCCCATGATCGCCCCGGTAATGGTGTGAGTTGTACTCACGGGTATACCCGCCAACGAAGCCCCGATAATAGCGATCGCCGCAGCCGTTTCCGCGCAGAATCCGCCCACCGGTTCTAGTTTTGTTATCTTTGTCCCCATCGTCTTAACGATACGCCAGCCGCCAGACATCGTTCCCGCCGCGATGACCAGATAGCAGATTACTTCAACCCAGAACGGGATATGAAACGTCTCACCCAGATAACCGTTGCTGAAGAGAACAATGGCGATGATTCCCATCGTTTTTTGTGCATCGTTCATCCCATGGCTGGTGCTGTAAATCGCAGCAGACACTAACTGTAGCCTTCTGAATATCAGGTTGGCGCCTCCGACACGAATGGTCCTGCCATGCGTGATGTTCATGACCAGGACCATCATCAGAAGACCAAGGATCAGGCCAAGGGTGGGGGAGATCACAATAAAAACCGACGTTGTAATAATTCCCTTCCAGACCAGAATGTCCGTTCCCGCCTTCATGATGCCCGCACCGATCAACCCGCCGATCAGGGCGTGGGAAGAACTGCTGGGAAGCCCCATCCACCAGGTGAGCAGATTCCAGATTATGGCTCCGCCCAGAGCGGCTACGATCAGAATATTATCGATAATGGCCGGGTTGATAATTCCCGTTCCAATGGTCGTGGCCACCTTCACACTTATAAAGAAGCCAGCTATGCAGTTGAAGAAGGCCGCCATCATGACTGCATGATGAGGCTTCAGCACTCGTGTGGAAACAACAGTAGCAATGGCGTTGGCGGCATCATGAAAGCCATTGATAAAATCGAACGCCAGCGCGATGAGTACAATGAAGATAACAACGATCAACGAGCCTTCCATGATTCACCTGCATCTTGAACAAGCAGCATCACGTTTGAATCGCTTTGTCCAAAACGACATGGATCACCGGATCAAGCTGGATTCCACGTCCTTAATTTTCTGCTATGAGATCTTTAATTCTTGAAGGGCTAAATGTTGAGGCGCTGACGAATTGGTAAAGCTGTAACAGTCTGCCTTGTTTCTTGCCAGCTGTCCGGAATAAGTAAGATTTGTTTAATTTTATCATAGCCCAACCGTAAAGAATCCAGGGATTTTCGATCGAGCAGGGAACTTGGCAACGTCATGCAGGTGCCCTTATTCTTATACTCAGAATCTTACGAAACAGACTTCCAATCTTTTCCCTACCCTACCATGGGGCGCCGTCTCCACCCGATGGAATCAAATCCGAATGGCGCAGGCTCAAGAACCCTCCCTTTTTTCCTCTCAGACTGTTTGTCAAGTGTCGAGGTTTGATCCCTTTCTTGCCACCCAAGAGGAAATTAATGCTATAGGGGGAGCAAGAACAATCTCAATTTACCGTATCGTTTTGGCAAACCTGCTTCCTGTTTCAGGACGTCAAAAGTCTCTAAACATACGTCGTAAAGAGCCTCAGTCAACTGTGCACGACTCTTCTTTTGTTCAGCATTCATCTGCGCCCTCTGGCGGCTGCAGGTATAAAAGATGCACATAATTGGCCGTTCTGATCTTTCAAGCGTGCATCCCGTTTGACCTAGAAAACTGCACCCATTTCTCCCCTCTTCCATCGCACTGACTGTCCTCTTCATAGGGTACGCCAGTGTCGACAATGGTCGGGAGAGCCATAAAGTTTGAGCGGCTAAACCAAAATCGTCGATCGGCTGGTCACTGTATTTTCTCAACCAATAATCCAGCGCTCTAAAATGATTGTAGCTTCCCGCACAACAAGAACGAGGGCACTCAATACAGAGATTAACATCATGGAATAGCTGCCCGGAAAGGTCCTGCAATTCTCTCCGGCGCTGATCCAGTTCTCTGAGAGCGTTAACAGTATATTGGGATAGAGTCTTATCTCGCGGCAGAAGGGTCTGGCTCATTGCAAAAAGGACAAACAGCTGACCCCCGCGCCTGAAATACATTCGATAATCGTAAAAAGTTCTTCCTGACCCCATAAGCTTCCCTCTTATCAAGTGTCTACAATCTATTTTCGGGGGCAGTATCCTCAAGTCGTTGGTCCTGATTGACCATAGCTTACAAAACGTTCCAAACCGCGGTGACATTGGGTCAAATCGTTATCCTTGACTGATTTTGTTTTTTACTTTCGCAATCAGAGATTTGAGATGCGGATCCGCCTCCATCATCACGTGAAACCGTTTCCGGCCGATGCTCACGCCACTGTAGTCGATCCCCAGCATCGCCCCGATCTCCCGCTGACTCAGTTCCCCGTACCGATACAGCATCTCCATCAGGAGCCCGCGCCCGCCCCCCCGGCTGCCCTTCCGCAGGACCGCCTCGCGAGAAACGCCTGTCTCCGCGCAGACGGCCTCTATGATCCGCTCAGGGTCCAGACGCACCGCCGGAGTTCTCGCCGCCGGGATCTCCCGCGTGTCCGCGCCCCTGGAGAGATACCGTTCCCGGATTGCGTCCACGAAATCCGCATCCCCGACGATCCCATGCCCTTTCCCCAACTCCAGCGGATTCACATAATCGGTCGAAAGCCCCTGCTCCACATACCGCGCATAGCCCCTCCTGCCCCGTGCCGTATCCCCGCCAAAACAGTCAAGAATCTCCTCCACTCGAAGAAAGGACTTCCTCGCGCGAGGAGATGCATATCCAGGGAAGCTGCTCCAGGCATAAGCGCGCAGCGCCTTCCTCCTGGCAGCGACGTCCTTCGAGCTCGCCTGCGTGATCTTGACGGGGTTGAGGTGAAGATAGCGGGAGACTTCCTTGAAATAATTATCCGCATCGATCAGAAAGGAATGGTAGCGGCCCTGGTAAAGGTGACCCGATCGCCGGTGCCTTCGATTGAACCATGCCGTGTAGGAGATATTAAAGTGCCGCATGAACTCCTGGAGATTTCCACGTGGGGTTTTCACCAGTAGATGAAAGTGGTTGCTCATCAGGACGTAGGCGAGAATCTCTGTCTGGTAGACTTCGGAGGAGCGTCCCAGCAGACCAAGGAAGGCCAAGCGGTCGGCATCGGAGGAATAGATGTTCTGGCGGGCATTGCCTCGACAGGTTACGTGATAATAGGCATTCTCGAACTGGATTCGAAGGGGCCTTGCCATGAAGTAATCATACGGAATTCAGACTATTTGTCAAGTGTCGAGATTTGACCCCTATCCTTCCCTTCCCTATCCTTCCCCAAGATAAGATTTTGACCCCAATTCTCCCCCCACCATTGTCCCCAGCAAAAGGGACGATGCCAGTCATATGGGTAAAACGCATGGCGACAAGAAATTCTCTTGACTATGTGCCCGGCCCTTGCTATATACCATCCATATGGATGGTATATAGATGGTAAATGGATGGTGATGAGGCGAGCATGGCAGGCGAGACAGAGAAAATCACGATGAACCTGGGCCCCATTGATCTGGGGCAGATTGATCTGCTGGTGCAGGAGGGTTTCTACTCGAATCGCACCGACTTCATCCGTACCGCTATCCGTAACCAATTGGCCACCCATGCCGAGGCCGTCCGGCAGGCTGTCACCCGCAAGACACTCGTGCTCGGGCTGCAGCGGTACACCCGCCAGGATTTGGAGGCGGTGCGTGCGGCCGGACAGCGGATGCAGATCAGGGTCTTGGGCTTGGTGAGTATCGCCGACGACGTCTCGCCGGAACTGGCTTTGTCAACGATCGACAGCATCAACGTGCTGGGGGCATTCCATGCCAGTGACGAGGTGAAGCGGGCGCTGGCCGAACGAATCAGGTAGGGTTCACGCCGCCATAAGCAGCGGCGGAACCCCGACCGGGCCCGTGGCGTCCCAGGTGGCCGCCTGCTGAGTACCCGTGAAAGGAAACCTCATGAACGCCGATATAATGGAAGCAACGCGTCTCACGCGCGAGGGCAGGTTGGCCGAGGCGACGGCCCTCATTCAACGCACCTTGAGGGGCGGGCACGCGCCGCCCAATGCATCCATGGGCCAGATCAGCTCATTGGAGACCCTCACGCCCACGGGACAAGCCGCCACCGAACCGGCCGGCGCAGGCCCAGCGCCCTCGTCTGAAGCGCCAGCGCCGGCGGACACCCGGACACGGCCATCCATCCGTGCGACGGTTCGCCGCGTGCCGCCCGGCCGTCCCTTTGGCTCGCCCCTGGTGTCCCCCGTCGATTTGCGCGTGCCCGGCTTGGAGGGACTGCTCGGACGCGGGTCCGTCCTGCAGCCGATTAAGGTGGACGTCGCCGGACCCGGCCAGTGGATCGCAGGAACCCATACATGTGCGGATGGAACCCGCGACTATAAGCTCTACATCCCCAGCGGGTATCACGGCCAAGCCGTGCCGCTCGTGGTCATGCTCCATGGCTGTACTCAGACCCCCGATGATTTCGCTGCCGGCACCGGCATGAACGGCGTGGCGGAAGCCGAAGGGTTCCTCGTCGCCTATCCTGCGCAAGCCCCCACCGCCAACATCTCGAAATGTTGGAACTGGTTTGAAGCCGCCCACCAGCAGCGTGAGCGGGGCGAGCCAGCGCTCATCGCCGGGATCACGCGCCAGGTGATGGCCCAATACAACATCGACCCCGGCCGGGTCTATGTGGCGGGCCTGTCCGCGGGTGGGGCAATGGCGGCCATCATGGGGGCGACGTACCCCGACCTCTATGCGGCCGTCGGCGTGCATTCGGGCCTGGCCCCGGGCTGCGCGCAGGACCTCCCCTCGGCACTTCAAGCGATGCAGCAAGGCGGCCCTCGGGGCCAGGCGCGCGTCGGTCGCCCGGCCCCGCTGATCCTCTTCCATGGCGATGGCGACTCGACTGTCCATTCGTGCAATGCCGATCGCCTGGTCCAGCAGTGGACCGCCACCGCCGGGTCCCAAACTCCGGGCGCGGCCGTCCCGCCCGTGACGGTGGAGCGGGGTCAGGTAGTCGGCGGGCACACCTACACTCGCCAAATCTACCGCGACGGCCGCGGGCAGCCCGTCGTGGAGCGGTGGACCATCCACGGCGCCGGCCACGCCTGGTCGGGGGGTAGCCACAGCGGCTCCTACACCGACCCCGCCGGCCCCGATGCGTCAGGCGAGTTGGCGCGATTCTTCCAAGAGCATCCGCGGGCGACGCCCACGCCGCCACCGGTAGCCTGATTTAGACTCGCTTGCTGCTTAGCGGATTGTTTTGGGTTGCGGATCGCTCGCTGGCCTGCGTTGAGCAAAGAGACGAATCCCCGCCCGGCGAGTCGAGCAGGAGACCAAATAGTTCATCATGCAGCTTGAGGAACAGATACGGGGCAGAGTCGCTTGGCTCTGCCTTTCGCATTTTCTGACCATTGCCGAGGGAAGAGATGGGTTCAAATCTTTACGGGCTGTTGCCCTACATTACTCCGGCAGGGCTACGCGCCGTACATAGCGGCACTTTGGGAAGCCGGAACAGCCGTAGAACTGCCCTCCTGAGTTCTTTCCGGACCGTGCTGTCCTCAACAAAAGCGCACTCCCGCACTTCGGACACTCCGTGGTGCTCGAGAAGCGCTGATAGAGTTTTTGGACGTGCTCGCGCCTTGTCTTCCAGCGCTTGGGCAGCATCCCGGTCTTTATCGCAGCGACGATTTCGGCGACCTCGGCCTCCGAAAAGAGCACCTGCGACTTGCTCTTGATGTATCCAGTGTAACCCCGATCCATGACATTTGCAGGCATCGGGGTCTTGAACTTACTCTCCCCCCAGAACATGACGACCGAAAAGAACTTTTCGTGCTCGATCCCCATGAAGTCGGACAGGGCTCTGGTGTGACGGTAGTTCTGATGCAGGGGATTCTGAAACTTGAACTTTTTGCCAAAGAGGTTTTGCGTCCACTGTGGACTCTTCTCGTCGCCGTAGATCCAGCCGTCAATGTTCTTCGTCTCGATGACGAATATGCCGAAACGAGAGACGATGATATGGTCGATCTGGGTCGTTCCGTTCACAACGGGGATTGTGACATTGTTGACGTCTACATACGTGTCGGCATCAAGAAAGAGCTTCTTTGCCAGTGTGCCTTGAACCTCTCCAAACCACCCTTTGATTGCCGATTTCAATGACATTTCGAGCAGATCGCTCCCGTTGTTAGCCCGTTACGCAGGGAATGAACACACAATACCGCACGCCGATAAGAATATCGGCATTTTGGTCCGATTCTTTCGTGCTTAATTTCAGCAATAGAGAAAAATGTCCGGGTGGGATCAATAAATGTTCAGATAGGTTATGTTTATAGTCCTACATTGGGGACCCTTAGGAACGGCTTCAATAGCCAGGACTATGCTTGACAGCCTTTTTCATAGGTGACCCTCCTCTTTATTGCCCTACTTCACCAATCTGAGAGGCTCTTTATTCGTATCTTGTGCATTGCGCGGAATCCTTTTTGCTTGTTAAGCTTATTCGCTTTTGAATCCCGCCTATAAAGATGGCGAAATAAGCCCTCGAGTTCTCTAATCTCTTCATTTCTTATATTATCCCATACCTTGAACACGGAGAAATGTGACCACAGACCTGCTTTCTTCCGTTTATGGCTACTAAGCCTTCCGCGAATACCTCCAACTGCAGCCATACCAACATATACAACGTCATAAACTTCATCCTGCCGCTTATTATAAAGCACATATATGCCGCGCACACCTTTTGGAAGAAGGCATATGTCTTCTTGTTCTTTAAATTCTGCACATTTCTCAATAAGGCGTAGAGGACTCTGCGGCATTTAACTCACCTTCTGCGATGGAAGTCAGGATTGGTCATGAAAGACCCTATATCTTATTCATTTATTCCACTGGGAGCCTGTTTTCGTAGTAAACACCAAGCTGTATTGCAGTGTACTTTGGCTTGATTGGCTCTAATGTGCGCTGTTTATACCATTCTTCAACTATTTTGCCATCATTGCTGAGGCCTAAGCCATACTGCCAATAAGACAAATAGGCCTCTCCCCGTTCTGAAGCATACATGTTGCCCATGCCTGCTGAACAGTCCAAGGCGTATTCCCAGTTATTATCTCTCATGCATACTCTATTATCGGGACCGGGTTTTATCGAGAGCCCCAGGAGATAGGCTGCAGATTTTGCATCAAGCGGTCTATACGCACTAAATATGAGACGACCATCCTGCAATGGCCTAATAGCAGCCACAAGATGATCACCTCGTTGAATTGTGACAATTTCATCTTTCAGATCTACTACTCCGCACACAATAAACCACTCATCACCTTGAGCATTTATGTATGCATGATCCTCATGAGGCGCCACTATTGTAGTCAACTCAGTCATTGCCTCCTCTATTCCCTGCCATTCGGATAAGGTACAACTATACTCTTGCAGAAAATAGAGCAGATCATGGAAACCTAGATTTCCACCGCTTTCTACAAACTCTTCAAATCGTGAAGTAGGAATTGGATAAAGAATATCGGGCAGGTTGTACTGATCGAGGAATGATTTTGTTAATTGTATAGATATAAATTCGTCCATAGACTGACTACCGAACAATAAGTAATAATCGCTTGATATTGTAGCCACTTTTCGACGGTCTACTATATTCGGCCGCTATTTATCTTTTCTTATCACCTCATCCAGTGTCTTTCCATTCTCATATTTCCATTCAAGCCAGCCATTTGCATGCCGGCCCAATACTGCAGCTGCAGCCGCACTTGGAGACGAAAAGACATGATCCATTTTGAATATGTAGACCTCACCCTTTTGATTAAGAGTACCGTCATCGAGAAGTCGCTTGCGCATATCCTTAATCCATGGGCTAGCGGTTTTGCTTTCCTCTAGGTTGCACTTTGACCCTGCAAATACTACTAAACCTTCCTCTGTATATTCACCGATTGCTGACGCTTTTTTCCCTTTGCAGAAGAGAACATTCTTCTTTTCGGGCTTACTGATCTGATCGAATATGGGATAGCCGAGCGTAGATACGAGGACTCGTAGAAGATCGAATGAATCCAACAAATCAGCCTGAATTGGTTCTGATACGTAAGGGCATGTGGGTACTGTTGTATTATCCATTTTGTATCTACCTGCCTTTTGTGCCATGTCGTAGCAGTACCACTCCAGATACTTGATGTGCGTCTTTGTAAAGTACTTTGTTTTCGAAACAACAACCAGGGCAGTATTCCAGAAATCCTTGCTTTTATTCTGCTGCTTCAGCCTGACCACGCAATTTTCAGCTTCACCAACATACACTGCGTGTTTCCCCTTATCCTCTTCATCGCCGATGAGAAAATAGATGCCCACTGCATCGAGTTCACCCCGCCTTATTGCCTCCTCTAATTTAGATCGTGGAAATTGAATGACCTGGATTGTGCCTGTTGTAAGATCGGCTATCTTTATGCCTCTTGGGTTTCCATCTGTCAGGAAGATTTGGATAGTTTTACCCCAGCTCATCATATTCCCCTTAGCACAGTGTAATATCACTGCGATCTGCGAATGATGCTTGCCCTCTCTCTAAATTCTCACGACAGCAAATGTCCACCTACTCTGTAAACCAGCGGCCAAATGCGTTTCTCTTTCTTATAGAGCTCCATGAGCTTATAGGAGCTGCCATTGTCTGACCAGGCATTGCCGGTTGTTTCCAAACATATATGCGAATTTTCATCTTTGCTGAGAAACCAGAATCGATAAGAGGGCTCGTCTTCAATGTCGGTCTTTTGCTTTGTACGTAACCGGTCAATAGCGCCTGGGAATTTCTCGAAGTCTTTTATCTCTCCACCACACTCATACGGTGCCGAGCTATCAAAAAAACCATTTCGACATCGCCAGTTATCCCTGGTAAAGGCAGTGTGTGATAAGAATGTAGCGATAAATCGATAGCATAATATCTCAGGTGTACTAGGCGGCAATTTGGCTGGTACTGGCATACGAAGCGCCTCGGATACTCTGTTTAGGATGTCCTTCTTCAAGTCGTGAGTGTTAAACATCATTTGCCAGATATCAAAAGAGCTTTTTGCCCCCTCAAGAAATACATGAAAGCTTCCTTCTCGATTCAAATCTGCAATATGGAGGTGATCCTTTTTAGTATATAGCGATAAGCAATCGTACATCCCACCGCCTGGATACGTCTGTATGACCGTATACTTTTCCGGATACCTGCGGATGATCTCGCTGACAAGACGCCAAGAGGCAACCTCGATTAACTGTCTGTTCATAGCTCAATTACAACCTATGCAGGATTCTCTCCATATCAGCATTTCAAAATCAACCCCTATAGATCATCTCATTATGCCACCGAAGGAATGAAGAATCTGGACTGAGTATCTTATCCGGTGGTACGGATAGGGCCTTACCATGCAAAGCGTAATAATCGCGACCGTTCTCAAATTCCTCCTTAATTCGCCTGCTTACCTCAAATTGATAAGTATCCGTCACCGTCACATATCCATTATCGAATAGCTTATGGATATCGGATCTAAAAAGGATGCCGTTGCTCACGTCATGCGGTCCGTTTTCTACGTAAGGCTTTATATGCACCGCATCAAGAGCCGGTAATGTTCGCTCATTCGTTACAGCACAACGACGGCTATAGGCATCGGTAACCATGATTCTGAAACTACCCTGGCCTAATCGTGGAGTAACAAGGACTGGGCTCCCATATCGTCTTATTTGCTCTTCAATCATGGGAACACTCATAGCGCGTAAACGTAGCAATACGGCATCCCACACACGCTTCCCTTCTCCAGTGGTAGTATCATACCCTTTACCCCTGACAATATTGGGACTCCAGTTTGCAGGTGCTGGTATCCATTCATCTTTTCGAAAGAAAAATGGTTGTTCTAGTAAAATACAGCCGATTTCGTAGTCCTCTGTGTGGCTGGGTGTGCTTTTGCGGTATTTTTCAATTCTCTCCCGCATCTCTTTTAGTGTATACGCGCCATTTTTTACCCCGAAAGCCTCCCAGGCGAGGCTGACGGGTGATATTGTATTGTAGGCAAAGAAACCGCCGCCTACTATATAATTTCGGGGGCTATGAAGCTTAAAAAGGAAGGGTTCACCAGGTTGGAGAGCTTTGAAATGACTGGAGGCACTTGGCTGCCAGAAATTGACTTCATCCAGGCCTTGAATAGCTGCGAGATAGCTAAACCAGTCGAAGTCTGTGATACCGATGTAAGCCCACATTTGACCTCCACCAGCAATAAAGATAGCTCAATTATGCATATTCTACGAACTTCTGATACCTTCTGTCCGGGTAGTCTCTATTGGGCCAATGGGACTCGGAGCAGGGCAGATGATGTGGGCCTTGTGCAACTCCTTTAGTCCACGCCCCTCTTTCGGAATAGTCGTAAATCTGAATCAGATCACTGAAAAACCAATCTGGCTCAGATAATCAAAGGTTGAATCATAAAACAACGGCTTACGAGTATGGTCGTCTGTGTTTCCATGAGGTACAACGATAATCATCCCTTGTCGCGCACGGGTCAGTAGAACGCGATAAGCATTTTTCAAATACTGCTTACGCTCTTCCTTCTTGATCCTGTTCCATCGATCACCGCAAAAGGAATAATGACCCCATCCTTTTGGTGAGTATCTGAAATCGGCGTCCCAAGTTACACACACCCAGTCAAGTTCAAGTCCTTGAATGTGAAACTCAGTCGCTGCATCCTCGAGGTAATACGACGAACGTACATCATCCTTACCATCTAAAAACCAATGTATTGGATCCATAGAGGATTTCACATCTATTGCTAACGGTTTTAGACGTTCTGCTTGTGATGAAGCAACAAGCCCATATCGTTCCGAACCACGTGCCTGATTTTTTAACCACTGCTTAGCACTTTTTAGATCTCGGGTAATGACTATCGGATATTTATTCTTTAACTTCTCTTGTGTCTGTCGGGCCGCATGGACCTCAAGATCAAGCAGTTGTTTAATGAGAAGAGAAACGTTCTCTGCTCGGAATGAACGCATTGAAACGGCAAGGTGAAGTGCTTCCTGATACAAGACATGTTGTCTCGTTTTCAGACCGTCCAACACATACTCTGCGCTGTATTCGCTATCGGTCAGGCGAGATGAGATGTATATATGCCACTCTGGAAACGCTCTATTCAATGAGTCTATCCATTCCACGATTCCTGCTTCGCCTGTATTAATCTCCTGGCCACCCCCAATAAGGCATACGATGACTGCCCAATCAGCATGTCGGTCAAGACAAGAAATCAGAAATTCTGGTTCTGATTGTTCGAAATTTGGGGTATTTTTTTTCCGACGCATGAAAGATGACGTTTGCTCTAGGGTCCATGCACGTTGTGCTTCATCGAATATTGCTACATGCTCAATAGGTGGACGCTTTTGATCGAGGAGACAATCATCACGAAAATGGTGAACATTCTGAACGAACATCTTCACTTCGCTCATCACTTCACCTTTCTTGACTCGCACTCCTGCTTCTTTTATTCTGCTGACCTTATCTCGCGCCAAGGCTTCTCGTAAAATCGCCACGAGTGGGCCATTTCCAGAGAGGAATACGCTATACAGGTCGTCTGATTTATCGATGTGTTTCGTAGCGACATTAAGGCCGACAAGCGTTTTACCAGAACCAGGGACGCCCGTTACGAAGCAAATAGACTTATGTGAACGCTCTCTTGAAGTCCGGATAATATCAGCAATAGCCCCAGACGTCTTACTGAGATTAATGGCGCTCGCATCATTTCGCGATATTTCAGCAACTGAATGATTATTATAAAGTGCCATTGCGGCTTCAATGATCGTGGGGGTTGGACAGTATCGTCCGCCTTCCCACTCTTTACGATCTATGTCTTTCCCGTCAGCAACATTCAACACGTTTTGTATTACACTGCCGAGCATTGCCAAGTTAGTTTTGATTGGGAAGAGTAGTTTGTCGTTTTGTGGAGTAAATGCGATAGTTGGCTCGGCATGCTTTGCTGAGGTGGCAATGAGAATTGGAGCAATATACTGCTCGTGACTTGATTCATGAAAGTTCTTCAAGTCAAGGGAGTAGTCCCATACTTGATCAATCGCACTTGAATTGAATTCGCTTTCACCGATTTTAAACTCAAGAACAAAGATGACTGCGTCAATGAGAAGAACAACGTCAATACGTCGACCCATGCGTGGAATAGAGTATTCGAAATAGATCGAACCATGATAGGGCTGAAGAACGTCACGAAGAATTTCGATTTCGGAAATCCACGCGCCACGTTGCGTGTGAATTAATGCGTAGTCATTATTCGATACGAGGATGCCTAGGATTTCCTCAGTAGATGATTTGAGGAAGTTGTCTATGGAGTCAGAGTAGTATTGTCGCATCCTGGCTTGCCTCTAAGAAAGTGGGCACTGACGGTGTGGCACTAGATAAAAAGCCCGATCCAGAGCAAAAGCTCCCGAATCGGGCTTATAGTTCCGTAAATATCCTCAATGTGCCCTCCGCAAAACAGAGCGACTTAGTGATGAAGAAATAAGAGTTCAAGTATTGCGGTTCGGCATTGTGCATTGCGCTCCCTTCTCAAAATAACCGATAGATTTGACTAGCCCTCTTTCCGTAGTATCTTCTTAAATCATTAATTGACTGCTTCAGATTTTCCACTGAGGAGCTCAACATTTAGTCCGGCAGTTGAATTCTTAAAGAAATTATCTACTTCATCGAGGACTTCATACGAAATAAAGCGCACCTTATTGGCGAAGTCCAATTTCTTGAAAGTGGGTCTCTTTATTTGTTCTATTACACGATTCCGCCTTGATTGAGGCGCGACAATAAAAAGAGGATAGTTGCTATTGGGAGCTACTATTTTCAAGTCGGAAAATCTTAATAGTCCGGAGTAGATTGCTGTGGTGTTTTCAATTTCGAAAGCAGCATCTATTCTGAATTCTTCTTTCCAAACAACGTCGATGTTTTCAACGTATTTCGCTGGGGTGTCAATTCCCGCAGTAAATTCCTTCTCGAAAGAATCAAATGCATATTGAGAAACTATCTTCTGTTGATCATTCTTAGGGATCCATACTTTAGACCCGGATTTAATTCCGAGCTGGATCAACTTCCACTGCATATTCAAGTGTTCAGGGATCTCATCGGGACACTTCAACTCCTCAGCTATTTTCAAGATATCATTTTGTTCTTCCAGGGCCGGTAAATATACCTCTTCCTTCTTCAGTATAGATTCCCCTTTTTTCAGACGCTGGAGAATCGAATAGAGATCATCATACTGATCATAAAATTGTTTTAACTTTGAATCAGATATGTGACTAAAACCGCGTAACTTGAAATCATCAGAGTAACTGAATAATTCTCTGATAGCGGAGAATGGCAGATCAATTTGGATTGGATTCGCTATAAAATAGATCAAATCCCAACCTTCTGATGTTTGCTCATTCGCAATGTTTTTCCATAGCTCTCTAGAGAGATTTGGATTTATATTTTTTGCCGCAATTTTACCCAGCAATTTTATCGTGTTGCCTTCAACTATTAGGATGTCATCGCCTGGCTGCATTCGATTAAATTTCTGCCTATTGGCTGAAGTGTCGCGCGAACCCCAGACAGTGATGGGTTTCATTCCAAATATGCCTTGAAGGTGAGTACGTAACTTCGCATCTAAATACTTGTAGATTCTTTCTGGCGCGACTCTATTAACGATGGTGTCTTGATAATGCACCAAGGCTTCGAAATTTCCTGGCGGGATGTATAGGAAGAATATCTGTCTCATTGGAAGCTGTCTCGAAGACTTTTGAATTATTTCAAATAAATGAGGTGATGAGAATGAAAAAGCCCGACAAGGCGCAGACATGCCTTACTCGGGCTTTTGTGGTCCCTCAAATATTCTCAATGTCCCCTCCGGAAAACAGAGCGTCCCAGTGATTACCCCCAATCCGACTCCGCTTCCCCTCCGTGCTCCTTATAGGGCTAACGCATGGAAATGTCAAGAAAATCATGCGTTAGCAGTAACTGGTAACTGGGTAATGGGTAACTGGGAAGACCATCAGAAGAAGTAACTGGTAACTGGGTAATTGGGTAATTAGGAAGACGGGGAGAGGCCGCTGCGCCGCATCCACCAGTGCTCAATGGACACGTGCTATGTCATCCGGCCTAAGGTTCCTAGTGTCTCCCATACGTCCCCGTACAAACTAGCTCGTTTATATCCCTGCGTTTTGGATACAGAGTTCTTGAAGTTAGTATAGTCGATATCGAGAGCGATCTTTTGAAGGGCGGCCCCAAAGGCTTCTTTGGTAACCCTTCCACGATACTTGTAGTCGGATTTATGAGTTTCGGTGATCTCCCCTATCTCAGGTAGGTATCGTGCCCTCAGAGCCTCCAAATCTCCTTTCACGCGGGCGCGAACGGTAAGTAATTCATCGCCGGGCTTCTGGACGATACTGAAGAATCCAAAGTTGGTCATCAACCACATGATCACGCTCCTATCCTGTTTATTTTGCTATTGTTCGTCAACAGCAGATCTCAAGAAACTGCAAGTCCCTATTCTTCGATGGACTTGTAGCTTGGTCGCTTTTCGCACCCGCCTACAGACCATATCGCAATTTAAGAAAATCCACCCACTCCGCATCGACCGGCAGATTCGTTGTTTTTATGCGATCTACGATATCCTCTACGTTGACGTGCCGCAACTTGGGAACCCCGATCAAGAAGCTTTTCCAAGCGGACAGCATATCGCTGCCCAGACTCGCCAAGTAGTCCGGCACCTGATGGAGACTTTTGTTCCCGCTGAATGAGATTGATGCCACTTCGACTTTATTGTAATTGCCCGTCTCTCGACAATAGGCCGCTAGCAGGTACTGGCGCCATAGTTGATAGGCAGGGCCCCTGAACGGGCAGCCAGGGACTTTTGCGAATGCCTGAATGTCAATACCGGAAAGTTCTGTATGCTCCCAGTATCGGCGCTTATTTCTTCCCTGCGTCAAGTAACATTGCGTCTTCGAGATGGGCTCCTGGATCTGAAGCTTTGAGCATTTATCTCCCTCTTCGGAGAATCCCCGGCACGCTCCATATGAGGACTCTGTGTACTTCCATTCAACTAGCGTTAGATCTGTCTGGTCTGTCCGGTCCATCCGGTCTATCCCGTCTATCTTTCTTTATTCCTGCCAGCCTGATCTTTATTCCATCTGCCGTTAAAGAACGTTTCATAGATACAGGCAATTGCAATAAAGCATATGAGAAGGACCACAAACATCAATGTAGTGTCCATTACGTAAACTCTTTCTGTTCGGTGAGCGCTATCGATGATACCAGATGAAAACTGACAACATCGGGGTTATCTGATTAACAGCTTGCTGTTAACTGTGTCTTGTCACTTCAGATTCTTGAATATGTGACACTGTCTTTTTCAAACTCTTCTATTGTTTCGTCCGTCAGGGATGGGCGAATCGTGGGTATGATCCGGATCAGTGTATCCGTTGTAACCGGATAGTCCTGTTTGGTAACCAACTCCTGCTCGAAGGCAAACTGGGCAACCTGCTGGAAGAGGTATTCAATATCCGCAGGAGTGAATCCGGATGCCATTTCTGCAACTCGGTCGAGGTCTATTTCCCCGGTATTCAATTTGGAGAGGTAGTACTGCAGGATGGTTTTGGATCCTTCCTTGTCCAAACCTCCAACGGGAATAATGCAATCGAATCGTCCCGGGCGAAGCATTGCTTCGTCCAATTGCCTGATGTAGTTGGTGGCGCATACGAGCAGGATGCTGTTTCCCTGATCTTTCAGCAAGGGCACCTGTTTGAGAAACTCGTTGGTGATAGACTTGTCAATCCGGTCTGCATTGTCGCGACTGGATGCGATCTCTTCAAACTCGTCAATGAAGAGGATCGTATCATCGAGACTTCGCGCCTTTTCCATTACCTTTCTCAGATTCAGACCGATCTTCTCCACCCCGTCCGCCATAAGCATGCTGGGTACAATCTCGATGTACCACCAGGAAAGGACGCCGGCGATGGCTTTTGCAAAATGGGTCTTTCCGGTGCCGGGAGGGCCGAAGAAGAGGATTGATTTTGGAGGAATCACGCCGTGCTTCCTGGAAAGGTCCACCTCGGTTAACGGCAAGATGATCCGGCGTTGGACCAGCTGCTTGGGCGGTTGGGAATCGGAGATGGTATCCCATATCTCTGCCGATCGTCTGCGCTCCCATCTCATTTAAGATGTCCTTGTCTTTATAGGTCTTATATTCATCAGGTGCCTGCTCCATATTTTCCAGAAAATCAATGCCGGCGGTGCGGAAGCCGACATCCCGACCGACTTTTTCTGACAGAAGCCATTTGTGGTTCAGAATTTGTGACCAGAGGTTTGCAGCAATTTCCGGTTCAAATCTCGTCCCGCTCAATTCGAAGATTCGACTCGTACACTCTTCGGGCGACGGGATTTCTTGTTGGTTGTCAATCATAAGATACCTCGATGGATAGAATCAGGATTCCTGTCGTACGACTGCATTGCCATGCTTCGAAAAGGCATGAATTGACTATGATCAGGTAATGGGTCAGATTTTGTTCCCGCAGGTTGACCTGCTGCATCTTGCACTTGCTGTTCCTCAATTCGACTCCTGTTCTGCAACGCCCAAGACCTGCGAAGAGAGCCAAATACGAGGGGGCTTTCTTGTGGAAAGCCCCCTCATCTTGACTCGTGGTTTTATGACGTTCGGCTACTTTGCCGTTGACGCAAACATGTCTTCCGGCAGGTTCCCGTAAGATCCGGCAAAGAGCTCCTCGAGTTTCTTATAGTTCTCATTCATGGCCGCCGTAAGATCTTCGAGACCTTTCCTGTAGGGCTTGTCCCAGTCTCTGAGAGCCGTTTTTCCTTCCTCGGGCATCCAGGGGCACATGTCTATGAACATATTCGTCATTTTCGCCGTCTGTTCCTGAAGAGTGGCCAAGGCTTTCGAGGTATTGTCCATGGTCGTCCTGGTGAATTCGGTCATCTGCTTGTTCAACTGCTGATTCATCATAATCTTTGTCCTTTATTGAATGTTAGAGATTCGTTTAACTTACTTGGCCTTCTTCGTCTTCCGGGTCCCCTGATCCTTGTCAACCTTCCGGGGTGTCTCAACGGAACCAGCCCCGTTATGCTGATGGAAAAGGACCTCTAATTTCCTGTACTGTTCGTCTGCGGCTATCTTAAAATCGTCATAGCCTTTCTTGTTGGTCTTCAGCCATTCGCTGACGAGCTTCCTGCCCTCTTCGGGAAACCAGGGGGATTGCAGAGAAATATTGATGGTGTTCTCCGTGTATTCCCGGAGCAGGGTTATCGTGTTGAAGTTGCTGTCGAATGTGGTTTTGAAAAATCCGGTGATCTGTTTTGCCATCTCCTTGTGAGCCATTCTTTCATCTCCTTTTCTCGTTGAGACAACCATACTATGGTAATGACAGCGAGTCAAGGTAAATGATGCAATGCAATATTATGCCATCTTTATTCGCAGATTATTCCATTATTTAGTATTATTAAATAATAACAGATATGTATAGATATATTATTGTTTGTTCGGTCCCGAATTGAAACAAATAAATATTGCAATGCAAAATTACTCGAAAATAGCGGCGGCGATCTGTCCGTTACTCAGTGGACAGTGGTCAGTGACCGGTGGGGGAGAAAGAAATAGCAGGGAGTCGGGCTTCAGGAACAATAACAACCGAAAGGCGAGATTGCCGCGCACCCTCTGGGTGCTCGCAATGACAGAAAGGCGGGTCGTTACTCGGCAGTGACCGGGGACCAGTGACCGGTGAAGAAGTGAAGAAAGGGATTTGGGCTTCGGGAGTCAGGAGTCGGGAGACGATGTGCACGGGTTCAGGGGTGCAAGGAAAAGTGGAAGGGAAATTCCCCCTCACCTCCGCAGCTACGCTGCAGGAACTGGGTACTGGGTAATTAGCAGCTTTGCCGCAGTGATAAAGAAGTGTCTAAGTGCTTGAGTGCTGGCTGCTTCGCAGCAGTGACCAGTGGACAGTGTAAAGTGACCAGTGGGGGAGAGAGACGGGGATTCAGGATTCGGGAAAAGAGTCCTCAACAGAAAAAAGAAAATCCCCCAGTCTCGCCCTTTGCACAAAGGGGGAGAAAGGGGGATCTGGTAATCAAGCGTTTATCCGGCCAGTTGGGTTGTGCTGATCCCGAAGAGGCGGCGGATCTCCGCGGCAAGGGTGGCCGGGCCGGGGACCAGCCGCGCAGCGGGGACGATCGCCTCTTTGCCCACCGCGAAGGCCATCCCCCCTTTCCGGACGACCCACTTCATGGCCATGGCGTCGTTCTCGCCGTCGCCGGCGTAGACCATCGAGCCGGCTCCGCGGCTGCGGCAAAGGACCCCGGCAAACATCTTCGCCCCGACGGCCTTGTTCATCCCGGCCAGGAAGGGGATCTCGAAGGCGTCCCGCCCCGGGAAGAAGCGGAGGATCCGGCGGCGGTGAAGCTGGCCCAGGTACATCTCCGCCAGGTACCTGCCCGCCTTCGAGGCCCGCTGGACATGCACAGCGGCGGACCACCGCTTGTCTTCCAGATCGATGCCGGGGATCCGCTCCAGCTTCCGAAGCGACGGCAGGATCGCCTGCCGGCTCTTCTTCAACGGGGCGAGCTGCGCCGGGTCGGCAAGGAATCTCCCGCCGCCGGGGCGCCTCCACTCCATGCCGCTTCCTCCCCCGAGGTACACGCCGGGGATGTGCACCCTCCTGACGACGTCGTCAAGCAGGCGGCTCGAGAGGATCGCCACGCGCTGGAAGGGACGGGCCGCCAGGTCCCGGATGAGGTCCCGGCAGGCCGGGTGGATCTCCGCCTCGCCGGGGCTGGGAGCGAACTCCGAGATCGTGCCGTCGAAATCGAACATCCAGATCGTCTCCCTGCCCGCACCGGGGGCCGTGACAACAGACATTTCCATTCGCATCGCTTCCGCCTCCGTGATTTTTCTACGCCGGCCCTCCCGGCAGGCGCGAGTTGACTTTCCCGAGGATGGCGCTGGAGCACCGGTACGTGAGGTACTTGACGACGGCCAGGTACGGGTGCTTCCTGCCGGCGGCGGGGTGCGGCCGGGGTGATTTCCCGGCTGCGTCCCTGCCTTTCCCGAAGCTCACGCGACGCAGGAGCTCTTCGAAGATCTTCCTGCCCCACTCATAGATGTTGTTCTTCTCCACCTGGGCGCGCATGCGCGCCATCCGCTGCCTGCGCTCCTCCTCCGGCATGCGGAAGGCCTGCAGCATGGCGTCGGCAAGCTGGTCGGTGTCGTAGGGGTTGACGAGCAGGGCGTCGGTCAGCTCGCGGGCGGCCCCGGTGTACTGCGAGAGCAGCAGGACGCCGTCGCCGTCGGTGCGCGCGGCGATGAACTCTTTGGCCACGAGGTTCATGCCGTCGTGCAGGGAGGTCACCAGGACCACATCGGCCATGCGATAGGCCGCGATGACGGCATGATAGTCGTGGTTGGCGCGCAGGAAATGGACGGGCCGCCAGGCCTCGGAGCCGTGACGCCGGTTGATCTCCTCCACCAGGCCCTCGATCTCGTCGTTGATGCTCCGGTATTCCTCGATTTGCGTGCGGCTCGGGGCTGCAAGCTGCATCAGCGTCACTTTCCCCTTCAGGTCGGGGTTGCGCCGCAGGAGAAGGTCGAAGCCCCGCAGGCGCTCCGGGATGCCCTTCGTGTAGTCGACCCGGTCGGCCCCGACGCAGATCTTCGTGCCCGCGGCGCTGGGCCCCAGCTGCGCCAGGAAGCCCTCCTTTTTTGCCTGCACGGTCTCCAAGCCCGCGTCGATGCCGATCTGCCTGAAATCGACGCTGATCGGGAAGGGCCGGATGAACGTGGGCCGGCCGCCGCGCCAGACGCTGAAGTTCTCGTAGTCCACCTTGGCCTCCATGGACTTGTCCACGGTGTCCAGGAAATTGTTGCAGTGGTTCTGGATGTGAAAGCCCAGCAGGTCGTTTCCCAGGAGGCCGTCGAGGATCTCCCCGGACCAGGGGAAGATGCGGAAGGCCTCGCGGTTGGGCCAGGGGATGTGCCAGAACTGGATGAGCTTCAGATCGGGCCTGGCTTCGCGCAGGAAGCGGGGCAGGAGGGCCAGGTGGAAATCCTGGGTGAAGACGATGGCCGGCGAATTGCCCGCCTCTTCGAGGACCGCGTCGCTGAACCGGCGGTTGACGTCGCGGTAGGTCTCCCAGTCGCTTCGCGAGAACCGGGGCTTCGTGTAGACAAGGTGGCACAGGGGCCACAGGGCCCTGTTGGAGATGCCGTTGTAATACCCCTCTTCCTCTTTCGGGGTGAGCCACAGCCGGCGCAGGGTGAACCGCGGGTTGTCCTCGGGGAGCCGCACGCGGTTCTTCCGGTCGACGACGAGCCGGTCCGCCGGGGCCGAGCCGTGCGCGATCCAGGTGCCGCCCACGGCCTCGATGATCGGCTCGAGGGCCGTCACGAGCCCGCTTGCGGGGCGAAACGCTCGGATGCGCTCGGCCACCCGCTCGTGGAACCAGGGTTGGCGGTTGGATGCGATGATGACTTTTGTTGCCTTGTCGAGGCCCGAGACAAAGTGACCCAGGGCTGCAGCTTCCATGTTGACCCCTCCTTCCACATGGTTCTTGCGGCCGTTCAGCCGGGAGTCCCCACATTGCGCAAGACTGTAGCTCGGGCAGGACAGAGAGATGGAATTCGACCGGGTGCGGATCTGTTGGCGGTATGGGGATGCCGGTATCTCTTGCAGGATGGGTGCCGACACGGACGGCGGCGGGACGATTTGCCGTAAGTTGCGACGCGCAAATCAAAAAATCGGGCCGGGAACGGATGGGGCAGCGTGCGCGATCGCCTCCGAAATCGACAATTCAGTCGATCCGCGCACCTGCGCTGCGACAATTTTTGCCGAGGGCTTTGCTGCGAGAAACAGTGTTACATGTTACGTGTCATGTAATCTGGAAGCGGAATCGTATTGGGGTAACTGGTTGATTAGGGAAGAACAGGTCCACAGGTTCAGGGGTGCAAGATTGGGTAAAAGAAGAGCCGACAGCCTACAGCAGACAGCCGACAGTGAGAGAAAAGCAAGGAGGGAAAAGCGGAGGGGAATATTCCCCCTCACCTCTGATCCTCTCCCTCGGTGGGGCGAGGAAGATCAAGGAAAGGTTTTCACAGGCTGCAAGGCGAGATTGCCGCGCACCCTGAGGGTGCTCCTAAGAAACAGATCTCTCGTTTCCCCTCCCTCGACGGGAGGTTTTCCAATCAGTTCCCCTCCCTTGACGGGAGGGGATAAAGGGGAGGGTGAATGATTTCAAGGCCCCCTCACCCCTGCCCTCTCCCGCCAGGGGAGAGGGAGAGGTTAAAGGACTTTTCTTCCATCGATAACCCCGTCCCCAAGACGCGGTCCGTGGCTCGCAATGACAGAAAGGAGGGTCGCTTCGCGGCTCTTGGTCTGTTCCGTCGGGCCGCTGCGCGGCAGTAATTCGTTGATTAGTTAATTGGTTGATTGGGAAAAACCATAAGACACAGTAAATGGAAATTGGGTAATTGATTAATCAGGAAAGAACAGACAGCAGATTTCAAATCCCCTTTTGCAAAAGGGGGATTTGAAATCTGGCCGCTGTTCAGCGGTGATATAAAGCGTCTCTGTGACTGAGTGTCTCAGTATTTAATTGAAGAGAAAGCAACATCACGGGAATCCGCCTTTGATCCCGACACGGTCAACGTGGCTGAGCCCGATACTTTGCTCAGTGTTGCGGTGATGGTCGCCTTGCCTTCTTCGCCGCCCGTTGCAAGTCCCCATTCCTTTTTTGCATTGGAAACCTTTACGACCTTGTTGTCCGACGATTC
>Ga0209079_10000166_pt1 | contig 30760 bp, 28 predicted proteins | sample PPLLaktember2015_2_FD_187259 | JGI IMG/M metagenome (GOLD analysis project Ga0209079, IMG submission 187259) | Freshwater sediment microbial communities from Prairie Pothole Lake near Jamestown, North Dakota, USA - PPLs Lake P7 Core (6) Depth... | ecosystem: Environmental > Aquatic > Freshwater... | reverse complement strand
GAAGCGCGGATTGTCCGACGACGCCGAGTTGACGGAAGACGTGACGTACTCGCCCAGCAGCGAGTAGCCGCCGGCGTTCCACAGGATTTCGAGCCCCGTGTTCCAGGCGTGATCCGCGGCCATGGTGCCCGTGTCCACGTAATAGTCGGCCACGTGCGAAGCGGGCGTGCCGCGAAAGCGAAGCTTGTGGTCGTCACCGCCGACGTACCGCACACTGGTGCCCAGGTGAAGATAGTGGGTTCCGTCTCCCGACCAGATCGGCAATACGGTGAGTCGCGCTGCGAAGTCATTGCCGGCCGCGCTCGCGCTGTCGCCGCTGATCAGCCAGTCGTTGAACCAGCCGACTGCCCAGGTCGCGCGCTGCCGAAAAATCGCTTTTGACTGCTGGACACCGATGTCGCGGGAGCGCACGAACGGATTCAACAGCCGCTCGCTTTGCGGCAGGCTGTGTGTGTGTCGCCCGCCACCTCGTAGACGAAGGGCTCCTTCATCTTGCCGAGGGTCATCGTTCCGACGTGCTCGAAGTCGGTCGAGACCCTCAAGTCGGTGGGCGACCACTCGGGGTCACCCGGGTTCTTTTCGAATCCCTCGTACTCGTAGCTAAGCACGTAGTTCCACGTGCGGAAGAGTTCGAAGTTCCCGCGCGCCATCAAGCGCAAGGCGCGGACTTCGAACTGGTCACGTTGGTTGCCCACTTGCTGTTTGCTCGCATCATCCTGCGTAAAGCTCGTGTAGTCCGCCGGCAGCACCATGAGGCCGAACTTGATCGCGAACTGCTCGTGCTCGCCGAGGTAGTTGGTAATTTCGAGTACCTCGTCCCGGATGTCCGGGAAGACGTATCGCGATGAATCCCGGGCGAGCGTCGCGGATTCCGGCGTGAGATCGGATTCCACCGACTGTGCCGCCGCGCACAGCCGCCATTTCCTGCGCTACCTGGACGATGCTGGCCATCGCGTGCGTAATGCCGAGCCGGAGATCCTGGGCGAGATCGACGCGGAGTTCGAGAACGTCCGCACGGCGTGGCGTTTCGCCATGAAGCACGGTCCCGCTGACGCCCTGGCGGGCGCCGCCTACGCCCTGATGACCTACTGCGAGCATCGCGGACGACGGCCCGAGGGACTCGAACTGCTGCACAAGGCGATGCACAGCGAAAGCGTGGCCCTGCACCCCGAGTTCGTTCCGCTGCTGGCCGCGCACGCGGCCTGGATGGCCTACCGGCTCGACCGTTATGCCGAGGCGGAGGCTCTTGGCACCCTGGCGCTGGAAGCGAAGTGGCCGGCAGGCCGTCGCTCCGGCGACCCGAACCTGGCGTTTCGCGCGGCCACCGTGCTGGGTGCTTCGAGTGCCCGGCTCGGACGGTCCGATGAAGCGCATCGCCGCTTCCGCCAGGCCCTCGAGCTGGCGAAGAAGTCGGGCAGCCCATTCGACATAGCCAGTGCCCTCGACAACCTGGGCATCATCGCCCGCGAGCGCGGCGACCTCGACGAGGCCCTGCGCCTGTACCGCGAAGCACTTCTCAAGCATCGCGAAGTCGGTGACGCCGGCGGCGCTGCCCTCTGTCTCAACAACCAGGGTGTTGTGCACATCCTGCGGCGCGACCTTGACGCCGCGAGCGAAGTGCTGCGCGAGGCCAGCCAGCTGTGCGAGCGGCATGGCCTGCCGAGCACGCGTGTCATGGTCGAGGTGAATCTCGCCAACGTTGCGATGTACCGGGATGCCCCCGAGCTGGCCGTACGGCACGCCCGGCAGGCGCTGGAACTGTCGTCGCAGACGGGCCAGCGCGCCAATGCGGTAGAAGCGCGCCACGCGCTCGTCTGGGCCGCGCTCCGGCAGGGCGACCTGGCAACAGCACGGTCCGAACTCGCTGCAGCCACGACGGTGGCGATTGCGCTCGGACGCCCGGCGCTGCTGGTCGCCGCTGTACGCCTGTTCGCCGAAGTGCTGGCGGCGCAAGGACTGCCCGACGCGGCGGTGCGCGTCATGCGACTCGTTTTGCAGCGGACGGAGCTGGTCGGGGTCGAGCGCGAGGAAGCCGAGCGGCAGATGCAAAGCTGGGGCGCGTCGGCGGCCGCGACCGAGGCCTGGGACGGCCCGCCTCTGAACGAAATCGCCCTTCGCGTCATCGCCGAAGCCGGACAGGCTTACGCCCCGCTGATCAGCGAGTTACGCGTGTCCCGTTAGCGCCGGTCCCGTCCGGCGTCCCGGGCCGCCCCGTGACCCGATCCGGGGTCGATGGCGGAACGCGAGGAACGCCCGCGGAACGCACCCCTGCGTACGGTTCGCCCCTTCAACACGGGGGCAATCATGCGCAAATCCATTCAACCGCAGTACAAAGTCCGCAACACTCCGGCCGAGAGTTATGGGCGCATTGCCCGTTGCACCTCGGTAGCCACACCGGTCCTGCTGGCGCCGGCGCGTGTCAGCGCCAATGAATCCGACGTCGCCTCGCGCGAGGCACTCGACGCCAGCGCGCGCCGCGTCCAGGCGGCCAATGGCTTCGGCGATGCCGGACGGCTGAGCGCCGCCGATGCCGGACCGGGCGACGCTTCCGGGCGCGCGCATCGGAGCGGCGAGGCCGTCGCGCGCCGGACGGCGCTCCAGCTCGAGGCCGCCGCCCGGCTCGACCGCTCGCAGCGTGTCGCCGAAGTTGCAATCGCCTTGAGGCACAAGTTCTCTGAGTCACTGCGTGGTGGGGTGATACCGCAACGGCAAGGGCGTGAGGCTGCTGGCGCGGAACGTACGACCGTTCGCGCGGCGATCGTCTTTGCGCCCGGTGACAGCCCGCTGCTGCACAAGACGGCGGGGATGCGGGAACTCGCCGCCGACGTCACGCAGGCCCTCGCCGCCGTGTCGCGCCGGTTTTACGGCGCATGGCGCCGTCGCCAACAGGCCTGGGCGACCTACCGGGCCCTGCGCAGGCTCGACGCGCGCACCTTGCGCGACATCGGCCTCGATCGCAGCGAGCTCCCTTCCATCGCCGCCGAAGTCAGCGGCGCCCTCGAAGTCACCCGCATGCACGCCGTGCATGTCGAACGCAGCTACTGATCGTCGACTGCTCAGTGGCCCCACTCCAAGGAGATTCAACATGAGTGCTGTACTCGTACCCGCCGTATCCGAACCGAACTACACCGCCATCAAGCAGAAGCAGCAGGCCACGTGGGCCAGCGGTGACTTTGCTGTCGTCGGAACCACGCTGCAGATCGTTGGCGAGTCGCTCGCCGAGGCGGCCGACGTCCGCGCCGACGAGCGCGTGCTCGATGTCGCTGCCGGCAACGGCAACGCGACGCTGGCCGCTGCCCGCCGCTTTGCGCGCGTGACCTCGACCGACTATGTGCCGGCGCTGCTCGACAAGGGCCGCGAACGTGCGCGGGCCGAGGGTCTGGACGTGCGCTTCCAGGAAGCCGATGTCGAGGAACTGCCGTTTCCGGACGGCAGCTTCGATGCGGTGCTGTCCACCTTCGGTGCGATGTTCGCACCCGACCAGGCGCGCACCGCGCGCGAAATGATGCGCGTGCTGCGCCCGGGCGGCCGCCTCGGCATGGCGAACTGGACGCCGGACGGCTTCATCGGGCGGCTCTTCAAGGTGATCGGCGGGCACGTGCCGCCGCCGGCTGGCCTGAAGTCGCCGGCCCTGTGGGGCAGCGAGGCACACCTCGCGGAACTCTTCGGTGCATCCGCTGCGCAGATCCGCTGCGAGCGGCAGATCTTCAACTTCCGCTACCGCTCGGCGGCGCACTGGGTGCAAATCTTCCGCGACTACTACGGCCCCACGCACAAGGCCTTCGCGGCCCTTGACGCCGCCGGCCAGCAGGCGCTGGAACGTGACCTGCACGCGCTGCTGAACGAGTTCAACGTTGCAGGGCACGGCTCCCTCGTCGTACCGGGTGCGTATCTCGAAGTCGTCATCACCAAGGCATCGGAACGGCGATGAGGCGCCTTGCACTGCTCAGCGGGGCCACGGTCCTGAGCGCGGCCTGTGGCAGTACCGAACTCGTGCTGCCGGATACGCTCCGCCCGGCGGCGACGGAGGCGCTCAGCACCACCGTCGGCGCGCGCGGCGTGCAGATCTACGAGTGCCGCGCCCGCAAGGACGGCGGCGGCTACGAATGGGCCTTCGTCGCACCCGACGCAGACCTGCTTGATGCGCAGGGCAGGGCGATCGGCCACCACGGTGCCGGCCCCTATTGGCAGGCCGCCGATGGCAGCCGCGTCGTCGGCACCGTCAAGGCGCGCGCCGACGCCTCGGCGTCGGGTGCGATTCCGTGGCTGCTGCTCAGCACGAAATCGTCCGGCCCCACCGGTGCGTTCAGCAATGTCACCAGCATCCAGCGCGTGAACACGGTCGGCGGCGTCGCACCCGCAACGCCCTGCACCGCGCAGTTCGCTGGCACGCCGGCACGCGTTCAATACACGGCGGACTACCGCCTCTTCACGGCGCGCTAGCGCAGGAAATTCCTTCAACCTCATCCATACACACAGGAAGAGCCATGTCACAGAAACTTCACACCATCGCGCGCCGCACGCTGATCGCGGCGCTCCTTTCCGGCACCGCTCTCAACGCGAACGCCGACGTCATCACCGACTGGAACACGAAGACCGGCGAGTTCATCGTCGAGTCGAAGCTCGGCACGCCGCCCGCCATCCGCGTGATGGCACTGGTGCAGACCGCCACCTACGAGGCGGTGCAGGCGAGCCGCGGCGGAGCGTCCGTGGAGGCCGCTGTCGCGGCCGCCCACCGCGCCACGCTTACCAAGCTGCTGCCGGCGCAGCAGGCTGCGATCGAGGCCGCCTACCAAGCGGCACTGACTTCGATTCCCGAAGGGCCGGCCAAGGCGGCCGGTATCGTCATCGGCGAGCGCTCGGCTGCCACGACACTCGCGCAGCGCGCCGGAGACACCATCGCGGCCGAGACCTATCGTCCGCACACGACGGCCGGCGTCTACGTGCCGACTGCGGCGCCGGCGGCGCCGACGTGGTCACTGCGCAAGACGTGGCACCTGACCGGCCCGGCACAGTTTCGTGTGGCGCCACCGCCCGCGCTGGGCAGCGCGACCTGGGCGCGCGACTACAACGAGGTGAAGGCTTTCGGTTCAAAGTCCAGCACGCAGCGCAGCGCCGAGCAGACCGAGATCGCCCGCTTCTGGGAGTACTCGCTGCCGCCGATCTACTTCGGCGTCGTGCGTTCGGTCGCCGCGCAGCCCGGCCGCGATGTGTTGCGCAACGCGCGGCTCTTTGCCGCCGCGGCGCAGGCACTCGATGACGGCATGGTGGGGGTCTTTGACAGCAAGTACCACTACAACTTCTGGCGCCCCGCCACCGCGATCCGCAATGGCGACGTCGACAGCAACGATGAAACCGCGCGCGACGCGAGCTGGTCGCCGCTGATCCCAGAACCGATGCACCCCGAGTACCCCAGCGCGCACGCCACGCTGGCGGGCGCTGTCGGAGCGGTTCTGAAGGCCGAGATTGGCGCAGGTGCCGTGCCGATCCTCGCAACTGCCAGCCCGACCGCGAGGGGCGCCATGCGTCGTTGGGCCAGCATCGACGACTTCGTGCGCGAGGTGTCGGAGTCGCGCATCTACGCCGGTATCCATTACCGCTTCTCGACCGACGCGGGCATCGCGCTCGGCACGAGCATCGGCGAGCTGACCGCGCGCCGTGTGCTGCAGCCCGGCGAGAGCGTTGCCCGCAGCGCCTACTGAATCATCTCCACTGGACCTGCGGGGCGCTGCCATGCGACACACCGAGTACCTTCATCCGGCGCTGCTGGCGCTGACCGCAGCGCTGTTGGCCACGGCGGCACTCGATGCGCGCCCTGCGCGTCCATCTGCGGCAAGCGGAATTCAGGGTCGTCAGTCTCCGTGCGCGGCTCCGGCCACGCGTGCGTCGGCGGGCGACCCGCTTGCTCCGCGTGCCTGCCGGCCCTGGGCCCACCAGACGGACTGCGAAACGCGCTTTGTGCCTTAGAGCCGGGAGCGGAAGTTCATTGTGGCAGTGACGCCACCCGCCAGCGGCACATTCCAACGTTGCCTAGGACGTCGCCGCCTGGCTGGCCGTGCCGCTCTCGGACGCGATCTGGCGCAGGGCCTGCTCGAACGCCTCCGGCGGCTGCCCGCCCTGGATCAGGTAGCGCTCATCGACGATCACAGAGGGCACGGAATTGATCCCGAGTTGCTGCCAGTGGTGCATGCGCTGGCGCACCTCCCGGCTGAATTCATCGCTGGCCAGGATCCGGCGCGCACGTTCGGCATCGAGCCCCACTTCGCCGGACAGGCGCACCAGTACGTCGGACGCACCGGGGTTTTCGCCATGCGTGTGGTAAGCCGCCAGCAGCGCGTGCTTGAGCTCGCGCTGTCGGCCCTCCGTGCCCGCCCAGTGCAGTAGCCGGTGCGCATCAAAGGTGTTCCAGATGCGGTCACGCGTTCCGAACGTAAATCCCACCTCGGCACCACGCTCGCGGATCGTGGCCCGCACGGCGGCCAGCTCCTCGGGAGAGCGGCCGTACTTGCGTGCCAGGTGCGCCGTGGCGTCCTCCCCTTCGGGCGGCATGTCCGGATTCAGCTCGAAGGGCTCGAAGCTGAGCTCCGCCTTGCCGCCGTCGCCGATGCGGGCGAGCGCCATCTCGAGGGAATTCAGGCCGATCGCGCACCAGGGGCAGGCGACGTCAGAGATGAACTGCAGTTTCATGTACTAAGTTTCGCACGACTCATCGCGCGAACCGCCCGACGCGGTTGATTGCGTTTGCGCAGGACACACATGTGCGTGGCCGACCCGCCGCGTCGGGTCGAGTCTCTGTTAGGTGACTCGGCGCACGTTCGGTGAGATCGCCCCGCGTGGGCAGGACGCCGAGGCAGCCTCGGCACCTACATCTGCCGGAACAGGTGCGCGTAGGCGCGGCTCACGGGCAGGGTTTCGGGGCGGCCCTTCAGATGAATGGTCGCGGTTTCGTTGAGGCCGCGCGTGACGTGGCTGACCGACCCGAGGTTGACGATGACCGAGCGGTGCACCTGCACGAACTGCTCCGGATCGAGCTGGCCCGCGAGTTCCTTCAGCGGCGTTCGCACCAGCGCTTCCCCGGGCCGCGCGCCGTCACCGCGCCAACCTACGAGCGTGTACTTCTCGTCCGCGCGCAGGAAGTCGATTTCTTCCACCGGAATCAGCCGCGTTGCCTGGCCGCTGCCGGCGCGCAGCCACCGCAGCCGGGTGTCGCGCGGAGCTGCTGAGAGCCGGGCCGCGAGTTCGCGGATCAGTTCATCCGTGGCGGCCGGTGGCGGCTGCACCGTGCGCAGCCGCTCCCTGAGGCGCTCGACGGTCTCCCGCAGGCGGTCGCGTTCCACCGGCTTGACGAGGTAGTCGAGCGCGCCGCGCGCGAACGCCTCGACCGCGTACTGCTCGAAGGCGGTGACGAAGACGAGGTGAGCCCGGTGGCCGATCGCGCGCGCGGCCTCGACGCCCGAGAGCCCCGGCATCTGCACGTCGAGGAAGCACACGTCCGGCCGATGCTCCTCGAACATCGCGATCGCCTCGCGGCCGTTGCGCGCCTGCGCGACGACGCGCAGTTCCGGCCACAGCTCGGCCAGCAGACGCGCGAGGGCTTCGCGCAGCACTGGCTCGTCGTCGGCGATCAGCACGGTGGGTGGATGAGTCATGTCAGCCTGTTTCAGCGGGAAACTGTACTTCGGCAATGAACCCGTGCGGCGGGCGCTCGAAGAGGCGCAACGCTGCGGCGTCGCCGAACGCCATCGTCAGTCGTTCGCGCAGAGCCTTGAGTCCGGTGCCCGTCCCGGCACCGGAAACGCCCGGCCCGACGCCGGTGTCCTCGACGCGAATCAGCACGTCGCCGCCGCTGCGCTTGACCGCGACATCAATGGCGCCGCCGTCTTCGGCCGGGTCGATGCCGTGGCGCACGGCGTTTTCCACCAGCGTCAGCAGCGTGGTCGGCGGGCAGCGACAGGCCAGCACCGACGGGTCGATGTCGAGCGCAAAGCGCAGGCGGTCGGGCATGCGCATCCGCATCAGCTCCAGATACGCGCGCGCCAGCTCCACCTCGCGGCCAACCGTGCTGACGGTCTCGTCGAGCTGCGGCACCGCCGCCTTCAGGTACGCGATCAGGCTCGCGAGCACCTGCGGTGCGTGCGGCGAGCCGGTCTCCACCAGCGCCTGGATATTCGCGAGCGTGTTGAACAGGAAATGCGGCTGGATCTGCGAGCGCAGTAGCTGCGTGCGTGCCTCGACGGCCTGCCGTTCGAGTTCACGCCGCTCGCGCTCGAACGCGAGCGACAATGCATGCGCGCGGGCGTCGCGTTGCCGGATCATCGCCCCCAGCGCCACCCACGCGCCGAAGAAAATGCCCGCGATTGTCAACTGACCGAAGCCGACGAAGCGCTTCGGATTCGCCATGAACTCCGGAGCACCGCCCACGGTGATCCAGTAGGCGGCGTAGGCCGCGAAAGGAACGGCCAACGCCATCGCGAGCAACTGAAACACCCAGCGCCCGAGCCAGCGCGGCAGGCGTCGCGGCCGGGACTCCGCGAGGCCGAAGCCGACGAGAGCGCCGGTGCCGACAATGATGCTGCGTGCCAGCCACGTAGCAAAACGCGTCTCGGAGTCGATGCTGATCAGCGCTGCGATCGGCACGGCGACCATCAGCATGATCGCAAGGCGGCGCAGGCCAAGCACGCTCGTGAGACCTGCGGGCGCCGCCGCGGTGGACGGGAGTTTCATCTGCAGTGGCCCGGGCGAAGAGCTCATGACCGCAGCAGCACGCGCAGGTTCGGGTAGCCCATCAGCTGGAAGACGTAATAATTCATCGCCGCTTCGCCGACATCGTCGGCCACGAACACCAGTTGCGCATGGCGCGGCACGCCGGCCTTCGAGATCGCCGTCCACAACTCGGCTGCCGGCTTGACGCTGCCGTCGTCGTTGACCAGCCGGCTGGCCGGCAGGTGGATCACGGTTCCGGCCGGAGCATCAGTCGGCAGTGCGGCGCCGGAGGCAATGTACACGTGGGGTGTCCGTCCCGCCGCCTCCGCAAGCGTTGCCGTGACCGTGCGGCTGCCGCCGACGATGCGGGTTGGCGCGGCCGGCGCGGTTTGCTTTGCCCAAGGCAGGCCGCGCAGCGTCCACTCGTCGGTGCCCGTCATCAGGACCGACACGCGCGGCAGGTCGAGCGACTGCAGCGCCAGGAACGCAAGCGCGGACGACTTGTCGAGGCCGCGCTCGGACACGATCACGGTCTCGTGCCCGGCCTGCAGGCCCTCGGCCTCCAGCCGCGTGCGCAGCGTGCCCGGCTGCGATCTATGGGCTGAACTGAGCGCTTCATTGAAGACCGGCGCCGGCACATTGCGCGCCGCGGGGATGTGGCCGGCGGCAAACGCCTCGGCGCTACGCACATCGACGATGTTCAGCTTCGTGACGCCGTAGGCGCGCAGCATCGGATTGGTCCACGACGCCAGCCACGGCGCACTGCGCGCGAGGTGCGGCGCGGCGTAGGTCCACAGCGGCAGGTCGCGCGAGTCGCGCACCCAGTCGAGCTGTGAGCCGACATACAACTTGACCTGCGAGTAGCCGGCGATCTGCCGCAGCGCGAAGAACGGCACGGCGGCGGCGATGCCGCCTCCGCAGTAGGAGATCACCTGCTGCTCCGGCCGCACGCCCAGGTGATTCGCCATCGCGCGGATCTCATCGGCCGACTTGAAGGTCTTGTCGGCGTTGAAGAACTCCGCGGTCGGCCACGACACCGCGTGCGGCAGATGGCCCGCGCGGTCGAAGAACTTGGTCGCACCGAAGTACATCTCGGGCTCGAGCGCATCGACCAGGGCAATGCGCTGCGCGTCGCCGGCGGCGACCAGCACCTCCGGCAGATCGGCCCGCACGTCCGCGCGGTGCCGCACCGGGAAGCTGCCGGATGGCGGTGGTGCGGTCTTTTCCTGCGTCACCGTTCCGCCGACCGCCCGCCACTTCGCCATGCCGCCATCGAGCAGATGCAGCCGCTCGGGCGGGTGCCCGCGGTACAGCAGTTCGTAGTAGAGGCGCGGCGCGAAGTAGCTGCCGCCCTGGTCATAGATCACGACCGTGCGGCCTGGCGACACGCCCCACGACTGGATGCGCCGCTGCATCGCCTGCGCGTCCGCCTCGTCCGGGCCGTACGCGAACAAATCGACATGCACCGCGCCGGGAATGTGGCCGGCTTCGTGCAGCTTGCCCGGCTGCGCGTCGAGCACCAGCACATCGCCGGCGGCGAGTGCCTGCTGCAGCCAGGCGGCGTCGACGAGCGGGCGGGCACTGGCCTGGGCGAGTGGCGCCGCCAGCAGAGTGAGGGTGATGAGGGCGCTGCCGAACAGCGCATGCCAGGTGGACTTCATCGACGGACTCCCGAGCAACCGAGGAAGCCGCACCGTAGGCGCGCCCGTGTCGGCGGGCAACGCAACTGCGACGAGCGACGGCTGGCCGGGTGCGGTCTGCAGCCGGCGGGTCCGAGTTACGAGGCGCGTCGACCCTCTTGAAGGCATCCTCCTTCGTCTCTGGCTTGACCGGTCGGACTCTGTGGTGTTACTTTGGTAACACCACCTGCTCGCAGTAGGGACGAAGAATGACCTCTGCAACCACCATCAAGCTGCCGGACGAACTCAAGCAGCGCATCGCTCCGCTTGCAGAAGCGGCCGGCAAGACGGCGCATGCCTGGATGATCGAGGCGCTGGAACGCCAGGCCGCTATGGCCGAGGCGCGGGAGACTTTCCTGCGGGATGCCGAAGTGTCTGCGGCGGAGATCGACGGGGGAGGTGCGCTCTACGCAGCGGAGGACGTCGCCGCATACCTCCTCTCACGCGCGGCCGGCAAGGCGGCAGCGCGACCGAAGCCGGTCCGCAAGGTCACGACGGCTAAAGCGCCCGCCAGTTCACGCCGTCGTCGCTGAGGCCGGGTCTTGGCAACCGTCTACTTCAGCGCTCGTGCTCTGGCCGATCTCGATCGCCTGTTCGACTTCATCGCCGAGCACGATCCCGCCAGCGCAGACCGCGCCGCGCAGCGCATCGCGGATGCGACACGCATCCTGCGCGATCACCCGTTGATCGGCCGCCCTGTGCGCGGCGACATCCGCGAACTCGTGATCTCAAGTGGTCGGACCGGCTATGTCGCGCTATACAGGCTCCGCGACGGTGTTGCAGCAGTCGAAATTTTGACGATTCGGCACCAGCGCGAGGCGGGGTATCGGGAGTAGTGGTTGGCATTGCGTCTGGCAAGGTTCGCCCGCGCCATTAGAGTTCAGAACCAGTAGTCCTTCACGCACCGCCCGTCGCGCGGCACGTCATCGAAGCTCACGAGCCCGTCGAAGTGATCGATGGGTATCTGCGCCACGGTCTCCGGTTCGGCGAGCCGCAGGTTCACGGCAATGCGCCGCTTTCCTTCTTTGTTCGGCTCCAGCGCCCGCCAATAGGCGACGCAGCCGCAGGTAGGGCAGAAGTGAAACTTGAGCGCCTTGCCGCGGACCTAGGCTTGCGTCGGCCCCGAAACGTCAATTCCGTCGTCTTCGTAGTCATAGGCCCACAGCACGCCGTAGCGACGACAAGCCGTACAGTTGCAGACCGTGGCTCCCTCAGGCATCTCGTCGAATTTCCATCGAACTGTTCCGCAGAGGCATGAACCTTCAAGCATGTCAGTCACCGTTCAGGTTTGTTGTACGAGATCAATCCGCCGCGTACCCGCGCGAAACCGGCCGGGCTCACGCGCGGCCGCATGGCCATTGTTTCAGTTACGCTAGCCCCATGAAGAAACCGATCGCACTCTTGTTGTTGAGCCTCGCTTTCGTGGGGATAGCCCGGGCCGAGCAGGCGGGCGGCCTGACCTGGACCGCGCCTGCAGAGTGGAAGTCCCAGGGCGAGCGGCCCATGCGGGCGGCCACCTACAGCATTCCTGCTGCCAAGGGGGACTCGGAGACCGCCGAGCTCGCCGTGTTCTTCTTCGGCAAGAGCGAGGGCGGCGGTGTGGATGCCAACGTCAAGCGCTGGATCGAGCAGTTCCAGAAGGCCGACGGCACCTCCGCGGCGAAGGACGCGAAGGTCAAGCAGGAGAAGATCGCCGCGCTGCCCGCCACCACGCTGGACGTGAAAGGCACGTACATGGGCGGCTCGATGATGGGGCCGTCAACGCCCAAGCCCGGCTACCGACTGCTCGGCGCCATCGTTGAAGGGCCGGGCGGCAATGTCTTCTTCAAGCTCACCGGGCCGGAAAAGACCGTGACCGCCGCGGAGAAGCCCTTCCGCAAGCTGCTCGACGGGCTGAAGAAATAGGAGTTCGCGCGCCGCCATCGCCGTTCAGCACCGCGAAGCAGGCCGCCGCAGGAAACCGCCCACATGCGCCAACTCAGCAAGAACGATGCGCTCTTCCTCGCGACGGAGAGCGCCCACTCGAACTCGAACGTCAGCCTCATCACGATCTACGACCCGTCGACCGTGCCCGGCGGCCGGCTCTCGTTCAAGAGCATCCTCGCGCTCGTGGAAAGCCGGCTGCACCGCTCACCGGTGTTCCGGCAGAAGCTGCGCACCGTGCCGTTCGGGCTCGACGAGCCGTACTGGATCGAGGACGAGAACTTCGACCTCGAGTACCACGTGCGGAACGTCGCTCTGCCGAAGCCGGGCGACTGGCGCCAGTTCTGCATCCAGACCTCGCGCATTCACGCGCGCCCGCTCGACCTCAACCGGCCGCTATGGGAGCTGTACGTCATCGAGGGCCTCGACAGCCTGCTCGACCTGCCGAAGGACAGCTTCGCGCTGCTGACCAAGTTGCACCACGCGGCGATCGACGTCCGGCGTGGCACCGCGATCATCACGCTGCTGCACGAGACGACCGCGCAGCCGTCGCCGCACGAGCCGCCCGAGCCGTGGTTCCCGGAGTCCGCGCCGAGTTCGCTCGAACTCGTCAGCCGCGGTCTCATGCATGCGGTGACCTCGCCGAAACGGCTTCTGCGCCCGTTGTCGAGTGCGCTCGCGAGCGTGGCTCCGGCGGCCCGCTCGTTCGCGGCCGATTTGCTGCAGAAGCACGATGGGCTCCCGGTGACGCGCTTCAACTCCATCGTGTCGCCCTACCGGGTGTTCGAGACGCGGCGCTTCCTGTTGAGCGAGTTCCGCGAGATCCGCCGGCTCGTACCCGGTGCCAAGATCAATGACGTCGTGCTCGCCGTGTGCGCGGGCGCCCTGCGCCAGTACCTCGAAGGCAACGACGAGTTGCCGGAGCAGGATCTGTCGACACTGACGCCCGTCTATGTGCGCGATCCGGAGGCCGGCCCCGACAGCCGGCCCGAAGTGGAGTGGGAGCGCGTGATGCTCGGCGTCGACATTGCTGATGCCCGCGAGCGGCTGGCGTTCATCAAGGGGCAGACGGCATCCTCCAGCCTCATCGAACGAGCGACCGGCGCGCGCGAACTCACCGACATCGGAACGCAGGCGCCCGCCGCCACGCTGGCCATCACGGGCAAGCTGCTCGGCCGCGCGCTGCTCGGGGCCGGCCGGCGCGCGCCGATTGCAAACTGCGCGATCACCAACGTGCCGGGCCCATCAGACCCGCTCTACCTCGCCGGTGCACGCATGACGTATTTCTCCGCGATCATGCCGATCAACGATGGCCTCGGCCTCGTGTTCGCGGTGACGAGCTACGACGGACGGATCATCGTTTCGCCCACCTCGTGCCGCGAGCAGATGCCCGATCCGGAAGTCTTCGCCCAGTGCCTGCGCTACTCCTTCCAGGAGTACCTCGCCCTGGCGCGCAAGCGCGCGCGGGCCAAGGCGGCGGCCCGGTCCAAGGCTAGGCCGGCGCGCGGCGGTGCGAAGTCGTCAAGTGGTAAATCCGCCCGAGCAGCCCCGCGGGTGGCACGAAAGGCTGCCACTGCCCCTCGGGCTGCGCCAGGCGGTCGGCGACGATCCAGAGCACCAGCGGGTTGAATCCCAGTCCGAGGTGACTGCCCGGCACACGGATGTTCTCGTGCAACGCCGGGCTGCCGTCGATGGTCGCCTCCTGCGGCGGCACCACGCCGTCCGTGAGCGAGTAGATGCAGGAGATTGGCACCGACAATGCTTTCGGCTGCCGCAGATACTTGGCGCGTGACTGCGCCAGGTGCGCCGTCGTTCCCATCGGATGCGAGATCAGGCGATAGAGCGCCTTCACGAGGGGCGGTGACTGGCTGCCGCCGCGATCGAAGGTGACCGGACTGCCGAGGGTGATGATCGAACGGACGCATTGCGTCGCCTCGTGCGCGCCGTACATGGCAAACATGCCGCCCAGGCTCCAGCCCACGAGGCTCACCTTCCGGCCGCTCTTGTAGTGCATGTAGCGGATCTTCTGCTCCAGCGCGCTGGCGTGCCGGCTGTTGAATCCGACGTTGCGGCCAAAGCCCCACGTCTGGACCTCGTAGCCGCGGTTCTGCAGAAACAGCTTGAGCACGATCAGCGTGCCCTCGTCCGCCATGAAGCCCGGCAGCAGCAGCACCGGGTGGCCGTCGCCGCGCGGCGCGCGGGCCAGCATCGGTAGGTTCCACGGCAGGGTGGCCACCTCGAGCAGCGCACGCGGCTCGATCACCTGATGCAACAGGCGGGGCTTGCCGACGTAGGTCTGTCTTCTGGCCATCTGGGGTCCGGTTGCTGATACAAGTGTTAAAGCGTACCTCGCATCTGCGCCATTGAAATGCTCGACTGAAGCATCATTCCAATCGCGCGTGCACCGGGCTTCGTACCCTCAAAGCTGGCCACTTCATCAATGGAACCGGCACCATGAGCCCGATGACGAAGGTTAGGACCATCGGTTCCCCGTTTCCGCACTTCTTGCCTGAAGCGACTCAGTGGGTACTGCAGGGGACAGAGCCCCTGCAATCCGTGCGCGTTGTTGCCATACTAAGTATTGAAGTGAAACCGGCCGCACGCCATGTCCGCAAACGCGCCACTTAAAGTGCTTCAAAGCCAACCGCAGTGCGTTCATCCTGGGCGGCAGAACCCGACCCTTTGCTGACATCGGCGTCGCCCGAAAGCCGCCACCAAATTCAAGCTGAAAGCCGACATCCGCGCGCCCGTCCATGTGCGACCCAAAGCAGTTACTGAATCGTCCGGGAAGCGGCCAGCGCATTTGCTTGAAGGCGAAAGTTGCGCCAATCGGCACGTTGCGGCTGACAGCAACTTGAAGCTGTGCAGTTGGCTATTTCGGAAACATGAACTGCACCTGCGCTCGCAGCTGCCAGTTGGCGCCGTTGTCCGGGTGCACCACGTTGTAGTAGGCCTGCAGCGTGGTGTTCACCGGCAGCTTGCCAAGATGGAAGATCTTGCCGATGCCGCCGCCCAGCGGCACGGTCCATTGCTGCCCGCTGTCGGCCTTCCAGTCGACGGTCAGGATCGGGCCACTGACGAGGTAGAAGCCGCCCGGGAAGTTGTAGTTCACGAACGGCTGGATCAGCCCGTTGTTGTACGAGCCCCCCTGCTTGCTGCTGCTAAGCGACCAGATGTTGTTGGCCAGCACCCCGTAGACCCAGGGGTTGCCGTGTTCGAGCTTGAGCACGACGAACGTGGGGCCGAGCCCCCAGTTCTTGTTGCCCAGCTCGTCGCTGGTGTTGGTCGGCAGTTGCACCACCGGCCCCACGCCCCAGATCAACCCGTGCGGCTGTGCGGGCGACAGAAACGCGCTGAATACCGTGTCGCCAATGCCGTTCTTGCGGTCCGTCGTCGGCGACAACTGGGGCTGCGAGATCACCGGCACGATGGTGCGGGTGATTATGTTCCAGTCATTGTTCACTTCGATCGGGATGACCGGCTGGATGTTCAGGATGTTCTGCGTGCCGTTGTAGGGCCCGACATTGAAGTTGGTGTTGTTCTGGAACGGCACGCTGATGAGATTGCCGACCGGGTTCTGCGCCAGCTTGGCGAGTTCCTCGGCACTCATCTCGGCACGCGCGGGGAGCGCAATCAAAACGGTGGTGGCAGCGAGCGACGCCATGCTCCACCGTAAAACGCACTTTGCATTACTCGTCTTGATGTTCATTGTGGTTCGCCTGTTTCTAGAAGGGCTTTGCCACGCCAATCTGTGGCGCGCGCACCGGCTTGGCCATGCCGAAGAAGATCACCACGCCTTGCCCGCCGCAGCGCGTCGACAGCGCCTCGGTCGCACCGGCATAGCAGCTGTCGATGTCCTGCCAGTTGTTGATGGCCCACACGTCGCCCGCCGGTCCGACGGCGATGTCGGTCTGCAGCTGCAGGCCACCGCCGACGTAGCCGCCCGGGGGAGAAATCTGGTCCCCGGTCTTCATCCCCGGCGGGCAGTTCTCGGTGCGCACGCCACAGAGCTGCACGATTGGACTCGACGCCATCGCGAAGTTGCTGACCCAGACGTTGTCGTTGCCGTCGACCACCACGGCCCAGGGCCCGGGCAGGCCGCCGCCCTTGAAGGGCGAGCCTGGGATCTGCGTGCCGTCGGGCCGCAGCACGGTGACGCTGCCGCTGCCGCCCTTCTGTTCGGACATGGTCTTGGTCAGGTAGTCGGAGGCCGAAAGCACGCCACCCGTCTTCAAGTGCACCGCCATGTCGACCATGTGCGCCATGCCCAGCAATCCGGCGCCGAAGCGGTTGGTCACCCAGACATTGCCCTGGCTGTCGATGTTCAGCCCGCTGTTGTTGGAGCGCACGTCGAGCTTCACGGCCTTGGCCGGGTCGGTGGCCGGGAAGCGGATGACGTGGAACGAGCTGTCCGAGACCCAGATGCGGTCCTGCTGGTCGATGGCCAGGTGGAACGGCGCAGTGAACGACTTGCAGGGTTCGGCGCTGTCGCCTTCGCAGAGGATCTTGCCGTTGTTCCAGTCGCCCTTCGGGAAGTGCAGCAGCTGCCGCTTGGAGACGCCCAACGCCCACATGTCGCCGTTGGGCGCCGTGATGATGCCCTGCATCAGTCCGAGCCGACCGCCGAAGTTGATGCCGTCCGGCGGCGTCAGTGGCCTGCCGTTCTTGTCGAACACAGCGATGGACTTGCTGCCGTAACTCGACAGCCAGACGTTGCCCTTCAGGTCGATTGCCGCGCCGAAGGTCCCGCCCTGCATGCCGCCGCCGGCAAAGCCGGTGGTGATCGGCGACAGCGGCTTGCCGTTCGGGTCGAACTTGCTGGCGTTGCCCTGCCACAGCGCGTCGTTGGCCTGCCAGCCGATGGTGAAGTTGTTGCCGACCCAGAGGTTGCCTTCGGCATCGAACATCGCCTTGCCGCCGGCGCGGTAGCCGCCGCCATCGAACTTCAGCGGCAGCACCCATGCGCTCGGCGCGACCTGCAGGTAGGGCATGTAGGGCACCGCGCGCATCGTCTTGCCCTGCGGCACCGGGTACAAAGCCTCGAGCGCCTTGAACGTGCGCGCCGGCTGGTACCACGGCGCGCGCGCGATCGCTTGCGCGGCCGTCAGTGTGTCGGTCGGTGCAGCGCCGGCCGGTCCCTTGGCCGCCTCGAACAGCGTCATGCACGCATCAGGACGCACCTGCGTGACGCAGCCGGCCAGCACATTGGCCAATGTGGCGAAGTTGGCCATTGTCGGCGTCTGGCCGCTGTTCAGCGGGTCCTGGATCGTGCCGCCCCAGCCGCCGGTTGCCAGGTCGACGAAGCTGGGCACGTTGCCGGCAGCAATCTTCAACTGCAGCGGCTGGCCCTTGATCGCGGTGCCATCGATGAACTGGTTGTGCGTCCACACCGAGGCAACGGTGGTCATCTCGTTGATCGCCACCTTGGCCGGCGCCTTGGCGCCGAGCACGGTCATCAACGCGATACGAGAGTTGTCACCGCCCGCCTTGTTGGCGGTAGGCTGACCGCGCAGCGCGACGAGGTACAGGCTCGTGCCAGCGGCAGCTGCATCGGCAAACGTCATCGTGAAGCGGCCATCGGCGCCACTGCGCACCTGGGCCAGTTCCTTCGGTGCGCCGGCACTCGCGCCCCACAGCGTCACCATGGAATTGGCGATTGGTGCGCCGGCGCCGAGTACCTGGCCATTGAGGGTGCCGGCCGAGGCCGTGCCCGCGCAAATCAGGGCAACTGCGGCAACCAGGGCGGATCGGGGGAAGCTGCTGGTTACAGCGAAGTCTTCCTTGGACATTGCAATCCTCATCGTGGGCAATCGGCGAGTTCGCGCCTGAAATGCAGCAACGGGCGAAGTGATCGCAATCCCTCCGCGGCCATCGCGGCCGTCGCGAGTTACTGCTGGGGCACGACGCGAGCGTTCTCGCCGCTGCCCTCGACGTAGACCCGCTGGCCAACACGCAACGCCGGTCCCACCGGCTGCGTGATCTGAACCAGCACGCCGCTGCTGAGGCGCACGATGACCTGCTGGCCCGCGATCGGCTGGTCGTGCTTCTTCTGGACTTCGTTGCCGATCAGCGCGCCACCGATGGCACCCGCGACCATCGCGACGTCACGGCCGGTGCCTGCGCCGATCAAGCTGCCGATGCCGAGCCCGCCCAATCCGCCGACCACGGCGCCGAGTCCCTGGTGATGATTGGTGGGTATCTGCGTGGCGGTAATTTGCTCGATGACGCCGCGCTGGATCTCCATCGCGCCGGCCTGCGGGCCTGGGGTCGCACATGCGGTCAACATCAAGGCCAATGCAAACGCCAACAACACTGAAGCAATTCGTTTCATGACTTCTCCGCTAGAAGGTTCGCTTCTTCAGGAATAATTTTCAGTTGTGGCTGTTAGAGACCTTGGTGCATCAATTACCGGTCGGCAGAGGGATGCTGATGCCGTCCTTCTGCAGCATCTCGCGCACGTACTGGAACTTCTGGTACTTCGAGATCTCGATCGGACCGTCGTAGCCCATGCTCTGCAGCTTGCGCGGTGGGTACTTGATGTAGCTCTTCATCAGCTCGGTGAGCTCCTGACCAATGGGCACCATCGTCCATGTGCGCTCGGTGTAGTTGTTCATGAAGATGTCGTAGCGCTCCTGCGGGTCCTGCCACAGGTCGAAGATCTGCGGCACGGTGGCAACGTACTTCGATGCCCCTTTCCAGCCCAGGTTGGTGTCGACCGCCAGCCCGCCGGTGGCCTGGCCATCGTCGCCGCGCAGGTTGAACACCGCCTTGAACTTGCCGAAGCGCACGGCGCCGGGCGACAGTTCGTTCTCGGTGAAGAAGAACCACGACTTGCGTGTCGACTTGCCGGTGCCGAACAGCACCGGGCCCATGTCGTAGCTATCGAACATCATCGGCTCGCCGACACGATCCTTTTCGGGCAGCTTCACGCCGCCCAGGGCGGCGAAGGTGGCCATCAGATCCAGGCCACCGACGATGTCGTGGTTCTTCGCGCCGGCCTTGATCCGGCCCGGCCACACAGCGATCGCGGGCACGCGGTTGCCGCCTTCTCGGACCGTCCCCTTTGTGCCGCGGAACGGCGTGTAGCCGGCGTCGGGGTATACGTCCTGCCAGGCACCGTTGTCGGTGGTGTAGACGACGAGCGTGTTCTTGTCGAGACCCAGAGCGCGCAGCTTGTCCATGATGCGGCCGATGCGCGTGTCCAGCTCCACCACCGAGTCGGCGTACTTGGTCTTCGACAGCGACTTCTGCTGAAACTCCGGCGCCGGCAGGTTGGGCTGGTGCACCTTCATAAAGTTGACGTTGATGAAGAAGGGCTTGTCGGGTGACTTGGCCGCCGTGTCCAGGAACTCGAGCGCAGCCTTCTCGACATAACCGTCGAAGAAGGGGATGCCGACCACGCCGCCGGGGTAGTTGACACCGTGCAGCGTGACGCTCTTGCCGGGCTCATCGACGTACTGGCCGTTGATCTTGAAGTCCTCGACGGGCTTCTGGCCCGCCTTGCCGGACATGGAGCCCTTGGTTACCTTGTTGAAGAACTCGCGCAGTTCCGGGTCCATGTCGGGGAACCAGGTCGGGTCGCCATAGGTGTAGGCATTGAGGTGATACAGGCCGACGTACTTCATCTCGTCGTAGCCCTGCGCATTGGGCAGTGCATAGTCGGCCTCGCCGAGGTGCCACTTACCAGTGAAGTAGGTCTGGTAGCCGCCTTGCTTCAGCACCGAGGCCAGGGTCCATTCGGCCGCCGGCAATCCTCCGCCCTGTCCCTGGAATGCGACCGTCGTCATGCCGCTGCGATTGGGGATGCGGCCGGTCTGCATCGCGGCGCGTCCTGGCGTGCAGCTGGGCTGCGCGTAGAACGAGAAGAAGGTCATGCCGTCGCCGGCCATGCGGTCGATGCTCGGCGTGGCCATGCCGCGGCCTTCGCCGCCGCCGTAGGGGCCGAGGTCGCCGTAGCCGGTGTCGTCGGAGACGATGAACAGAATGTTCGGCTTCTTCGCCGGTACCTGCGCCATCGCGGGCACCGAGGCAGCTATTGCAGCGCCGAGCGCGGCGAGCCCGAGGATGACGCTTCGCTTCAGATTCATTTGAATTCTCCGATTGTTGTCGCTACCACTTACTCACCGCCTGGCTTGCCCGAGTTCAGTCGAACGCAAAGACCTTTTTCCAGTCGTCCTTCATGCTGATTACGACCCAGCCCTGCTTCTTCGCCTCGTCGTAAAGCTGTTGCGTGAAGGTGCCGACCTTGGTGTCGGGCAGCCCCTGCGCCGGGCCATAGGCGTACTCGCGCTCCGCGTCGTCGTGCAGCACCAGCATCGACAGCCGCGCGCCGCTACCCGCCTTGGTGTACTCCAGCATCTGCCGGTCACCCGTCGAGTTGCCGAACGCCGCAAGCGGCCTGCGCCCGATCATCAGGTGGATGCCCTCGGGCTTGCCGGCGTTGTTGTCGTTCAGCAGCAGCTTGGGCTCCTTGGTCAGGAACGGCTTGCCGTCCTTGCCGTAGCCGTAAGTCGTGCCCCCCGCGGAGCCAACGACCTGCTCCGGCGGAATGCCGTAGGTGGCATCGGAGTACACGCGCACGAAGTCCTGCCCGCCGCCGGTGACGATGTAGGTCCTGTAGCCGCTGGCGCGCAGGTACTTCAGCACTTCCTGCATCGGCAGGTAGGTGAGCTCGGTGTACGGCTTCTTCCAACGCGGGTCCTTGGCCTCGGCGAGCCACTTCTTCGCTTCGGCCTGGAAGGTTTCCACCGAGATGCCGGTGGAGGCGGCGGCGAGGAGCTCGATCAGATCCTTCTCGTTGAGCTTGGCAATGGCGGCACGATCGCCCTTCAGGACTTCCAGCACGGTCGAGAAGGGGGCCTTCCTGGCCAGTTCGGGTTTCGCCTTTACGAGCGCCGGCACGCGCTCGAGGACAAACATCACCTGCGTGTACATCGGATGCTCGACCCACAGCGTGCCGTCCTGGTCGAAGGTGGCAACGCGCTCGGCCGGCGGCACGAAGTTCGGGCTGCCGTGCGTGGTGGTCGTCTGCACGAACTCGACGATGGCCTTCTTGGCGGCGCCTTCATTCCACGAGGGCAGCGGGTCGGTCTGCGCACGAGCGTACGTGCCGAACGCAAGCAGCGCTCCCAGCGCAAGAACGCGGGAGATGTCTGAAAGTCTTTGCAGGGCCTTCATACTTGTCTCAGTTTCGCGAGTAACGCGGGCACCCCCTCGCGGGCGCCCGCGCACTGAACTTCAGCCGGAGGGTGTTACCCGCGGGTATTCCCGAAGGTGACCCAGCGCAATGCGATCATATCCAAGTTCAAACGGCGATAGTTTGATAACCTGTGGGTTATCGTGACAACGCCCCTCCAATTGCGTTATGCGGCCAGCCTGGCCCAGCACGGAAGCTTCCGCCGCGCTGCTGCCACGCTACGGATTTCGCAACCTGCGCTGACCAAGAGCATCCAGACCCTGGAATCGGAGCTGGGCGTGAAGCTCTTCGAGCGCCGCCGGGACGGGGTGATTCCGACCGAGTTCGGCAAGCTCGCGCTCAAGCACGCACAAGACATGCTCTTGGAGGAGTCCGAGTTCCTGCGACAAATTAATCTGCTCGCCGGGCTTGAAACAGGATCCGTCTCGGTCGCCTTAGGCCCGCTGCCAAACGCCATGTCCTCGTATCCGGCGGCGGGTTCACTTCTATCCAAACACCCGAATCTTCGAATCACGCTGCAATCGATTGCCTGGCGCGAGGTGACGCAGGCGGTTGTCGACAAGAAGGTCGATCTCGGTATCGCCGAGCTCAGTGGCGCCGTCTTGGACGACTCATTGCAGACCGAATTGGTCGGGCAGCACCGCGCCCACTTTTGCTGCCGTTCGGGTCACCCGATCTTGCGCGAGCGCGCAATCACGATGAACCACTTACTCAACTACCCCTGGGCCACGACCCGCCTCCCGCCGCGCCAAGCCGCCGCATTACCTCGGGATACCGGACGGGCAGGCTCCATCGACTCGTTGAGCGGCGATTTCATTCCGGCGGTCGATGTCGGCGCGCCAAGCAACCTCGGCCGACTTGTCGAGCGGACTGAGGTGCTGGTCTTGTGCACGCTATCCCTGGTGGAGCCAGACCTTCGAAGCGGGGGTGTCGTGATCGTTCCGACTCCCGGCCTTGACCTCCGTGCGAGCTACGGATTCATTTACCTCAAGAGCCGCCCGGTATCCCCTGCGACTCAGGCCTTCATGGCTGAGATTCGCGCGCACGAGCGGTCATTGGCGGTCCATGAAAGGGAACTTGAAGCCAAATTTGGGCATGCCGGGAAGCAGGCGCATGTCCAGCTACAGCCCGTTCGCTCGCGTCTGAAAAGCTGATCGGTACGAGACGCGATGACTGGCGTGCCTGCAATGTCGCGTCGTAAGAACGCTTTGGGGGTCGTTGGACAACAACGCCTTAGTGCAGGTTTTGGCCGGTAGCGACGGACACGCCCAAGGACATCAAGCTCGTGGCTGCTCACAGATCTGCAGTTCGTTGCCTGCCGGATCCTTGAAGGTTGCCAGTGTGCCCCCCCAGGACTGCTTCTCCGGCTCCCCCGTGAACGTCACCCCGCGGGAACGCAAATCGCGATACGCAGCCGCGGCGCTGGGCACCTCAAAGGAGAGTCCTGTGAAACGCCCAACAAGGTCCTGATCTGCCGGCGCAGCGTCCCCTGGAACCGCTTCGACTACCAGCGCGGCGGCGCCCGCCTGAAAAACACAGTAGCCGTGCTCGCTGCCGTCAGCGCTCGTTTGCAAGCCCAATGCTTCGCCATAGAAGCGCTTCGCACTGTCAATGTCACGCACAAACACCCGCACGGTATTGAGGTTCATGCGTCGATCACTCCGAGACTCCAATCCGCGGTGATTGTGTCCGGTTTGCGGACGATTGAGCAATTGTCGGGATCGGCTGGTCATGGCCGCAGGCCGTCAACCCGCTGAACTACTTCGTTGCTGTCCAGGAATCCTTCAACGACACCGCCAAATTGAACACTGGCGCCTTCGCGGTGTGATCTTTCAGATCCGCGACAAAGTACCCATTCCTCTCGAACTGAAACTTGTCGTCCGGCTGTGCGTTCGCGAGTGACGGTTCGACGTAGGCCTTTAGCACCTGCTTGCTGTTCGGGTTCAGCAGGTCGAGGAAGTTGCCTTCGCCGGCGTCGGGGTGCGGGTCGGTGAACAGGCGCTCAAACACGCGTACTTCGGCCGGGATGCTCGTCGCCACCGGCAGCCAGTGGATCGCGGTCTTGGTCTTGACGCTCGCCTGGCCGGGTGAGCCGCTCTTAGTGTCCGGTAGGTACTCGGCGTGCACGGTGGTGATGTTGCCGGCGACGTCTTTCTCGACATGGGTCGCGCGGATCACGTAGGCGTAGCGCAGGCGTACCGGGTTGCCCGGCGCGCCGTCCTTGCCGAGTGCGAGGCGGAAGTAGTCGGCTGGCGCGTTCTCCATGAAGTCGTCGGCCTCAATCCACAGCTCGCGCGCGAACGGGATCGTGCGCGTACCCATTTCCGGATGCTGCGGATGCACGGGCAGGGTCACCGTTTCCGTCTGATCGGTCGGGTAGTTGTCGAGGATGAGCTTCAGCGGCTTGAGCGCGGCGGTGGCGCGCGGCGCGCGGGCGTCGAGGTCGTCGCGCAGCGCCTGCTCAAGCACGGAGTAGTCGATCCACTGTGTGCTCTTGCTGACGCCGATGCGGTCCATGAAGCCCTGGATCGCCTGCGGCGTGTAGCCGCGCCGGCGCAGGCCGACCAGCGTGGGCATGCGCGGGTCGTCCCAGCCGTCGACGTGGCCGTCCTGCACCAGCTGGATGAGCTTCCGCTTGCTCATCACCACGTAGGTGAGGTTCAGGCGGTTGAACTCGTGCTGGTGCGGCAGCATGAACGGGTTGGGCCTGCGCTCGTCGAGCGCGTGCTGCAGCAGCGGCGTGAAGCACTCGGTGTGCTCGGCGAGCAGCTTGAAGAACTCGTCGGCGTCCTGCGCAGCCAGGTCTGGGTTCTTGCTCCAGCTCGCGAACATGGCGGCGGCGCGGCGCTCGTAGCGGCTGGCGCCGAGCTTGTCGGGTCGTTCCGCAGCCGTGTTTCGACAATGCAGCGCGAACTCGCGCTTGGCTTCGACGCCGGCCGCGCGGATCTCGTCGAGCAGGGCCTTCGCGGCCTCGTATTGCGGCCGGCGCAGTAGCGGGACGATGCGCTCGAGCGTCCAGTCGTAGAACGGGCGCTGGTCCTCGAACTCGAGCGTGCAGATCGAGTGCGTGATGTTCTCCAGCGCGTCCTCGATCGGGTGCGCGTAGGCGTACATCGGGTAGACCTTCCACGCGTCGCCCGTCATGTGGTGCTCGGCAAAGCGGATGCGGTAGATCGCCGGGTCGCGCATGTTGATGTTGGGCGAGCCCATGTCGATCTTGGCGCGCAGGATCATGCTGCCTTCGGCGTGCTGGCCGGCGCGCATCTCGCGGAAGAGCCGCAGCGATTCCTCGATCGGCCGGTCGCGGTAGGGCGAGTTGGTGCCAGCCTGGGTCAAGGTGCCGCGCGTTTCGCGCGTGGCGTCGGCGCTCTGCTCGTCGACGTAGGCATAGCCCGTCTGGATCAGGTGCTCGGCAAAGCGATACATGTCTTCGAAGTAATCGCTCGCGTGGTACAGGTTGCTCTCGCCGCCGTGCTCCCAGTCGAAGCCGAGCCAGCGCACCGTGCCGAGGATGCCGTCGACGAATTCCTGGTCTTCCTTGACCGGGTTGGTGTCGTCGAAGCGCATGTGGCAACGCCCGCCGAAGTCGCGCGCCAGGCCGAAGTTCAGGCAGATGCTCTTGCCGTGGCCGATGTGGAGATACCCGTTGGGCTCCGGCGGAAAGCGCGTGCGGATCTTCGCCGGGTCGGCCGGCGCGTGGGCGTGCAGGTCATACGGGCCGGGCTTGCCGTCCCACTGACGTGGCTCGTAGGTGCCGCGCGCGAGGTCGGCGGCGATGATGTTGCGGATGAAATTGGTCGGCACGGCCGGGGCCGCCTTGCCCTTGCCCGGTCCTGTGCTCGCCGGTGGTGCGCCGCTCGAGGCGGCCTTCTTGTCCATGTCGGTGCAATCGAAATGTCATCCGATTGTAGCGATGGACGCTGCGTCGCAACACGCGCCCGGTCATTCGATGCGCGTGCACAACAACAGTTTTGGGGGCGCAGGAGGCGGTGCCGCCGCCTCCGCAGGCCGGGAGCGCGGCGGTTCCGGTCCGGAGTCGGTGACCGGGCGGAAAAGGCGGGAAGCGACGGCTGGGCTGCCTCGCGGCAGCCCAGCGGCCGTCGGCCACTCGGCGGTTACTTCACCTCAGCCACGTGCGGCGGCTTCCAGCTGCCATCGAGGATGGACGGCGGCTTTTCCTTGGGCCAGTAGAGCCGCATCATCAGTACGAACTCGCCCTCCGGTGCCGGCAGCCAGTTGGACTCCTTGTCCTTGCCCGGCGACTCCTTCTGGATATAGAGGTCGACTGAGCCGTCGGAATTGGTCTTGAACTTGTTGCGCGAACTCACGTTGTAGCGTTTGATCGGGTTCGGCACGAAGAAGTAGTTCTTGTCGTACATCGTGATCGACCAGAACGCGTTGACCGGCGGCAGCTCGCCCTTGGCAAAGCGCGCGACGTACTTGTTCGCGCCGCTGTACTTCTTGACGAGTTCCGGCCCTTCGGAGGTCGGGTACACGGCGTCTTCCGGGCGGTTGGCGCCGAGTCCGTACCAGGTGATCAGCGCGCGATTGCGATAGTTGGTGCCGTAGATGCCGGTCTTCGGGAAGAACAGCCACCCGTGCTCGAGCTTGGCATTGCCCGCGACGACCGCCTCGGCCAGGCTGCTGATCTTTTCCTGCGCAGGCTTCGGCGCAGCGGCGACGCCCTTGGCCACCGCCGGGTCAAGCTTCGAAACGTCGAAGTCCTGGCCGGGGACGATGCCGATCTTGGCCAGCTTCGCCACCATCGGCGCGTCATCGCCGGCCGGCGGGTTGGCCTTCAACAGCTCGGCGAAGAGCTTGAAGTAGCTGGCGCCGTCCATTGCGTTGACCTGGTCACGCGGCGCGGTCTTCATGTCGATCGTTGTATCGACCTTGCCCGGCGCCGGCGTGTAGGGCTTGCCGTACGACGACAGCGGCACCGCAGAGACCTGGTCCTGCAGCGCGTGGACGGCCTTGTAATCCTCCGGCGTGCCGGTGGAGTAGATGCGCCCGAGCAGCCACACCAGGTTGGTCGGCGACTTGTACTCGGTGACGCCGGCCGGCAGCGTGCCGGTCCAGCCCGGCCCGGTGAGCGCGTACTTCTGCGCCTTGGTGCCGGTGGTGCGCTTGCCGGGAACCTGGAAGACGTTGGTCCAGCCATCGAGCATCGGGAACAGGAAATAGCGGTCCTTCATGTCGGGGAGGCTGACGATCCACGGCTCCTTTGAGAGGTCGAGCCAGGCCAGCGTGTAAAGGGTGTCGGCGTTGGGAGCGGTGACCGAGTGATCATCGACCGCCGGGTAGCTGCGCAGGCGGGCGAAGTGGCCCATCGGTGCCTTGGAGCCCTCGGGCTTTTCGACGTTGGTCATCACGCGGCGCGTGATCTCCATCGTGACCAGCGGGTAGGCGTATTCGTAGGCCGCAATCGCGATCTCGCGCGCTTCGAGTTCCTTGGCGTCGGACTCGACCGCCTTGACCGCGGCCTTGACGTCCGCCGCGGCTTTCTCGGCAACCTTGGGCGCTTCCTGCTTGCCACAGCCGGTCAGTGCCAGCAGCACCACGGCGGCCGCTGCCGGCAGCCAACGGGATGTCTTCTTCACTATTTTTCTCCCAGAGAACGATGGAAGGGGTCCGGCGACCGGGGGTGGCTCCTGCAAAGGCCAAGCGCTACAGCGGCGAGCGCGCAAGGGCGATGCCGGAAAGCAGGGACGTGGGGGCGGAGTCTAGCGGCACGTGCCGCGGACGCCGATCCGTGGGCCTGTCATTTCCGGCAAGTCGCAAGTGCGGGCTGGTGGTGCCGGCCAGATCAACCCGGACAGGCGTCATCGGGCGGCGCACCGCCTTGCGTCTTGGCTTCTTCCTGCCGAAACGCCATGCAGCGAGTGGTGCGGCGTGAACCCGTGGCATCGCTCCGGAGGCGGCCGTCCCACTTCAGGCGCCCGCGCCGGCCCGGCGTCCAGGCGGATCGGGTCGGTAAACTCGTTGTCATGCAAATGACATCAACCGCCGTGCCGGAGACCGCGGCCGCAACGGCCGCGGGCATTGACACCGTTCCGACGCCGGCCTTGCCGTGGCGGCTGGCAGATATCGACTTCACCCGGCTGGAGCACGGCAAGGTTCGCGACGACGATGCGCTCTTCTTCCTGCTCGCCACCTCGGCGCTGGTCGAGGCAGCCACGCATCACTACGCGAGCAACCTGATCGAGTATTACTCCGGTGATGCCGAGCTGGCGAGCTGGCTGCGCGTCCACTGGCAGCCGGAGGAACTGCAGCACGGTGCGGCGCTGCGCGCCTACGTGGAAGCGGTGTGGCCGGAGTTCAGCTGGGAGCGCGCCTTCGGCGGTTTCTATCCGGAGTACGCGGCCGCCTGCACACAGGAGGAGCTTGAACCCTCGCGCGCGCTCGAAATGGCCGCGCGCTGCGTTGTCGAAACCGGCACCTCGACGCTGTACCAGACGCTGAACACCTACGCGACCGAGCCGGTGCTGAAGCAGATCACGGCGCACCTGAAGAGCGACGAGGTGCGGCACTACTCCTACTTCTACGACGCGTACCGCCGCTACTGCGCCGCCAACGGCCGGCCTTCGCGCTGGCGCCTGGCGCGGGCGCTGCTGCGGCGCGTGCTCGAGGCGTTCGACGATGACGGCGACATTGCCTTTCGCCACGCGTGGAACGGCCGCTACCCCGAGCGGCCCTGCACGGCGGCCGACTACAAGGCGTTCCAGCGCAGCATGCGCACGCGCATCACACCGAACCTGCCGGTGACGATGTCGACCAAAATGCTGCTGAAGCCACTGGCGCTGCCGCCGCGCCTCAATGGCTGGGCGGTGTCACTGGTGAGCGGCGTTGTGCGCCTGGCGGCGGGGCACCCAGCGCACTGAAACTTGCCGGCGCCGCGATGGCGCTGCGTTCCTGCGATGCTCCCTGCGTAGCTTCGGCGGTTTTCCCCGCGGTATTCCCAGTGATCTGGTGAAGCGCGCGGCGCAGCGCCGTTGCGCGGGTGCTGCGCCGCTCGCCACGCGGCCGTGGCCGCGCGTACTGAAGAGCCGGCTCAGGCCCCGACCTGCTCCGGCGGCATGCGGGCGAGTTCCTCGCGGACCTGCTCGCGCGTCACCTGCGAGGCCGTATTGGCGGACGGACCCGCCAGGATGTCCTCGACGTAGGTGCGATGTTCGTGCCGGTCGAAGTCCGGCACGCTGGCCTGCGCGTTCGCATCGATCGCGAACACGGTGTTGATGTCGCCCGACGGCGCATCGGCGTGTGCGGCCAGTGGCGCGGCCAGTGACGCGAAGGCGAGGGCGGCAATCAGGGGGCGGATGGTCATTTGAGTCTCCTAGGTGGCGGGTTGAGGTCATTGGCACGGCGGGGGTTCGATTCGTTGAACTTTCCGTGCGCCACCGTTGGTCGATGTGCTGCGGCGATTGCTTACCCGCGGCGCGGATCGATCCGCTACATGCTTATGTGAATCGCATCTGTAAGAAAGCGCGCACGGGAGCGGCGCGCGGACAGCCCCTGGTCACCCTCGGAGACCTCGCCGGGCTTCCGCATCCGAGGCAAAGCGAACACAATCCCTCGAGGTCACCACCGACCGCGACAGGAGGGCGTGATGCCGTCACTTGTGGAGGCTGACGCAGTCGAGGTTCTCGTACTCGTCGACAACGTCACCGACAACCTTTCCACGTCGCCACTCTTTGTCGAGAACGAATGGCCGCGCCTGTGGAAGCGCGGGATGCGGGCCCTTTCGGGGCGGTGCCTCTGCTGCGCGGCGCATGGGCTTTCCTGTGCGATCACGGTCAGGCACGGCGGTCGGGAACGGACGTTGCTGTTCGATACCGGACCGGACGAAGCCGTCTTCGATCGCAATGTCGAGCGTCTGGGGTTCGACATGGGACGGATTGAAGGCATCGTCCTGTCGCACGGGCACTGGGACCACTGCGGTGCCATGCTGCGTGCGCTGCAGATGACCCGGCAGCGCAATGGCGGTCGCGATGTTCCGACCTACATGCACCCGGACATGTACCGGTCACGCGCGACGAAAGCGGCCGACGGTTCGTTCCGGCTCTTTGAAGACGTGCCGAGCGCCCATCAGCTTGCTCAGCATGGAGCCGAAGTCGTCCATGCGACCCGTGCCCAGTCGATCTTGGACGACTGCATCTACGTCAGCGGCGAGATTCCGCGCGTGACGGCATTTGAGACCGGATTACCGGGCCAGCACCGCCGGACGGAAGATGGCAGCGGCTGGGAGCCGGATCCATTGATCATGGATGAGCGCTTCGTAGCTGTCGCCGTCAAGGGCAAGGGACTGGTGATCTTCACGGCCTGCTCGCATGCGGGGGTGGTCAACGTCCTCAAGCACGCCCGCGAATGCTTTCCGCACCTGCCGGTCTACGGCGTGATGGGCGGCTTCCATCTTTCGGGCACGAACGAGCGAGTGATCCCCGAAACCGTCGAGGCCATGAGTGAGTTCAATCTGCGGGTCATTGCGGCTGCCCATTGCACCGGCTGGAGAGCGACTGGCGCATTGGCCAGCGCCTTTGGCGAAGCTGTCGTGCCATCGGCCGTTGGCCAAGCTTATCGATTCTGAGTCCCACCCAGCCGCCGCCGCGGCATCTCGAGGACTCAAGGCGCGACTGCTGAGGGTCGTGCCCGCAGCAGCAGTGCCGCCGTCAGCGCGGCCACGCCGATCAGTGCCGACGACGCGAACAGCAGCGCGCGAGCGCCGTAGCGTTCGGCCAGCACACCGCTCACCAGCGCTCCCACGAGCGTGGCGGTGTAGCCAAGCGTGCGCACGCTGGCATCGACGCGCGCGAGGTACTCCGGCGCGGCGTAGCTCTGCCGCAGCGTGCGATCGGCAATTCCGTAGGCCATGCCGCCGGCATCGCCGACGATCTGCTGGGTGGCGATCAGCACGATGCCGAGCAGGCCGGCCGTGGTCGCAAGCGGCGTGGCCACGCTGCCGAGCGCCCACAGCGCGAGGCTGCCTACGAGCCAGGACCGCGCATCGATGCGGTTGGCGGTGCGCGCGGTCAGCCACGAGCCGAAGAGCGACCCGATGCCGCCGAGCGCAAACAGCAGCCCCAGCGTGCCGGTCGGGAACGCCACGTCGCGCGAGACGTAGATCATGTAGGTGGTGCTGGCGAAGCTCATTGCGAACGCGACCAGCGTGGCGATCACAGCCAGCCCGCGCAGCACCGGGTCGGCCGCCACGGCACGCAGTCCCGCCTGCACTTCCGACATCAGCGCCCGCAGGTGTCCGCGG